>MDTB01214252.1_pt1 | contig 25946 bp, 33 predicted proteins | sample 811161 | NCBI WGS metagenome assembly MDTB01 (sample SAMN05326650, study PRJNA326480) | marine metagenome | isolation source: seawater | place: Mediterranean Sea | collected 2009 | reverse complement strand
GCTTACCAGATGAACAAGAAGCAACCCAATAACGCATATGACAAAAGCAATTCTTTCAATACTATTTATAGGTGCAGCAATTATGCTCTTTATGCTGTATGTGCGACCAACGTACGATGCAGTCAATGCAAACCGAGCGCAAGTTGCAACGTATGACGAAGCGCTTGCAAAGACTCGAGAAATTCAGGAATTAAAGAGCTCGCTGTTATCTCGGTACAATCTTTTTGCCGGTACTAATCTTGATCGTCTACAGAAAATGCTCCCTGACCATGTCGATAACGTTCGACTCGTACTTGACATGGATGGCATTGCATCAAAATATAATATTCGTATTCAAAACGTTACCGTACAAGAATCGAGTATACTAGCAGATGAAAATGAAGGGACAGTGCTTAATGGCGGTGCGACCCAAAATAAACCATATCGCTCGCTTCCACTGCAGTTTGAAGTTCTTGCTACTTACGATGAATTTGTTTTGCTTATGCGTGACCTCGAATCGAGCCTCCGTATAGTTGACCTCGTTTCTTTGAGCGTGCGACCACGTGGCGACGTTTCTTCAGCAAGTGGCGCTGAACCAATTTATACTTTTGGTGTCACTTTACGAACTTATTGGCTTCCCTAATATATGTATGTTAGATCTTATACAGAAAAATAAAATAATAATCGGTATACTTGTTGTTATCATTGCAGCGTTTGCATGGTTTGGACTTTCTGATCAACAACCAAGCTCGAGCTTATTGAGTAGCGAATCAAGAAGCGATACTTCTGTGGCAGATCAAGAGATTTTACGAGTACTACTCGACATGCGTTCTATTCGTCTTGATAGCTCTATTTTTGAGAATCCTGCCTTTGCTTCACTGCGTGACTTTGGGCGTGAAATCATTCCTGAACCCGTTGGGCGTACAAATCCATTTGCTCCTGTAGACAGACAATCCCCATCAGTAAACGGCGCAACTGACGCTGTACAATCTCAATAATGCGTATGAGGAACACCCTCATGCAAGGATTAGTGGCACACGATGTCCTCTCGCAAGAGGATGCTGAAATTGTATTAGAAAATGCGAAAATGCGTGGCATTCCTCTGGAAGACGCATTGCGCGAAGTAGGAGTGTCACAGGAGAGTATTTTGACCGCAAAGGCTGGTACGTCAGGAATACCAACACGTGTGCTAGAGACTGACTCTATACCATTTGAAATTTTAGAGCACATACCTGAGGAGTCAGCACGGCATTATTCAATGGTTCCTCTTGGTATCGTAGAGGGTGTTCTCGAAGTTGGAATGATAGAGCCAGATGATATGGAGGCGATTGATGCCTTAAACTTTTTAGCACGCAAGAAAGGGTTGCCATACAAAGTATTTCTTATTTCCGAATCTGACCTACAAGATGTGCTTAAAATGTATAACTCATTAGGCGGTGAGGTTGGGAGAGCACTGACTGAACTCGAATCGGAATTAACTGAAGATCAGCGAAATATCCAAGAGGCTATTGATGAACAAGAAGAGGGAAACAATACTTTTATAAAGGAGGACGCACCAGTTATTAAGATCGTTGCGACTATTTTACGGTATGCCGTTGATGGGCGAGCATCCGATGTGCATATTGAGCGGACAGATAAAATGGTAAAAGTACGTTTTCGTGTAGATGGTATTTTACATACATCATTAACACTTCCTGTGAATGTTCATCAGGCAATTGTTGCGCGTATTAAAGTACTCTCTTCAATGAGATTGGACGAGAGACGTAAACCGCAAGATGGTCGATTTTCTGCGAAAATAGGAGGACATAGAATCGATTTTCGTGTTTCCACGTTCCCTGCCTCAAATGGAGAAAAGATTGTTATGCGTATTCTTGACCGTGAGAAAGGTTTCATTCCTCTCGATGAACTCGGTCTGACTCCCGATAATCTCGATCAAATTCGGAAAGCGATTGCTCGTCCTCATGGTTTGATTCTTGTGTCTGGTCCGACGGGTTCAGGTAAGTCAACCACATTATATTCTATGCTTTCAGAGCTTGATAGAGAAACAAAGAATGTTCTCTCACTTGAAGATCCAGTTGAATATTTTATGGAAGGAGTGAGTCAATCGCAGGTGCGTCCTGAAATTGGGTACACTTTTGCTACAGGGCTACGCACAACACTTCGACAAGACCCCGATGTGATTATGGTAGGAGAGATTCGAGATGCTGAAACCGCGAAGCTTGCCGTACAAGCTGCTCTCACTGGGCATCTTGTGCTTTCAACTATTCATACGAACTCAGCGATTGGTGTGATTCCACGGTTGGTGGACATGGGAGTTGACCCGTTCCTTATCGCACCAACATTAGTTCTTGCTGTCGCACAACGTTTGGTACGCAAGGTATGTCCTGGTGCAGGTGATGAGAAGCTAATGAATGAAAGCGTCAAAGCCATGATTGATAAGCAGTTTGCAGATTTAGATGACAAATACAAGCCAGAGGTTCCTGCTACATACTACGAGGCAAAACCCACTGAAGAATGCCCAAATGGGTTACGTGGACGTCTTGCGGTCTTTGAATTGTTGCCCATGACAGCAGAATTGGAACATCAAGTGCTTACTGACCCATCAGAAGATAAGGTGCAGCACATTGCTCGAAAAGGGGGAATGCTTTCAATGAAAGAAGACGCAATTTTGAAGTCATTTAACGGACAGATTCCATTTACGGAAGCAAATAAGCTCGGTGGCGCACTTTTGGCCGAGAAAGTGATAGCAGACGATGATTTTGGAGATGAAATAGCTGCACACAACAAGATACAACCAACTGAGGAAGAAGAAATGCTGAAAGAAAGTTAGTATGGTACTGTAATTAGTATGTCGGGAAAAAAAACATACAGTATCTTATTTGTTGATGACGATGATTTTCTCATAGATATGTATAGTTTAAAATTCTCTCAGGCCGGTCATAAAATCAAAACGGCGCAAAGTACTGATGCTGCATTAGAGAAATTACACGAAGAGGGGTTCACACCTGATGCAGTGCTTTTTGATCTCGTTATGCCTCGAAAGGACGGATTTGAATTACTGAAAGAAATAAAGAATCAAAATCTTGCACCCAACGCTGTGCTTATTGTTCTTTCAAATCAAAGCGAGCGAGAAAACATTGATAAAGCTAAATCACTTGGAGCAACAGGACATATTATTAAAGCAAATGCAATTCCTTCGGAGGTGCTGCAGATTGTTGAAGACGCTGTTGCAAACAGGAAGGGGTAACCTATGTCGTGAAAGCGCATGTACACGTTCTACACACGAGTAAGTAGCCCGCTTTATTTTATGCGATACAATTGGTATACGTATGGAGCCGAAAAGTTCATTGAAGAAGTTTATAAATATCCTTATAAATGAGGGTGGCTCTGATTTACACTTATCCGCAGGATCACATCCCACTATTAGAGTTGCCGGTTCACTGATATCTCTTGTAAAAGAACCCATTCTTACCGGCAAAGAAACGCTTGCATTGATGGAGGTAATGGTATCTGCAAAAGATAGAGACCGATTTATCGAAGAGAAAGAACTGGACTTTTCATATCAGCTAGAAGACGGGAACCGATTCCGTTGCAACGCTTTTTCCCAGCGAGGAGATACGGGAATTGCGATGCGTCTCATTCCTCGAGAAATTCGTACTGTTGCGGAACTAAACCTACCGCCAATTCTCGAGAGCTTTGCTCGGCGAACACAAGGATTCTTTCTTGTAGTTGGACCAGTGGGGCAGGGTAAAACAACAACTCTTGCATCTCTCATTGAGCTGATAAATCAAGAGCGAGCCGAACATATTATTACGATAGAAGACCCAATTGAATATGTATTTGAAGCGCAACGATCTCTTATTGACCAACGGGAAGTAAAAATTGATACAAAAGATTTTGCTACTGCTCTCAAAGGTGCGTTTAGGCAGGATATTGATGTTTTGTTTATTGGTGAAATGCGTGGTCCGGAGACAATGGCGGCGGCAGTGACAGCAGCAGAAACGGGGCATTTAGTATTTTCAACACTACACACAAACAATGCGTCACAAACAGTGAATCGAATTATAGACTCGTTTCCTGGCGATCAGCAAAATCAGATTCGACTACAACTTGCTTCGTCTCTTGCCGGTATTTTCTCCCAACGACTTGTTCCGCGTATTGGGGGTGGTTTAGTACCTGCATACGAACTACTTGTAGCAAACAAGGCAGTCTCAAACCTTATCCGTGAAAGCCGTACCCATGAACTAGATACAGTCATAGAAACAGGAGCAAAAGAAGGGATGATTGATATGAATCGCTCATTAGCTGAGCTGGTTGCACGAGGCGAAATTAGTGCTGATAGCGCATATCAATTCTCAATTAATCCAAAAGTACTTGATAGACTTCTCTAAGATTCTTTACAATGGCGCTTTTTTACTACACAGCAGTTGATAGGGAGAATAAAGAAAGAAAAGGTAGCATAGATGCTATTAATAAGGATGTGGCAATTACTGCCCTGCAGCGACGTGGACTAACATTATCGTCAATTACTCCGGCAGAATCGAGTTCGATATTTGATATGCGACTCACGTTTTTCGAACGTGTTAAGAACAAAGATATTGTTATTTTATCTCGACAAATAACTACATTATTTGAGGCTCAAGTTTCCGCTCTTCGAGCTTTCCGGTTACTTTCTGCAGAATCTACAAGTCCTGTACTCCAAGATAAATTAGGAGAGGTGGCAAACGATATACAAGGCGGTTCTACAATAGCTAATGCACTAGAAAAGCATCCCAAAATATTTAGTTCGTTTTATGTTGAGATGGTACGAGCAGGAGAAGAGACAGGGCGACTTGGTGAAGCATTTGAGTTTCTTGCCAATTATCTTGATAGGACATACGCAGTGACCTCCAAAGCTCGCAACGCCCTCATTTATCCTTCTTTTGTCATAATGACTTTTGTTGCGGTGATGATACTGATGCTCACTACGGTGATTCCGCGACTCTCAGATATTTTGCTTGAGAGTGGACAAGATATTCCTGTGTACACAAAAATTGTCATTGGCTTTTCACAATTTCTCACTAATTATTTCTGGTTGTTTGGTATAGGATTGCTGTTTGGTATAGGATTGCTGTATCGATTCTTACAAACAGAATCTGGAAAACAAAGAATGTCACGTGCTCGCCTACAGATTCCGTATCTCGGTGATTTATACAGAAAATTATACATGTCGCGTATTGCAGACAGTCTGAGCACCACACTTTCAAGTGGTATTCAGCTTGTGCGTGGTATGGAGATAAGTGCGGCTGTCGTTGGGGATCCCGCGTACAAAGAAATTCTCAAGAGTGTTGCGCAAGAAATACAAAGCGGGCGTCCTGCGTCAGAAGTAATGGCAGAGTACAGTGAGTTTCCTGGAATCGTTATAGCCATGATCAAAGTGGGTGAAGAAACAGGGGATTTAAGCAATATCCTTAAGACTATGGCAAAGTTTTATCAACGAGAGGTTTCCAACGCTGTTGATACATTGGTATCATTGATTGAGCCAATGATGATTGTGATTATGGGGATTGGGGTGGGTCTTTTGCTCGCGTCAGTACTTGTGCCTATTTATAATATTTCTGCAGGTCTTTAAGTTATGGTACAGGATGGCAAATGTTATCCACACGTCTAGGCGAATACAATCCATTTGTATCGCTATAATGTATATAACCAAGACAGATAACTGGTCGTTAAGTCTTGCACACTGCGTGAGTAGGTCGCACTTACACGATTTGGTGCACAAAAGGTTGTTTATTCTTATATATTAATTAATTAAAAAAACATGAATTTCTTTACTAAAAAAGACCGTGGTTTCACTCTCATCGAACTTTTGGTGGTGATTGCAATTATCGGTATACTTTCTTCCGTGGTACTTGCCTCTTTGAACAGTGCGCGACAGAAGTCTCGTGATGCTCGACGTATTGGAGACATAAAACAGTTACAACTAGCGCTTGAAATGTACTATGACTCAAACAATGGGTATCCAACAACAACTGCTGCTTTGGTCCCTGCATATATTCCAGTTGAGCCAAGTGATCCACAAACAACTGCACCGTACACTTATGAAGTCAGTGGAAGTTCAAATTATGTGCTTCGTACAACACTAGAATCAAACCACAGTGCTCTAAGGTCTGACATTGATGGAACTCCGCTCACAACCACCTTGTGTGATGACACCGTAGCTCCTTATTATTACTGTGTACAGCCGTAAGCCGTACTCATTATTTATGTAGTTCAAAACACGCACTCATGAGTGCGTGTTTTGTTGCTATACTTTAAGTATATGACATTTGAACTTCTTATTTTAGCTATGCTTGGGGTCATTGTTGGAAGTTTTTTTGAATGTATTGATTTTACGTTTGAATACTGGGCGTTCAAACTCAGGACGAAGTGGCTGTATGAATTGTGGAATACAGCTTACATGGAAAGAACTCATCCCACTTTTTTCATTTGCAGCACAAAGTGGACGGTGCCGATTGTGTGGCAGTGCTATCTCTCATCAATACTGGTTGGTAGAACTTTCAACTGCAATATTATTTGTTTTAGTTGGAATGCAAAATCTTGATCTGTTTGAGACAGTTACATTGTTGTTTATAGTTAGTGTGCTTGTAATTATGGCAGTATACGATTTTCGTCACACAATCATTCCTAACAAAATCGTCTATATTTTTCTTGCAGTAACTTTCGCAACACAATTTCCGCTATTGGGCACATTTGGATTCTCTGAACTAGTACTTAATTTATTTTTTGTTGTTGCAAGCGGGGTAATCGTAACGTCTCCCTTATTTGTGTTGTGGGCTATCTCAGGCGGGAGATGGATGGGATTTGGTGACGTTAAATTAGTTATCGGTTTTGGATTTTCACTAGGTGCATATTATGGATTGATGGCGGTACTTTTAGGATTTATGATAGGTGCCGTTATTGGGTTATTGCTCCTTGCTATACCAAAAGTTATAAAATACACACCATTGAGACCGTTTGCGACTCGTTTTACAATGAGTAGCGAGGTTCCGTTTGCACCATTTTTGATAGCCGGATTTTTTCTTGTGTTATTTTTCAATATCGATGTATTTGTCCTCACTGAGCTCTTTTATGATTCAATTATATAAGAAAGCACCAAACATTTTTCGGTCTCAAATAGGTTTTACTGTTATTGAACTTATTGTTGTGGTTGGAATTTTGGGGGTGGTCTCTTCCATAACACTAACTAGCTACTCGAAGTTTGGTGGACAAATCTTATTACGCAATTTAGCCTACGACGTAGCACTATCAATTCGACAAGCTCAAGTGTATGGTATATCTGCGCGGAGTTTCTTGGGTGCACAATTTGCTTCAGGACACGGTGTCTATTTTGATTTTGCTGAAGGTAATAATACATTTGTTGCGTATACCGATACAGATAATAACAATTTCTATACTTCAGCAGGAACTGAATGGGTCGAGACATTTTCAATAGGGCCAGGATATTTCATTGATAGACTGTGTGTCCCGAGTGGTTCTTCGTCAGAGAATTGTGCGATTACTTCTTTAGATATTTTATTTAAACGACCTGAACCAGATGCCATTATCCGCGCTTCTGTAGGAGGGGGTTTTACACAGTATGATAGAGTACGAATTGTCTTAGCTTCACCACGGGGTAGTACACTTAGTGTGCTCGTCGAGTCAACTGGTCAAATTTCTATACAACGATATGCAGAATAACTATACAAAAAAAAGAAAAAAGAGATCTTTGCAGACAGGGTTTACATTGGTTGAGATGATGGTCGCCATGTCTTTGTTTGCAGTTGTCATGACAATTAGTACAAGCGCATTACTGTCAATGGTGGATGCAAACAGAAAAGCACAGTCATTGCAATCTGTAATGAACAACTTGAACGTAACACTTGATGGTATGGTGCGTGGTATCCGCATGGGTGGGACATATCATTGTGGCGACATTGTAGAGACAAACAAAACTGTATTAAGTACGCGAACAGACTGTGTAGCTGGAGGTAATCTACTCTCGTTTGAAGCGTTTGGTAATTCATCAGCAGATGTAACTGATCAGTGGGTATATTGGTTTGAGGATGGGCGACTGTACAAAAGTGTTGATGCACGAAATACTGCATTACCTCTTACTGCTCCGGAGATACAGATCGATTCATTCAAAGTTTTTGTTACCGGTGCACAGGGCACACTTAACCGTGATGGTGATATTGTACAACCCAAGGTCGTGATTTCTATTCAAGGAACTGCAGGAGCAGAGGGGAACACGTCAGGTGTTATAGGTACCAGTGGTAAAATTCGAACGACATTTAATATTCAAGCAGTCGCATCACAAAGAATCTTAGATTTGTAGTATGGCAAAAACTTATATACACAAAAGAGGTTTTACTTTAATCGAAACACTTGTTGCTATTAGCGTTTTACTGGTTGCTGTTACTGGGCCATTGACGCTTGCTTCACAAAGTTTATTTTCCGCAGTGTACGCAAAAGATCAAACAACCGCATTCTATTTGGCGCAGGAGGCGATTGAAATGGTTCGTAATAAACGTGATAACAATCTACTCGCCTTTCTTGGGGGAACGAACGTTGACTGGCTATTGAATATTCCAGTTGATACAAATTTTCAAGTAGATATACCAAATGACATAATAATTGCTTGCGGTGCAGAGTGTTTATCTACCAAACTCAAACATGATGGTGTTTTTTATAACACGCAATTAGGTGAATCAACACGATTTAGCCGAAGTGTTTTGGTTACCAAGAATCCGTTATTAGAAGACGAAGCGGTGATAACTGTTATGGTTCAATGGCAAACTGGGGCATTTCAAGAACGTACTATTTCGGTACAAGGGAGAATTTACAATTGGGCTCCTAACGACAATAATTGAGTCAGTTTAACAATCATTTTTCAATATCTCACACGTCGTATGATTTACTCACGCACACCACAAAGAGGATTTATATTGATATTAGCTGCACTTGTTGCGTCACTGCTTACTTCGCTTGGTTTGGCGATGTTCTCTATCGCGAAAAAAGAAATCATACTTTCTTCTCTCGGGCGTGATTCTCAGTTAGCCTTTTATGCGGCAGATACAGGTGCTGAATGCGCTCTCTATTGGGATTTTAAGTATAATGCGTTTTCAACATCTACTGTTTTTTCGTCACCTGATATTATTCCGACGTGCGCAGGCAATGTATTGCAAGATTTTCCTACTCCGTATGAGCAAGGTGTGCCTGATGGTATAAGTGGTTTAGGTGGAAACAATTACTCGACATTTTGGTTTGAACCAGAGGGACGCTGCGTATATGTTACGGTTACAAAGAGAGCAACGTATCCGAACACAGTAGTAGAATCTCTTGGATACAGTACTTCGTGTAGTGAGCCAGACCACCCTCGCCGTCTTGAGCGAGCAGTACGTTCTACTTTTTAACAGTGCAGTAGTTAGGCGCCGTATTGATGTTGTGCTCGAGAAGTATATAGTACAATGCAAATATGGCGATAAGACTCACCAAAGAATTGAAACAGCGTGCGTTGTTGCTGCGAGAAGTAATTCGTCATCACAATTATCTTTATAATGTTCTCGATACCCCTGAGATTTCTGATGAAGCGTACGATACGCTGCTACGTGAACTCATTACTCTTGAGGAAGAATATCCAGAACTTTCCACTAACGATAGCCCCACACAAAGAGTGGGGGCCGTGATTCGTGAAGGATTTACAAAAGTGCAACATAAAGTACCGCAATGGTCATTTGATAACGTATTTTCAGCAGAGGAACTCGAACAATGGCATGAGCGTGTATTGCGTCATATGGAACGCTTGAATAGTAGGGACGAACCACTCGCTTATACTGTTGAGCACAAAATTGATGGACTGAAAGTCATATTGGAATACAAAAAGGGGGAGTTTGTACGAGGTGCAACTCGAGGAGATGGAGTTGTGGGCGAAGATGTAACCGATAATCTACGTACCATCAAGAGTATCCCACTTGTCCTGCCAGAACCAATTGATCTTATTGTAGGTGGAGAAGCATGGCTGTCACATAAGGAATTTGAAAGAATAAATGAACAGAGAATTGCATTAAAAGAGGAGCCATTTGCAAATCCTCGTAACGCTGCAGCTGGCTCACTTCGCCAGCTTAAATCGGCGGTGACGGCAAAGAGGAATCTCGATACTTTCATGTATGATATCTATGATATCGACACACGAGAAACATCACTTGAAGAGCTGACTACCCAAGGGGAGGAATTAGAACTCTTAAAAGCGCTACATTTTAAAGTAAATCCATATTGGAAAACTGTAGATACAATCGATGCAGCAATAGCAGATTACCATTATTGGCTTAAAAGACGTGACAGAGAAGCATATGAAATGGATGGAATCATTGTCGCAGTTGATAACATCAGACTACAAGAGAAGCTTGGTTACACCGCAAAAGCACCTCGCTACGCCATCGCTTTTAAGTTTCCTGCTGAACAAGTAACGACTGTCGTTGAAGACATTGTGCTACAAGTTGGTCGCACAGGGGTTGTGACACCAGTTGCACATTTACGGCCAGTGCAAGTTGCTGGTTCAGTGGTGAGCCGCGCAACACTCCATAATGAAGATGAGATAGCACGTTTAGATGTTCGTGTGGGTGATACAGTAATATTGCAAAAAGCGGGAGATGTTATTCCAGATATAGTCAGTGTTCTTGCTGATTTACGGACAGGTAAAGAAAAAAAATATATATTTCCGAAAAAAGTTCCAGCATGCGGTGGAGATGGTTCTATTGAGCGTGTAGAAGGAACTGCAGCATGGCGGTGTGTCTCAAAGGATTCATTCGACCAACAGTCGCGAGTACTTGCGCACTTTACTTCAAAAAAAGCTCTCAATATAGATGGTCTAGGACCTTCTATCGTAGAAGCGCTGTTGCGTGCTGGACTGGTAAGTACGTTTGATGACTTCTTTACGCTTGAAAAAGGGGACATTCTTGAGCTCGAAGGATTTGCTGAAGTGAGTGCCGATAATCTCCGTGCTGCAATAGAAGAATCCAAGAGCGTGTCATTGCAAAGACTGCTTGTTGGTCTTTCTATTGGACACGTAGGAGAGGAAACAGCACGAGATGTCGCACAAAATTTTACGTTGAATAAACTACGATCTGCCACTGAAGAAGACCTTGTGGTAATTGAAGGAATTGGAGAGGTAGTTGCACGATCAATTGTAAAGTGGTTTGCCGATACGCAAAATAGTGCAATGCTTGATAGATTACTGAAGCATATTGTCATAAAAAGAGAAACAAAAATAAAGAAAGATATTCTTAAGGGAAAAACGCTTGTTCTTACGGGTTCCCTTGAGAATTTTACCCGTGACGATGCAGCTGAAAAGATACGACACGCAGGTGGGAAGGTTGCTCATTCTGTGTCAACAAAGACCGACTATGTTGTGGCAGGAGACGCAACAGGTACAAAGTACAAAAAAGCGCTGGCGTTAGGGATCACAGTGCTAAATGAAGACGAATTTGCTAGTATGGTGCAACATGGTAGAAATTGATATAGCAAAACTTGCATACCTTGCGCGAATAGCGGTGACTGATAAGGAAATCGAAGAGTTGGAACGTGAGATTCCAGAGATTATTACATTCGTTGATCAAATCACTGAGGCAGGAGGTGAAATAACAAAAGAAACGGGCGATCACTACAATGTTCTACGCGAAGACGAAGACCCACACGCTACAGGTATACATGCAAAAGAGATGGTGGATGCGATGCCAGATTCTAAAGACGGATATTTACGTGTTCGCAAAATAATTGCTCAGGACTAGTGACAGTATGGAATTGCAGAATTTAACAATAGAAGAGGCACACACATTACTTACTCAAGGAAGCATCACGGCTGTTGATCTTGCTGAAAGTTATCTTGCTCGTGCAAAAGAAAAAAATAAAGAAATTAATGCGTATCTTGAAATTTTTGATGACGTTTTAGACCAGGCGCGCGTTGCAGATGAAATAATAAGCGCAGGTAAGGCGACCAAGCTAACAGGTATTCCTATTGCCATAAAAGACAATATTTTGATTAACGGACGCATTGCGAGCGGTGGTTCAAAAATTCTTGAAAACTATGTTGCAGCATATGATGCATATGTTATTGAAAAACTAAAGGCAGAAGGAGCGGTATGTATTGGTAGAACCAATATGGATGAATTTGCCATGGGTGGATCTACAGAGAACTCTGCCTATGGCACAACAAAAAATCCGTATAATTTGGATCGTGTACCTGGAGGTTCATCTGGAGGATCAGCTGCGGCTGTAGCCGCAGACATGGCAATTGCAGCACTCGGAACTGATACTGGAGGGTCTATTCGGCAACCTGCTGCATTATGTCGATTGGTGGGCTTCAAGCCAACATATGGCGCAGTTTCTCGTTACGGTGTGATGGCTCTGGGTTCGTCACTCGATCAGGTTGGATCTTTTGGGAAAACTGTTGCAGACGCTGAAACACTTTTTAAAAGTATACGAGGAAGTGATTCAAGGGACTCTACATCGCTTCCTGATGATTTTTTCAGAGAAGGTACATCTATTAAAAAGATTGGTGTGCCACGCCAATTTTTCACCGAAGGTGTAGACAAAGATGTTATCGCAACATTTGAAGAATCACTCGAAGCTCTCAAAGGTAAAGGATATGAAATAGTTGATATTGAATTGCCAACAAGCAAGTATGCATTAGCCGTCTACTATATTATTATGCCTGCTGAAGCATCCACTAACTTGGCGCGATACGACGGTATTCGGTATGGCGTTCAAGTACAAGGGAAAGATTTACTTGATGATTATATGCAAACGCGTAAAGAAGGATTTGGAGCTGAAGTCCGCCGCCGCATATTACTTGGAACATTCGTGCTTTCTTCTGGCTATGCAGATGCGTACTATCGTAAAGCAATAGCAGTACGAAACCAAATAAAAAGAGAATTTGAAAAAGTACTTAACGATGTTGATGTCATCGCAACACCGACCTCACCAACACCTGCATTTAAAATAGGAGATAAAGTAAGCGATCCATTAGCAATGTACGCTCAAGATATGTTTACCGTAATTGCTAATTTATTGGGGGCTCCAGGTATCTCGATACCGATGGGGAAGGTAGAACGTGATGGTTCTCAATTACCAATTGGAATGCAATTTATAAGTGCACGTGGTACTGACAGTTCATTATTTGCAATAGGTAAAGATTTTGAAGGTATAATAAAAGGATAGCTATGCCGCGTACAAACACCATTACGCCACCGACTTTTGATGATTTTGTTGAAGGAGAACAAACCTTCATTGAAATTCAAGATACTTCGCTTACTAGCACTGATGCCATCCAGAGCATCATCTTTGATAGTTCATGGGCGACTCTTTTTACGTTCTCTCTTATCCTTTCTCTCATTTTAGGTGTCGGTATTATATATTCGATGTTGCGCATTCGTCAGATTCGTAATGCAGAAGCTCGATACTATGCACAGCAGCCGCTCTCGAGTATTGCACAGCGAGTACTGGGCGTAGATAGCGCACAAACTGATGATTCAGATTTATACAGTAGACGGTGGCGTGTTATTTTGGAGCACGTCAATTCAGAAAATGCCAACGACTGGCGCCAAGCCATATTGGAAGCAGATGTATTGTTAGATACTGCAATTACCAATAAAGGATACACTGGTGAAAGTTTGGGAGAAAAAATGAAGCAAATAAAGAGGAGTGATATTAATACCATTGATGAAGCATGGGAAGCACACAAAATACGAAACCGAGTAGCACACGAGGGAAGTAATTTTGAAATAAGTCATCGAGAGGCAAAGCGAGTTGTGAGTCTGTACGAGAAAGTGTTTGTTGAGTTACAGTATATTAAGCGGTAGCTTGGTCGAGAACTCCTTCTATGATATAGTGCTCCGCAGCGGGGTGGAGAAGAAGTATCTCGCGGGGCTCATAACCCCGAGCCGTCGGTGCAATTCCGGCCCCCGCAACAAGCTGAAAAATACACCTATGGGTTTTCCTGTAGGTGTATTTTTCATACTTGTGCGAAGGGAGCGAGGTAATTGATTGCCTCGCGGCCGGAATTGCAAGGCGGAGCTATGCCTGAGTGACCTTGGAGCGAAGACGGGCGAGTTCGGGCAGGAGCCACTTAGCGATCCGGCGGCTGGCGGAGAGTTTAGTGAGCTGACGCCAATAGAGGCGCTTTTGTTCAACAAGTATGAAAAAAAGCGCTTTTGCGCTCTTTTTCATTGAAAGAATGCTAATAAATTGCTATTCTTCCCAAATCGTTAATCAAATATGTCGGGGTAGCTCAGTTGGTTAGGCTACTGCGGCAGGGACTCATGCAATAGTCTCTTGGTAAGGTCGTAGTACAATTCGATAACGGTTATGTCGGGGTAGCTCAGTTGGTTAGAGCGTAGGACTCATAAACCTAAGGTCGGCAGTTCAATTCTGCCCCCCGACACTAAAAGCAAAAAGAAAACAGGTGTCACTGGCACCTGTTTTTTTGTTAACACAAACGACGAAATAGAGAGTTGAGTTGTTTACCGCGAGTTGTAAGACGATGTAGAACAAAATACCCATCATCTTCTTTACTCACAATGTCAGCCGCATGCATTTTTTGTAAGTGTGCTGCAGCTGATGGGTAACTAATGTTTAATTTTTCAGCTATAAGCTCAACATCTAGATCATTTTGTCGAGAGAGAAGGCTAATGATAGCTATACGCTTCTTATTTGCGGCGCCCTTCATTATGATCTCAAGGGTTTGAATAGTTCGTACATGCATATCTTTTATTATAGCATTACATGTAATGTAATAATGAAAGATATTCACACTTGTACACACTTTTATGTTGTATATGCATGTTGTATTTTTTTACACGGTATAATTTAGGGAGGTCGAGTACATTACAACTCCACAACCATTATTTTATGGCAACAAAAAAAACTGCAAAAAGAAAAGTCGCAAAGCGAAAGCCAGCTGCTAAGAAGAAAGTAGTTCGTAAAGCTGTTAAGAAGAAGACAACAGCAAAGCGAAAGCCAGCTGCAAAGAAAAAGGTGGCTAAGCGAAAGCCTGCAGCAAAAAAGAAAGCGGTAAAGCGAAAGCCAGCTGCTAGAAAGAAAACTGCGGCAAAGAAAAAGACTACACGCCGCAAGCGATAGGCAGTGTACTCAAAACAAAAAACGTCCCATTGGGACGTTTTTTGTTTTGAGAATACATCGTTGGTGGGCGATGTAGGTTTAAAATTTACTTTTTGAAGCTAGCTTCAAGGTTTCTTTTATAAACGCATCTTTCCCATCAGAGTATTTCTGTCGCTCGGCAGGGAACTGGCTTGCAAGCTCCTTTTTTAAGTTTGCATATGTATGAAGTCGTTTTGGGTGAGATCTAAGGTATTCTCTAAACAACCTGTCACTTTTCCACTTTGCACCATTGTACCGCATCACATGAAGATAGTGAGTTCTTTTTGAATTGGGTCCCTTTGCAAAAAACTGTCGATGCTGGAGCTTACGATCAAACTTGTATCCTAACTTCCTAAGGATACTCGTCAGTTTTCCCCACATCTTTGAATCGCTGTATACCAAGTGATAGATCGATGATTGGCTTTTCAGTAAGCCCTGGAACTGAGGTACTTCCAATATGCTGAATGGCAACGACCTTATTTCCAAGAGCGTCAAGTAATAGTTCTTTTCTTTTTCAAAAATCTTTTGCCACTTAGGATCGTAAGGTTGTAATTTTACAGTGCCTCTTTTCAAGCTAATCATTCTTCAAGTATATCATTTGTTGGATAATGAAAACGAAGGGACTTGGTCAGGAGTCTGCGAAAATTATAGTCGTTTTACTCCTTAATTTTCTGCAGCTCGCGACCCTGACTCGGCGACAAGCATGCTTCGACAAGCTCAGCATCTTGGATACCGCCTCCGTCTTTCAAGTCCCAGTTCATTGTAAAACAAAAGAGTCTAATGCTACGCGCATCAGACTCTATTGTTTTATTGCGCGAACGAAGGGACTTGAACCCTCAACCTCCCGCGTGACAGGCGGGTGCTCTAACCAGTTGAGCTACGTCCGCAACAGAGGCTATTCTAGCAGGATATTTGAATATTTCCACTAAACCAGCCGTTTTAGTATGTCTTGAGCGGCAACCCATGCCGTAGTCCAGCAAAGCTGCAGTGAAAACCCTCCAGACGGTCGGTTTATGTGCAGTATGTCTCCAAGAAGATAGAGATTAGGAAATTTTCTTGATGTCATGTTAGAGAAGTCTACTTCTTCAAGTGCTACACCGCCGTCGGCAATAACTGCTCGGTCGAGCCCCATGGTTCCTGCAATCATAAAGCCAAGTGACTGCATTGTTTTTACAAGCTTCTTTCTTTCTTCTTTTGATATCGAATGCACACTCACTTCACCTAGCGCTGGGTTGGCTAAAAAGATAACAGCGTGGGCCAAACTTTTTTGAAGTAGCTCAGGAAGTACGTTGCGAAGCTTTTTGTTCTTATTTTTGTCGAAGAGTTTTACCACACGTTTATCAAGGTCACCTTCGTTTGTGTCGGGGAAGAGATTAATTTCTGCATGCACCGGTCCTTTTTCCAGCAGCTTACTTACTTCGAAAGACGTATTGAGTACTAGTGGGCCAGAGATGCCAAAGTGAGTAAACAGTATTTTTCCTTTCTTTTTTATTTTAGTTTTACCGTTTTGACTAAATCGGATTTCCATAAAGGAACAGGTAGTTCCCGAGAGTTTGTGCACCCATTTCTCGTTTACCTTGAGAGGTACGATATTAGGGTTTGAATCTGCAACAGTATGTTCTATCTCCCGCAGCATACGGAAGCCATCACCGTTTGAACCAGTTTCGGGCGCCGCCGCGCCACCAACTGCCAGTACCACGTATGGAGCTTTATACGCCTTACCACCCTTTGTAATAACACCAGTTACGATACCGTCTTCGTGCGTAATCGAGCGAATGGGTGTGCCAGTAAATATCCGCGTGTTCGAGTTCTCGATTCCTTTTTTGAGCACATCTACTACGTCAGACGCGTTTTGTGATTTAGGAAAGACGCGTTTACGTGCTTCGATTACAAGTGGAAGTCCACGTTTTTCAAAAAAGGTAAATGTTTCTTTAACTGAGAACTGTGAGAAAGGGGAGAAGAGGAATTTACTAGACTCTGGAAAGTTTTTTAGAAACTCGCGTACGTCAAGCTCGGCATTCGTTATGTTACAGCGTCCACCACCACTTATAGAAAGTTTTTTCCCGAGTTCTTTATTTTTCTCAAGAATCAATACTTGCTTACCTTTAGCAGCAATAATACCCGCACACATCATGCCTGATGCGCCTCCCCCGACGATTATGACGTCTGCATCTTTCTCTGCCATTTGACAAGTATCCACATATATTGCGTTTGGTCAAATAGGTTAGTTAGCTCGGAGTGGTTTTAAGTGTCTAATCGATACAGGTATTGAGTTAGATACATTCTTTTCTATTTCAACACTAGAAAGTGTGCCAGGCACTACATAAAGCACCGAAGGGCCTTCTGTATCAGCAGAGCGAATTTTTACCACTGTACAAACAATAGCAGGGTCAAATGCGGGCATTAATAGGTCTTTTTGTTCTTGTGATAGTTCTCCAAATTGTACGTAATCGCCAACTTGTACTGGCCATTCATGTATTGAAGGGGTTTTTTCTGGCATGATAGGTACAGTATAGCCTTATATAAGCATTCACGGAAGCGTGTCACAGCATGTTATTATTTACATATGAATATCTCAACCTTCCTTAACGATATTATTGCATTGATATTGAATACATTTGCACTATTTTTGCAGTTTCTTATTTCACTATTTACACTTTTTATAACGTTCATTGGTGGACTTTTGGGTCTTATAACATAGGATATGAAGTTTTTTAATTTTACACGTCATGAGTGGATTATATTTCTTTTCTCATTTTTGTATGTCGCAGGGTTTACAACCTATTATATTGCGAGTGCTAACTACGAATTTCTTTGGTATGTGGGAGTGATGCTTATCTTTTTTGTGTTGCTCGTGGCTACATTACCTGCTTCTCGATTTTCACCCCTTATTCTTTGGGGGGCTTTCGCTCTGGGGGTTGGCACATATGGCAGGTGGGAGTATTCCTGTGGGTGATACAGTACTCTACGGTGTGCAGCTCATTAGTGTGTTTACCGATGGAGAACTAACGCTTGTTAAATATGACCAAGTAGTACACGCCTTTGGGTTTGCGGTTGCGACACTCGTTGCGCACCACTTACTTGCACCGCGATGGAAAGAAGGCGCTTCAAAGACACTGGGCTATGCGCTTGCAGTAGGTGTCGGTATGGGGTTGGGTGCGTTAAATGAGATTGTAGAATTTATTGCTGTTCTTTCATTTCCGGAAACTGATGTGGGAGGCTACTTTAATACAGGTCTTGATCTGCTGGCAAACATGACAGGAGTTCTTCTTGCTGTTGGATTCCTTGCGCACAGAGATAGAAACAAGTGATTTGCGCTCATAGTCAAACATTGTAAGATACAGCAGCGTATGTATGGACGTACGTACGTGCATACGTATGTATGCCGGGATAGCTCAGTTGGTAGAGCGCATCCATGGTAAGGATGAGGTCACGGGTTCGAATCCCGTTCCTGGCTCCAAATAGAGATGCTTTGCAATCAACATGTGACCGTTAAGGACTACATTGTATGGTCACATGTTGGTATAATGTAAGGATGGTGAATAAAAAGAAGCCACGTACCCCGTGTTTAGAGTGCGGCAAAGAACCGAAACGTTTTGGATATAAGTATTGTAGTAACGCATGTCAGTCGCAGTATCAGTTTAAAGAGTATGTGGCGAGATGGAAAATTGGTAAAGAAAAGGGTCTGCTAAGTTCTGGGGTCGTTTCTGCTTCCATTAAGCGGTATTTAAGGATTAAGTTTAATAATAAATGCTGTATGTGTGGGTGGCAGGAGGTCAACAAAATAACCACATTAGTACCTTTGGTAGCTGATCATATTGATGGTAATTGGCGCAATAATGCAGAAGAGAATCTTCGATTGCTTTGCCCGAATTGTGATTCCCTCACAGCAACGTATGCTGCTCTTAACAAGGGAAACGGGAGGAAGGATAGGGTCACTAGCAAAAGAACTAAAGAAGCTCGTTTGTTAGTGAAGTAGAAAACTCGTAAAAAGTTTGGAAATTAGTATAGTTATTATTCAAGTGATTAAGCCGACCTAGCTCAGTTGGTAGAGCAACGGTATCGTAAACCGTAGGTCCGGGGTTCGAATCCCCGGGTCGGCTCATGTTGATACAGATAAAAGATATTGTTGCCCTTGGTATTCATGGTTGTTTAAGTCATGAGAAAAAGCAGCGACAGCGTTTTCGCGTATCTATTTCTTTTGCACTTGTCACGCCACCAGTACACGACACATTAGATGAAACAGTAGACTGGAAAGAAGTACGCGATGTTATTATGCATAGTGTTGAAAACGAAAGTTTTTCTCTTGTTGGAACATTAGCGACTCATATAGCGCAAACTGTTCAGTTACTAGATAAAAACATCAAAGACATAACAGTACATGTAGAAAAACTCGATGCGTGGGATAATGGCGTACCAAGTGTAGTAGTAAAGATGTAAGAGGGGAAAATCTCTCTTGACCTTTATCAGCGGCCACTATAATCTGTATAACAGAAGTTTCTTTAAGGTTTGAAATGAGAGGTGCAACACATGTTACTACATCTCTATATATATTCATCCAATGAGGACGAAGACCACGAGGAATGTGAGGGATTTTCTCAGGATGACTTTATTTCGTACAGTATAGTGGAAGAATTCTCAATCAGGTCTGATGAATGCGAAGAGAATATCCGCACAGGCTGGACGTTGAATATTACTCATCCAGAAAACAAAGAAAGGATGTTGCTCGATATTTTTGAACTCGAAAAGACAGATGATGGGTGGAATTGTGCGGTAATATCTATAAACGAATCCCGTGAAGTGTATCCACTGCAGTAACATCAAACTAAAGCAAGTAAAGGGGCGTGTAAGTGCCCCTTTCTTTAATATATATCAAAAAGAATTACGTAATTAAATATAGAATTAATTACGTACCTAGCTGCTGAGCCCTCTTTGGTATACTCTATGAGAAAGGTATGAAGGACAATAAAAAACGAATAGAAGAGATAGAGCGCCTCATGTGCGAGGTAGATTTTTGGAATGATTCTGCAAAAGCGCAAGACTTAATTAAAGAATTGCAAGAATTAAAAGACGAAACAGAAGGTGTAGGCAAGTACGATAGAGGTGCTGCAATTGTAAGTATCCTCTCTGGTGCCGGTGGTAACGATGCTGAGGATTTTTCCACCATGCTTTTTACGATGTATAGAAAGTTCATCGAGAATCAAGGGTGGAGTGCGGCTATATTAGATGAGAACGTAAGTGATGCAGGGTACCGGAGCGTGTCATTTGAAGTGACTGGTAAGAATGTGTATGGAACACTAAAGAATGAATCAGGAGTACATAGGCTTGTGCGTATTAGTCCATTCAATGCGCTAGGAAAAAGACAAACAAGTTTTTCACTTGTAGAGGTCGTGCCGAAACTTCCTGAAATAGAAGCGGTCGCACTACCGCCAAACGACCTTGATATACGTTTTGCACGAGCAGGAGGCGCCGGCGGGCAAAATGTCAACAAGGTAGAAACGGCAGTGCGTATTACACACAAACCCACTGGCATAACTGTTAAGTGTACTGCCGAGCGAAGCCAAGAGCGCAATCGAGAAAAAGCACTCGAGATATTGCGAGGGAAGCTCTATAAAAAACAAGAAGATGATAGAGATAAAGAAGAAAAGGGGTTGGCAGTCTCACCACATGTGAAGATAGAATGGGGAAGCCAAATACGTTCATACGTATTGCATCCATACAAAAAAGTCAAAGACCACCGTACTGATGTAGAAACATCAAATATTGATGCTGTGCTCAATGGGGATCTTTCAATTTTTATTATCGGTTAGTAACAAAAAAAGTTGGTCGCAAGAACAGGTGCCTGTATAATAGTATCTGTATAATTCCAGATAAGAATATATGATTTATTTCGATAAAGTTACTAAATTTTACAATGGAGGTATAGCAGCACTAGACGATGTAACAATGACTATAGAACCGGGAGAGTTCGTTTCTATTGTTGGACACTCGGGCGCTGGTAAATCAACCCTCTTAAAAATGATTTTCGCAGAAGAAATCCCTTCTGAAGGAACAGTGTATTTTGAATCAAATAACATTGCGTACTTTGGTAAAAGCGACCTTAACAAACTACGACGCAAAATAGGGACGGTGTTTCAAGATTTTCGTCTGCTCTCGACAAAAACAGTATACGAAAACATCGCCTTTGCCATGGAAGCAGCAGGGCAGCGAAACGAAGATATCGCAGCCGATGTACCACACGTACTTGATCTTGTAGACCTTTCAGAAAAAATGGATAGTTTTCCGCGGGAGCTTTCAGGTGGTGAACAACAGCGAGTAGCGATTGCGCGAGCTATTGTAAACCAGCCGGATGTGGTTGTTGCAGATGAACCTACGGGAAACTTAGATCCAATAAGTACGTACGAAATTGTTCAGATTCTTAAGAAAATTAATGATCTCGGTACCACTATTATTCTTACAACACATAATAAAGGAGTTATCGATTCACTGGGTAGGCGCGTTATTACGATGGATGAAGGGCGTGTTGTTCGAGACGATAAGAGTGGGCACTACGAGTTATAGTATAATTGTCACAATGGCTTTTTTGATAAACATAAAACGAGTATCGCGAGCAGGATTCATTGGATTTTTGCGTAATGGGTTTGTCTCACTTACCACGGTATTGATTATGGCAATCGTACTTTTTGTTATGGGCGCACTGATGATGGGTGGCGCCGCTCTCGACGCGACACTCGTGCAATTACAGGAAAAGGTAGACATAAACGTATACTTCCTTACCGATGCGCCTGAAAGCGACATTCTTGCGCTTCGTGATCTGGTGAGTGAATTGCCAGAGGTTGCGAATGTCGAATACGTAAGTCGGGACGAAGCGCTTGCACAATTTCGCGAGCGGAATAAAGACGATCAGTTAACGCTGCAGGCACTCGACGAGCTTGACGAGAATCCGCTTGGAGCCTCTCTTGCAATCCGCGCAAAAGAAACAAGTCAATACGAAGGTATTGCAGGGTTTTTAGAAAACGAAACTGCGGTTGGCGGTGGAGCACAAATAATAGAAAAAATTAACTATTTCCAGAACAAAGCAGCTATTAATAAACTGACAAGTATTATTGATACTTCAGAACGTTTCGGACTCATTGTGACTATTTTCCTTATTACCGTTTCTGCACTTATTGTTTTTAACACTATTCGTCTCGCTATATTTACAACCAAAGAGGAGATAGGCGTTATGCAGCTTGTGGGTGCGTCAGACTGGTATGTACAAGGTCCATTTATCATCGAAGGGTCTTTGTATGGATTTGCTGGAGCACTACTCGCGCTTCTTGCACTGTATCCAGTTTCATTATCACTGGGTCCCGCATCACAAGCATTCCTCGGATCTTTTAATGTTCTTTCGTATTATGCAAACAACATTGGTTGGCTTTTCTTCATCCTTGTTGCAACAGGGGTAGGACTGGGGGCTCTATCGAGCTTCATAGCGGTTCGAAGGTATTTACGTTTAACAAACTAACAATTAACTTGCAAAGTTAGGCACATTAGCTAGACTTCACAACAATTTGGCGCGCATGGCAAAAAAAGGACACAAATACATATTTGTTATCGGTGGAGTAATGTCAGGAGTTGGCAAAGGTATCGTAACCGCTTCAATCGGAAACATTCTCCAAGCACATGGGTATACGGTTAACCTTGTAAAAGTTGACCCATATTTAAATGTAGATGCTGGAACCATGAATCCTACTGAGCATGGCGAAACTTTTGTTCTACGGAGTGGCCTTGAGACCGATCAAGATATGGGAAATTATGAACGTTTTCTTAATCGAGATCTTCCTGAAGAGAACTATGTTACAAGTGGTATGGTGTATCGTAACGTTATAGAGAGAGAACGTAATCTCGAATATGACGGAAACTGTGTAGAGGCTATTCCACATATTCGTAACGAAATTGTCGAGCGATTTGAAAAAGCAGCGAGTATCAATGGTTCAGAAATTAGTGTCATAGAAATTGGGGGAACTGTTGGAGACTACCAAAATATTATGTTTATTGAGGCAGCTCGCGTTATGAAAGCGCATAATCCAGACGATGTGCTTACTATAATGGTGTCGTATCTGCCAATTCCATCGAAGGTAGGAGAGATGAAAACAAAACCAACACAAAATGCCATTCGACAGCTTAACTCGTATGGGGTACAGCCTGACTTTGTTATTGGGCGTTCAGAAGAAATTATTGATGAGCGACGAAAAGGAAAAATTGCCGAGCAATGTAATGTTCGTGCCGAGCATGTTATTTCAGCACCTGACATTGAAAGTATCTATGACGTGCCGCTTAATTTCGAACGAGACAATCTTTCAGGACTCATCCTCTCTGCGCTGAAATTAAAGAAGAAAAATAAGGCAGCAGATTTGAAGGATTGGAAATCGTTTGTAAAGAAAGTGCACCATCCCAAAAAAGAGGTGCATATTGCGGTAGTAGGAAAATATTTCGATACGGGGGATTTTGTCCTCTCTGATGCCTACATTTCGGTTATTGAGGCGATTAAGTTCTCTGCATTTTCACTTGGGGCAAAACCTACGCTCACATGGATTTCTTCACACGATTTTGAAAATGGAAAACGAAAAATAAGTGAACTAAAAAAGTATGACGGTGTTATCGTTCCTGGAGGTTTTGGAAAAACAGGTATCGCTGGAAAACTAAAAGCAATTAAGTATATTCGTGAAAACAAAATTCCATATTTTGGACTATGTTACGGCATGCAGCTTGCTGTCGTTGAATACGCCATAAACGTTCTTGGATTAAAAGATGCAGCAACTCGCGAAATGAACAAAGACGCAACACATCTTGTTATCGATATTATGGAAGAACAAAAAGCGAAACTTAAAAACAAAGAGTATGGTGGAACCATGCGTCTTGGTGAGTACCCTGCGCAGTTGAAAAAAGGAACAATAGCACGCGCTGCATACGGCAAAGAGGTAGTAGAAGAACGTCATCGTCACCGATACGAAGTGAATCCAGAATATGTTGAGCAATTAGAAGACGTGGGGCTCGTGTTTTCAGGTACGTCACCAGACAAGAGGCTTATGGAGATCATTGAACTTCCTAAGGCGGAACACCCGTTTTTCCTTGGAACACAGTTTCACCCTGAGCTTCAGGCACGCCCTTTGGCACCAAGTCCACTGTTTACAGAATTCGTACAGGCGTGCTTGAAAAAAGAGAAATAATTTAGAAACGTATATACATACACTATGTTTGAAATCCTTTTACGAAAGAAGAAACGACAGTCGTACTTACCAGAATTTGTGTACGGTAGTATGGATGGTCTTGTGACGACGTTTGCTATTGTTACTGGGTCTATTGGCGCATCGCTTCCAGTCGGTATCATTCTTATTATGGGGTTTGCGAATGTTTTTGCTGACGCGTTTTCTATGGGGGCATCTAGTTATTTAGCTGCGGTTTCAGAAGATCCAGAACATCGAAAGATACACGAGAAGCACCCAGTGCGTAAAGGGATAGTGACATTTCTCTCTTTCGTCATTATTGGTCTTATTCCACTACTACCGTTTGTCGTTGCTTACATCATTCCAGCATTTGCTAGCAAGGCGATACAGGTATCTGTAGTCACAACAATGATAGCGTTTGGTGTCGTTGGATATATTACTGGTGCAGTACTGAATGAAAACAAGATTGTAACAACCATTCGCAACCTTACTATTGGTGGTGCAGCAGCAGCTATTTCGTTTGGAGTAGGATATGCACTGGTAAACCTCTTTGGTATCTAGCAAGATAAAACAATCTCAACTGGGTTGTGGTCTGAATGTTTAAATCCTAAATCAAGCGTGTTTACACATTCAACAGTAATGTCAGGCGAACAAATAAAACCATCCACTGTTGCAGTTGTAGACTTACCCTCTATATAGGGGCGATTTGCGGCTCGTAGTGTAGGTACGTCGTTAGGAAAATGAGCAGTCCATCCGTTAGTAAGTAAGTGATACGGGAAATCGTGGTTATATTTCTCGTATTGTGCTTCGTCTTTCCCAAAAAAGTGAAATTTTCCAGCGTGGAGGTTCCAATCGGCACCAGCGATGACTGAGTGACCCTCTTTAGCTAGTTTCTTTATGTACGTCATAAGGTCTAGGAATTGCGACATGCGCAACACTCCTTTTTCATCAAAAGAGGAAAGATGCGTGTTAACAAATGCAATAGTTTTTCCGCTTGGCGTTTCTACAAAGGTAGTGAGCGCAAAATCGAGACGTGGAATTATCTTGTAGTAATACTCGCTTACTTTAAATGGGCGAATTTGTTTTTTCAATACATTAAAAGAATCTTTCACAAACGTACCCATGCCGTGCTCATTTTTCAAAAAATCGAAAAAGAGTGGGAGTTGAAAGTTAGAAACACGAGACGAGGTGTGGCAAGGTAGTGTTTCATGCACTTCTTTTCTGATGTTGTTCCATCGGTTCAACAAGCTGCCAGCAGAAAGCTCTTGAAGAAGGTAGACATCTGCTTGTGTTTTGGTCAGTATTTTTTTTATGCCGGCGATATTTTCTTTTACAGCCATATCAGAAGAGGGGATAAATTTACGACCACCTTCAAACGAAATATCGGCTTCAGCACCCATTGCACCGTAGCCAAGATTCCACGTTAGTACTTTTAGTTTTTTCACCTTGGAATCATAGCAGGTGTCTCATTGAGAGACTAGCGTTTTTATGTATGATAGGGGGTATTGTCGTAGGCAGCTTGTTTGTACGAATGGTCTGTGGCAGCAATTTTGTCGGATCGTCTAATTGGTAGGACGACTGGTT
>MDTB01092843.1_pt1 | contig 25949 bp, 22 predicted proteins | sample 811161 | NCBI WGS metagenome assembly MDTB01 (sample SAMN05326650, study PRJNA326480) | marine metagenome | isolation source: seawater | place: Mediterranean Sea | collected 2009 | reverse complement strand
TATAAAAAAAATTGAAAGCACACCACAGATTACTTCACTTGGGAATTTTTATAGCGGTGTTACAAGATTTTTAGGGATGAAGCCTTTAGAACATGAATATAAAGTTATGGGTTTAGCGCCATATGCAAATGAAAAATATGCAGATGAAATTTATAATAAAATTTTTAAAGATATAATAAAAATTGATCCAAATAATTCTTTTAAGTTTATATCTAAAATTGATTGCTTTGATACATTTGATTTTTTAACAAAGACATGTTTAGGATATAGATTTGATAATATTGCAGCTGCAGCCCAAAAATTACTTGAAAACTTAATTATGAAGTTAATTAGTAATCTTTATAATGAATATAAAATTAAAAATTTTTGTTTTGGTGGTGGTGTTTTTATGAATGTGAAGCTTAATATGAAAATTCAAGAACAGGCGTTTATAAAGAATGCTTACTTTATGCCATCATGTGGAGATGAATCAAATCCAATGGGAGCGATATACTATCAAAAAAAATATATTGAAAAAAATAATATAGAGCCGTTAGAAAATCTTTATTTAGGCTTAAGTTACAACAATAATGAATTAGATATTTCATTAAAAAAATATGCAAAAAAATTTAGTTATAGATTTGAGGAAAATATTAATGATTATGTAGCCGAAAAACTAAAAGAGAATAGAATAGTTGCAAGATTTTCTGGAAGAGGAGAGTTTGGAGCAAGGTCTTTGGGAAATAGAGCAATTCTAGCAAATCCAAGTAAAATTGAAAATTTTAATAAGATAAATAATTTTATTAAGTCTAGGGACTTTTGGATGCCATTTGCACCTACGATTTTATATGAATATGCTCATTTATATTTGAAAAATTTCAATAAAGTAAATACAAATTCTGATTGTATGATTACAGCTTTTGAAGGGTTAGATTTAGCAAAAAAAGATTTTGTAGCTGCTATTCACTCTTCTGATAATACGCTTAGACCTCAAGTTATAAAAAAAGAAACAAATAAAAATTATTATAATTTAATAAAAAAATTTCATAAACTTACAGGTATACCTGGATTATTAAACACAAGCTTTAACCTTCACGGTTATCCAATGGTGTCTAATGTCGAACAAGCTTTATATGCTTTTGAAAACTCAGACTTAGAATATTTAATAATAGAAAACTATATTTTAAAAAAGAAATAAAAATTTAAAAATTACTCTGTGCCCATATTTGAATTGAAACTAGCTTCGATATAATTTCAGTATTACCATATTGGTTATTTTTATAATCATTCCATAATTTTTGAGCATAAGATTTATTGAAATAACCATCCAAATCATCAAAATTATAAAATAAATTATCTATCTCACTAGACCAATATTTTTTAAATAAATTCTGCTCTTTAATTTCATATCCTAGCCCCCTTTTTTTATTAGAAGGTTTGTAATCAATTTTATATTTTTTTAAATTTTCATTTAAAACTTTTTTTATAAGCATTTTTTTATTAATTTTAAAATAATTATTTTCAAAAATCTTTTTTTTCCAATTAAAAAGTAGGAAATTATCTAGTACATTTTGATTTAAAAAAGGCGCTCTTACTTCAACTGAATTTAACATACCTGACAAGTCAGGCATGTGAGTAAGTGAGTGTTGATGAAAAATAAATAATTGTGATGTATAATGTTCATCAATATAGTTGTTTGGGGATAATAGTTTATTCCAATAAATGATTTCATCAGGTAAATAATTTTTATATATATTATTTATTAGTGGTGCTTTGACATTGTTAATATTTTTAGCGATTGACGATTTTATTTTACCAACATTTTCACCAAGAAATAAAAATTTATTAGATATTTTTGACAATGGTTTTGATAAAAACTTGAAATTTTTATTTATTAAATGTGTAAAAATAGTCTTATTTATATCTTTATACCCTATAAAAATTTCGTCAGCCCCATTACCTGTTATAGCAACTTTACAACCATCCTTACGAATTTTTTCAAATAAATCTGAATATAATAATCCTGGAACTAAGGCTATGGGTTCACCACAGTTTAAAATTAATCTTTTATATCTGTCAAAAGAATTTTCAAAATCAAAATAAATTGTTTCATTTTCAATACCAATTATAGATGAAAAATTTTTAGAATTAATTATATCAGGATCGTTTTCATCAATACCAATTGTGTAAGATTTAAAATCTAAATTATATTTTTTTTTTAAAATTAAAGAAATTAAAATGCTATCAATTCCACCAGATAAAAGCATTGAAATTTTAACATCAGATACTTTTGATAGATTAATACTTTCATAAAGAGCTGTCTCATTATATTGAGATTTATAATTAAATTTTAAATATGGAATTTCTTCAATTTTATCGTTATTTAATTTTCTAATTATATAATGACCCGGTCTTAATTTATTTATTTGTTCATAAGCTGAATTCGGAGCTGAAATATTTCTTACATTTTTGGTCATAAATGATGTAAGTGACTCTAAATTTAATTTTAAATTTTTATCTAATATTTTTTTTAAGGCATTTAATTCAGATGCAAATGAAAATATATTTATATCATTAAAATAGAAAAAAGGTTTTTCACCAACTGGGTCTCTAGCACAAAAAAGCTGATTATTTTTTTTGTCTAAAATAGCAAATGAAAACATACCATTTATTTTGTTTAAACATTCCTTGCCCCAATTTATATAAGAATTTAATAAAACTTCAGTATCGCCCTCAGTTTCAAAAAAATATCCATGGGAAATTAATTCTTTTCTCAGCGCTCTATAATTATAAATTTCTCCATTAAAAACAATTGTGTAATTATTTTTGACAAAAGGTTGAGTAGATTTTTCTGTTGTGTCGATAATTGAAAGTCTATTATGTGCAAATCCTACTTTAAAATTATCATCCATCCAAATTTTTCTACCATCAGGCCCTCTATGATGTTGAAGATCAGTGAGTAAATTTAATTTTGAATTAATTTGTGTGTTACTATAGTTTAATGAAAAAATACCACCAATACCGCACATTAAAGAGAATAATAATTTATATTAGATGGTTTTTTAGATTCAAAATAATCATAAAAATGCCAATTTATGTCGAATAAATTTCCACCTTTTTTTAATAATTTAATAAATTTAGTTTTACCGATTTTTTGGTCAATTATCTTATGATAAGAACCAACAACAAGAAAATCACTCTTAGATAAATCTTTAAAAGATTTTAATTTTAATCCATTATTTTTAGATAAGTCTCTATTATTAACTAAAGGATCAAATATATCAATATTTTTAAACCCATTTTTTATTAAATTACTTATCAACAATATTATTTTTGAGTTTCTTGTATCTGCACAATCACTTTTAAACGTAATACCAATAAATGTTATCTTTTTTCTAAAATTATTATTTAATATTTTAATAATTTTATTTTGAATAACTTTATGCATATTGTCATTAATTTTTCTCCCAGCATTTATAATTAATGGATTATGTTTCATAATTTTTGCTTTGTGTGATAAGTAGTATGGATCTACACCAATACAATGACCGCCAACAAGTCCAGGTTTAAAATCAATAAAATTCCATTTTGTTCTAGCAGTCTTTAAAACATCATATGTTGAAATATTTAATTTATTACAAATTAAAGAAAGCTCATTCATCAAAGCAATATTAATATCTCTTTGGGTATTCTCTATAATTTTTGCAGCTTCAGCTACTTTTATACTTTTTGCAGAGTAAGTTCCTACATCAATTATATTATTATATAAATGTTTTAATTTTTTTAGTGTTGTCTTTGAGTCAGCAGATATTACTTTTGTAATACTTTCAAGCTTATGAATTTTATCACCAGGGTTTATCCTTTCTGGTGAGTAACCAATAAAAAAATCTTTTTTCCATTTTTTTTTTGAAATTTTTTCAATTAGAGGAATGCATATCTCCTCTGTTAAACCTGGATAAACTGTAGACTCAAATATGATAGTCGCATTTCTAAATTTTCTTTGGCCAACTAGTTTACAAGCTTTATACAAATACTCCAAATTAGGTTTATTTTTATTATTTATAGGCGTAGGTACGGCTATTATATAAAAATCAGAAAAATCCATATCATGAGGTATATATGAAAAATTTAAGTTTTTATGATTTATGATTTGTTTTTTACTAAACTGTCCTTCTATATCGTTACCTTTTTTCAGTGAATTAATTTTATTTTGATCAATATCAAATCCAATAGTTTTATATTTTTTACTAAAAGCTAAAGCTAGAGGAAGGCCTACATACCCTAATCCTAATATACAAATTTTTTTATTAAAACTCTCAGCCATAGTAGGATTTATACCAGCTAATAAATAAAGGTATTCCTTGATTAATAGTAATTTTTGGAGAGTATCCAAAATCCCTCTTTGCTTTTGATATATCAGCATGAGTTTTATGAACATCACCTTTTTGCAATGGTAGATATATCTTTTGTGATTTAATGTTTAGATTTTTTTCAATAATTTTTACAAAGTCAGATAGTTTCTCACATTTCCCTCTACCTAAATTATAAATATTATGAAGATTAGATTTTTTATTTTGCTTGCTTGTTTTTAAAATTAGTTTTGAAATACCATAGACAATGTCGTCAACGTAAGTGAAGTCTCTAAGATGTTTACCTCTATTAAAAATTTGAATTGGCAATCCCTTTAAAATATTTCTTGTAAATTTAAATAGTGCCATATCTGGCCTGCCATAAGGCCCATAAGCCGTAAAAAACCGTAAACCTGAACACTTCATTTTATATAAACTACTATAAGAGTTAGCTAATATTTCATTTGTTTTTTTAGTGGCAGCATAAAGACTTATCGGTTTATCAGTATTTGAAATTTCAGAAAATTTATTTTGCTTTAAACCTCCATACACACTTGAACTACTAGCATAAATGAAATGATCAACTCTAAATTTTTTACAACACATTAAAATATTAGAAAAACCATTTATGTTTGTTTCAATATACTCTAGTGGGTTTTTTAAAGAGTACCTTACACCGGCTTGGGCTGCTAAATTTACTACTATACCGGGTCTAATTTTTTGGAATAAGACTTTTATTTTTTGATAGTTTTTAATATCAACTGTATAATGATTATAATTTTTAAACTTTTTTAAGATGCTTAATCTATCTTTTTTAAGTTTTGTATCGTAATAACTATTTAAATTATCAAATCCATAAATACAAAAATTTAACTCAAGTAATAATTTTGAAAGATGAAATCCAATAAAACCTGCTGATCCAGTAACAATTATATTTTTATTTTTTCTTTTGTATCCCAACTGAATATATAAATATATTAATAATTATTTTACCCTCCAAGATTTCTGTTTATCTTAAATCATATTGAAAGACCACAGTTAATTTAAAATAATATTTTAAATTTTGATAAAAATACTAATTCTGATAATTTTGTAAATAATGTTGCAATTTCAAAGCGTAATTTACAATAGATTAAATTATTTTTTAGCTTTTATATTAGTTCTTTTACCTCCAGCACTTGTGTCTGGTCCTGCAGTTCCGGATATTATAATTTCTTTATTAGGCTTGTTTGGATTGGTGTTTTTTATTAAAAGATATTCTTTTTTTAAAGAAATAAAAAAAATAATTTTTTTTTTTTTATTTTTTTATATTTATTTTTGTCTTAATTCATTATTTTCAGAATATTCTAAATTTTCAATAGAGTCTTCCATATTCTATTTAAGGTTTTTATTTTTTTCTTTATTTAGCTACTTAATTTTTGAAAAATTTAAAAATCGTATTCTAAAATTATTCTTTTTTAGTGCTTTAATAACAATTTTTATTGTTGGCATAGATAGCTACAAGCAATTAATAACTGGTGTAAATTTTTTTGGAATAATTATTCAAAATATTGACAGGCCAAGTGGTTTATTTAGAGAGGAATATATAATAGGTAGTTTTATAGCTAGAAATACTCCTCTATTACTTGCAATTTATTTTTTTTTATTTTTTAAAAACAAAACAAAAAATATCTATTTTTTAATTACCTTACTATTAATAATAAATTTATTTGTAATTATATCAGGTGAGAGAGCTGCATTGGTACTTATTTCTTTAGTGGATGTTGTATTTTTTATTCTTTTACCAATTAGAAGAATTTACAAAATAATTAGTGTGTTATTATTATTTTCTACAGTCTCTTGTGTGTTAATTTTCTCTGATGTAGCGAGAGAAAGAATGATAAATGAAACTTATAACCAAATCTTCGATGGAGAAGAAATTTATATTTTTTCAAAGCAACATCAAAGCCATTATGAGTCAGCATTTAAAATGTTCAAAGATAAACCTATATTTGGGCAAGGTGTAAATACATTTAGAATTTATTGCTCAGATGAAAAATTTTATATTAATGATTTAGCTTGTTCAACACACCCCCATAATTCTTATGTTCAATTATTAGCTGAGACTGGATTAATTGGATTTTTATTTTTAGTAATTGTTTATGTCAGAAGTATTTACGAGTTTATAAAATTAATTAAGATAAGAAATAAAAACTATATTGTTTATTCGAAATTAATGTTATTTTTGTCAGTAATAGTTAATTTTTTTCCAATCTTACCCTCAAATAATTTTTTCAATAATTGGATAAATATAATATATTTTTTACCATTAGGATTTTACCTATATTTGAAGAATAAATAAAATAAAAGGTTGTCTTTAATTCAAATAAGGATGTATAAAGACCATAAAAAATGAGAAAGTTTACTATTGATAAAAATAAATCTATAGACCAGGACTCTAAAAGTTATCTAATAGCGGAAATTGGACATAATCATCAGGGTTCATTAGAACAATGTATTGAAATGTTCAAGATAGCAAAAGAATGCGGAGCAAACGCTGTCAAAATACAAAAAAGAGATAACAAGAATTTGTATACTAAAAATTTTTATAACTCTCTATATAATAGCCCAAATAGCTATGGCAAAAGTTATGGAGAACATAGAGACTTTTTAGAGTTTGGTAAGGATGAGTATGAAGAATTAATCAAAGTTTCCAAAGAACTAAATATAGACTTTTTTTCTACAGCATTTGATGAGCATAGTCTCAGTTTTCTTATAAATATAGGTATCAAAATGATTAAAGTAGCTTCGGCTGATATAAAAAATTTATATTTACTTGAGAAAATTGCAGAGTCGAAAATACCTTTCATAATTTCTACAGGTGGAAGTGACATGAATGATGTTAGAGATGCTGTCGAATTTTTATTAAAATTTCACGATAATTTTGCAATTTTACAATGCACATCTGGTTATCCAGCTGAATTTAATGAGTTAAATTTAAATTGTATAAAAACTTATATGGAAGCTTTCCCAAATCAAATAATTGGTCTTAGTTCACATGATAATGGTATCGCAATGCCAATTGTAGCTTATACACTTGGTGCGAGGATTATTGAAAAACATTTTACCCTAAACAGAACTTTAAAGGGCACTGACCATGCATTTTCACTTGAACCAGCAGGTCTACGAAAGTTATCACGAGATTTAGAAAGAACACAAATTGCTTTAGGGGATGGTATAAAAAGAGTTTATGAAAGTGAAAAAGAACCAATCAAAAAAATGGCAAAGATGATTGTTTCTAGGACAAAAATAAAAAAAGGGGATAAAATAAGTTTAGAAAATATTACTTTTAAATCGCCTTGTATTGGTGTTGATGCAAAAGATTACAAGAAAATTATTGGTAAAAATATATTAGTAGACTTAGACTCTGATGAGCCGATATCCTTTGATATGTTCAAATTTTAATGAGAAATTAAATTATCTTTTGCTATAATTTGATTTATTGCCTTAAAAAAACCTTCATCTTTTGCAAACTCCTCATAAGAAAATTCATCAAATGTGAATGGGTGATTTAAAGAATAATTTTCTTTACTCAATAAGTGCACCCTAATCATTAATTTAAAAAAGAAAAAATAAATGAACTTATAAGACTTGAGACGTGTATTTTCATCTAAATTGAAAATTTTAAGATCATTAAGATTATTGAAATATTCATTTTTATTTTTAACATCTAATGTAAAGCCTTTTCCTCTTACAAAAGCTTCTCCGGCTATTAAGATTTTTTTATTATAAAATAGTAATTCAATAGAAATTTTTGAAGAATAGATTAAAAAATTATCTGTAATAGACATTAACTTATAGCTATTAATACTATCAAGTGGTTTTATAATTATAACATTGGATTGATTATTACCATGATTTTTTAAAATATAATCATAAATACTATCTCTTGACTGAACATTTCCATATACCTCTGCAGGATGAGATCTTATTACAAGTAACTTATTTGGATTATTTTGAAAGTATTCAATGGTCATATCAATCCATTCAAAAATATTTGAAAAAATATTATTTTTGAAATGAATCTGGGCATCCCATGTAACATTTGTGTACATAACAAATATATTTTCTTTTTTAAATTGTTTCGTTTTTTCTTTTAAATGTTGAAATTTTTTTGAGTCATTTTTTGTTGTAAAGTCAATCCAGTCTTGGTTATTAATAGATTTTTTATCAAAATAAACTTTCAAAGTTTCATAATTTTTATTTTTAAAATTATAGTTTTCCCAGTTTTTTAGTTCTAGAAAATTTTTATGATAAGTATCACCGTAAGCGAAAAAAAATGTCTTAGATCTGTATGACATGGAATAGGAGTAAAAACTTATATTATATAATTTCAAAGTATCTGAAATTACTCCTTGAGGAATATAAATAGCATGATGCAAAATACTCAAATGAATTTCTTCTAGTTCAATAATTTTGCTTACAGATAAAAATGTTTTAAAAGCAGCATGTGCAAATTTAAGAATATTTTCCTTATAGAATTTATCTTTTTCAATATCAGTATAACCCCCATAATACCTCACTAGACCAGCTTTTATATGTTCACCAAAACAAATTCCTGAAGTTTTAAATTTTTGATAATCTTCCAAATTATTTGATATAAATTCATTAAATTTTAAAGTAATTTTTTCAAATTCTGTTTTTGAGTAATCACCTAAATATTTAATATTTGAATTTTTAAAAAGTTTTAAGCCATGTTTCTTGCATGCATAACAGTAAAGATTTTTGAAGTTATTTGATATTTTATTTTTGTTAGAAACTTCATGAGTAAATTCTTGGCAAATATCTAATTCGCTATTACACAAAACGATAATGACTTCATAATTTAATAAATTAAAACATCTTTCAAGCAATCTATCAAATCTTGAGTAATAAGTGTGTCCACCTATAGAAGAAAAAATTATAATTTTATTATTTTTGGAGTTATTACTACTAATTTGAAATTTTTTGGGAAAAAAGCCCATAATGTTAAGTCTAAGATATTTAAAAAGTAATCTAAAATATTTTGCCTTGATGATATGAGTTTTTATAAATTTTTTTAACAATGGAAAATTCTTGATTATTAAATTATTATTAATAATAAGATATTATTAGTAAAATTTTATTCAATGAAAAATAATAATCCATTAAATCTAAAAAAAAGGAAAATATTGATTACTGGTGGTTATGGTATTTTGGGAAAATCAATTACAAACGAGCTTATTAGAAATAATGCTAAAATTATTATCATAGATAAAAAACAAATCAGTTTAAAAAAAAATCATAGATTGCAACAAAAAGGAATACATTACTTTAACGCTGATCTTAGGGATATCGAAGAGATCAAATCATTATCTAAAAAAAGTATTTTTAAAAACCTATACGGAATTATAAATAACGCTGCAATTGATACACCCCCTAAACAAAATAGAGTAATAAAAAAATTTTTTGACCAGGAAAGTAAATATTTGGATGAAGAAATAAATAGTAATATCAAAATTTATTTAAATACGTGCAGGGTTTTTGGTAAAATACTTTATAAAAATAAAATAGGTAATATTATAAATGTATCCTCAATTTATGGGATGCTCTCTCCGGACCAAAGTATTTATAAACAAGCAAAATTAAATTTTGAAAAGCCTATATCGTACACTATTGCTAAATCTTCAATATATGGTTTCACTAAATATTTATGTCAATACTTTAAAGATAGAAATGTGAGAGTAAATACTGTTACACTATCTGGTATATATAACTCACAAAATAGAAATTTTGTTAAAATACTATCAAACAAAATCCCACTAAGAAGAATGATGAGATCTCAGGAAGCTGCTCAAGCTATTTGCTTTATGATCAGTGATTATTCCTCTTATATAAATGGTGAAAATATAATTATTGATGGAGGTTATAGTTCTATATAATGGAAAATTATTACTCCTACATTGATGGTGAAAAACAAACATCATCCTCTAGAAAAATTATTAAATTAAATCCAACTAATGGGAAATCAATATCTCAAATTTTTGAAATAAATGAAAAAGAACTAAATAAGAAACTGAGTAAATTTAGAGGGTATCTTGATATTAGTTTCCCTGTTAGGTCTAAAATTATTTCGGTTATAATAAGAAATTTAAAAGAAAATAAAAAAGAAATAATAAAATCTTTGATGCTTGAAACAGGAAGGAAAAAGTCTGACTGCATAGGAGAATTTGATGCTGCTATAACGTGTGCAGAGTTTTTTCAAGGAGAGGGTCTAAGACTATACTCCAATGTAAGAAAAAGCTTTGATAAGGATAAAGTTTGTTTTTCAGTTAGAGAACCTTGCGGTGTGGCTCTATTAATAGTAGCTTCTAATACACCACTAGCTAATTTGGCGTGGAAGTTTTTTCCAGCATTTGTATCTGGTAATAAAATTATTATCAAAGGATCTGAGGATGTGCCTAAACTTAATGATTTGTTTTACAAGCTTCTAATTAAGTCAGGGGTTCATAAGAAAGAAATTATGTTGATACAAGGCTCTGGTATTAATATCGGCAATACACTTATAAATTCCTTTGAGTATGATGTAATTTCATTTACAGGAGGTTCAGAAATTGGAAAAAAGATAAATGAAACTTGTTCAAAAAAACTAAAAAAAATTTCTTTAGAACTTGGAGGAAAAAACTCTATTTATATAGATTGTGACTGTGACATTGATAATGCTCTAAAAAATGTAATCTCCTCGAGTTTTTCTAATGCTGGTCAAAGATGTGCATCAAGTAGTAAAATAATAATTCATAAAGATCTTTATGAAAAATTCAAAAAAAAATTAATTTCTGAAGTAAATAAGTTAACTGTGGGTAATAAAGAGAGCGACTTTTTAGGACCTGTAATAAATGAAAAGCTATATAAAAGACAAATCGAAATTTTAAGAAAGTATAAAGATTATATTATTGTGGGTAATAAAAATTTTAATAAAAAAAATAACCAGGGATTTAAAATTTTTCCAACAATAATTGAAAATTCCCCAAAGAATAAAGATTTATTTTACGATGAGTTATTTGGCCCAATTGCAATATTGATAAAAGTAAAAGATATTAGTGAAGCTATCAAAACTTCAAACGACTCTGTTTATGGACTAACATCTGCTATTCATACGAGAAATATTGATAAAATGAAATTATTTATAAAAAATATTAGATCCGGAGTCTGTAATGTAAATACAGGAACACATGGGTCTGAACCTCATTTTCCATTTGGTGGTTTAAAAGAGTCTGGTAATGGAACCAGAGAACCAGGAGAGACAGCAATAGACATTTATACTAATTTAAAAAATATTAGTATTAAATGAAAAGAAATTTAAATTATATTGCTATTATTCCTGCAAGGTCTGGGTCTGAGAGAATTAAAGACAAAAATTTAATCAAAATTAATAATTTACCTCTAATAGCTCATGCAATAGAAACAGCAAAAAAAACAAAACTATTCTCAAGAGTAATATTGTCCACTGACTCTTTAAAATATTATAAAATAGGGAAAAAATTTGGAGCAGATGATAGTAAAATTAGGCCAAAAAAGATAAGCAAATCGAACTCACCAGATTATGAACATATAATTTTTCAGTTAGATGAATTAAAGAAAAAAAAAATTTATTTTGATGTTTTTGTTTTACTCAGGCCAACTAGTCCATTTAGAACTAAAAAAACAATTAAAACAGCAATAGATATTTTTGAAAAAAATTGTGAAAAAGTAGACTCACTCAGAGCAATAAAACCTGTCAAAGAACATCCATACAAAATGTGGGTGAAAAAAGATAATTTAATAAAGCCAATATTTCCTCTTAAAAATTCAAAAGGTATAAGTTTTCACTCAATGCAAAAAAAAAGTCTGCCAAGTATGTTTATACAGTCAGCTATGATAGAAATTTCTTGGGTTAGAAATTTAAAAAATAAATCTATATCTGGAAATAAAATACTTCCTTTTTTTTCAAGTGAAAAAGAAAATTTTGACATTAACGATCCTGAAGATTTAATAATTATGAAAAGATATATTAAAAATAAGAAGTCAAATATTTTTTAGATTCATGGGAGATTTAATCACTAACTCAACTGACAAAGAAATTTTTTATATCAAGAAAAAGTATTTCGACATTGTACAAAAATCCAAATCTCTCTCGAATACTCAAAAATTTCATATATTAAAATATTATCATCGAATAAATATTTTATTTATGGTGATGAACGCTGGTAGTGGACATATCGGAACGTCTTTTTCAATTATTGATTTTTTAATTATTTTTGAACTTAACAGAAAGAGGAATTCTTATATTTTTTCCTCAAAAGGTCATGACTCACCTGCATTTTACTCCATTGAAATAATGAAAAATAAAATTGAATTCAAAAAAATTTTTAAATTTAGGTCGTTAAATGGATTACCAGGCCATCCAGATAAAAAATTAAAAATTTTCAAGTTTAACACTGGCTCTTTGGGAATGGGTATATCTAAAGCAAAAGGTTACCTTAGAACAACGAAAAATGAAAAAGTTTTTGTTATACTTGGTGATGGGGAGCTCCAAGAGGGTCAAATATGGGAATCTATTAATGCTAAAATATCTAGTGATTTAAAGATTATTATAGATATGAATGAGCTACAATCAGACTTTTTTACTAAAGATACTTCAGACATAGGTAATATAAAAAAAAAATTACAGGCATTTAGATTGAGAGTTAAAACAATTGATGGACATAGCTACCATCAAGTAAGCGAAACTCTTAGAAAGATTGATAATTACGATTGTATAATACTTAAAACTATAAAAGGAAAAGGAGTTTACGATTTTGAGGGCAATAAAAAAATATATTCAAAAAAAAACTATCCCTTTCACTCAGGGGCTCCTCAATACGAAGCTTATGTCAAAGCTATAAATGAAATACGTAATAAAATTCATAAATTTATTACTAAAGATACTCTTTTTAAGTTAGAGAAATATATTAACTCTGATGTGAAAAAAAATATAAATAATCAAGTCTCATTGATTAATATGTACGGTGATTTTATTTGTGATAAATTTCAAAAAAATAAAAAATTAGTTTGCCTAGATGCAGATCTAGCAATAGATCATGGTATTTTAAAAATAAAAGATAAATATCCGAAAAGATTTATAGAATGTGGAATTGCGGAAATGGATATGATAAGTCAAGCATCTGGAATTTCTGAAAATGGAAAAATACCCATTTGTCACTCATTCAGCTGTTTTATGAGCTTTAGAGCCCTAGAACAAATTTATAATAATTGCTCAGAAAAAAGAAAGATTATTTACACAGCCTCTCTTATAGGAGTTGTGCCTGCTGGTCCAGGACACAGTCATCAAGCTGTTAAAGATTTTTCAAATTATGGAACAATTCCCAATTTAATTATTACCGAGCCAATAAATAGAATTAATCTTGAGGATATATATAAAGTCTTTAAAAATGAAAAAAATTCAATGTTTATTAGACTTAATCCGCTACCAACAATTAACTTTCAAGAGTTGAATATTAAAAAGTCTAAGTTTGAACCAATTGTATTGAAGAACTGGGGTATAAGAAACAAGAAGAAGAAAATCTTAATTCTAACTTACGGTTCAGTTTTATCTGAACAAGTATTACTATCCTCAAAAAATATAACAAAACATAATATTAAAATATTAACATTAATTTATTTAAATAGATTCAACCTTCAATTTTTTAAAAAAGAGATTGAAAAGGCAGATAAGATTGTTTTTTTTGATAATCAAATATCTGGTTTAACACCGTTTACTTTACTTGTAAGCGAATTAAATTTGAAATTAAATTTTTATTTTAAATATAATTCGTTTTCTATAGACGGTTTTCCAAAATGCGGCAAAAATTCTGAAATTTTAGATTACTATAATTTCTCATCCAAAAAGATTTCATCGAAATTAAATAAATTATGATAAAGTATTAGAAATGGTTTGTTTAAGAAATGGTATTACTAATAAATACCTTCAATGTAGCAAGAACATAAGAGGTTTTGCAGGATATTGTTTACCAAAAGATACTAGTTCATTATCTTCTATTGTAAAAAAGAATAAATTAAACTTAAATATTTGGAAATTTATTCTTGAAGAAAACAATAAATTCAAGAAAACTGTTTTTCCAGGTATGAGAAAATAATTTGATAATTAAAAATTTGGTTGAAATGAGAGATGTTAATATGGTCGACGGCTGTTTTGACCCTATTCACCCTGGTCACATTTTGTACTTTAAAAAAGCATCTGAAGTTGGAGGACCTTTATTTTGTAATGTAACAGGTGATGAGTATTTAAAAAATAAACATAAACCGCTTCTTGATCATGAAAAAAGATGTCAAATAATTGACTCTATCAAATATATTGCCTATACACATAAATCCCTAATACCCACATATAAAGTTCTACAAATTTTACAACCAAATTCATATATTAAAGGAAATGATTGGGAAAAAAGAGGTCTCCCATCCAATGAATTAGAAGTATGCGATAAATATAATATCAAAATTATTTTTTTAGATACTGTTATTGACTCATCTTCAGATATATTGAAAGAACAAAATGCCCATTGAAAAAAAAATTTCATGTATTTCATCTTACCACTTAGATTATCTTACATGTGGCGTAGCTAGATTTAATGAAAAAGTTAGTAGGCTAACAAACCTTCCAGTATTTTATTTTTTAGACGTGCCAAAAGGGTCTTTCCCTCTTTTATCTATAAAATTTAATGAATTTACTAAAGATGACCTTGATAAACTTTTAAATTGGTGTGAAAAAAATAAAGGAAATTTTGATACTTATATCCATGGAATGGAAAATAACTCTTTAGAAAATAAAATTCTATCTTTTGCAAGAAGAAATATCGCTTGTAATAGTGAGATATCTATTTTGATGAATAAATTAGAATTGAATAATGTTCATACTTCATGCTGTCCTTGTAGTAATTTAGCAGAAAATCATCTTCAAATAAAAGATGGTTTTAATATTCTTTCTTTTGGTATGGCTCATAAAATTCTAGAAGAAAAATATGACACTTTAAAAAATGTTTTCGACAAACTCCAAAAAGATTTTCATTTGAGTTTTTCAACAGCTATTCATGATGGATTTGAGTTAGAAAAAAGTTTTTTATCAACTGAAAAATTTATAAAAAATAAATTCAATAAAAGAGGAATTTTTTTGGGTATGTTGTCAGATGATGCCATAATAAATTATCTTTTAGAGTCAGATTTTTTTGTGACTTTTTTTCCAAATGGATATAGAGAAAATAATTCTTCAATTAATACAGCATTTGAGAATAAAATTTGTGTTATAACAAATGTGGATCATCTTTCTCCAAAATGGTTAGTTCATGGTCATACATTTTTAGATATAAATAAGCTTGAGGATTTTAGTTTTGATCCATTAGAAATAAACAAAATTGCATATAATGGACATTTAGTCTATAAAGAAAACATAAATTGGGAAATAGTTAAAAAACATATTTTTACTTAATTAATCATGAAACTCCAGGAATTCGAACATCATTTTTTTAATCAAAAAGAGGTTAGTTCAAGTGAATTTAATAAAGATTATTTTGATGGTGAATGGCGTAAAGAAAAAATGAGTTATAATCTAGAAAGCAGAAGAGAGATCGAAGGAAAAAACCCTGCAAACATAATCAATTACTTTAAACCTACCAAAGCTCTAGATGTTGGATGCGGACCTGGATCTTTAGTGGCTCTTTTACAAGAAAATGGTTTTAACGAATGTCATGGCATTGACATAAGCAAGGAGGCAATAGAGTCTGCACCAACGAATATAAGAAATAGATTAAGTGTTGGCACATCAACTGACATAAAATTTGAAAATAATTCCTATGATCTAGTAATTTGCCGAGAAGTTCTTGAACATTTAACAATAAGAGATGTATTTAGAACAGTTAAAGAAATGTGCAGAATTAGTAAAAAATATGTATACGTGACTACAAGATTTCATCCAAACCCATTGACATTATTTGATTTTACAACAGACTTTGAGGTAGACCCTACACATATTACTTGTTTAAATAAAGACTTATTGAGACTTTTCTTTAATTTAAACGGCTTTAAAAATTCTATCCATATAGAAGAAAAAATAGACTGGTTAAAAAAAGGTAGGGCTTTGGTTTATGAGAAAATCTTATTCTAATTGAAAGTCAAATTTGATAAAATTTGTCAAACTCAAATTTATAATTTTTTTTAAATTTTTTTTAAAAATTTATATTAAAATACTTAAATTATCATTTTCTATAATATCTAGATTTACAAATAAATCTAATACTGAATTAAAATTTTTTTTTTTAAACTCTTTTTTTTATAAAGATGTTAGAAATGGTAATATTACTATTCATCATGTTAATGAAAGTAATCTTAAAATAAAAAATTCTGAAAAAGAATATACAATTATTGGTCCTTGGCTGTCAGAAATAGGATATGAAATTTTATACTGGGTACCTTTCCTAAAAAAACATCTTGAACATTTAATTCAAGATAAAAATAAAAAATTTATTGTAATATCAAGAGGAGGTGTAAAAAACTGGTATAGCTTTCTCGAAAATTTTGAATATTTTGAAATATTCGATCTTGATAAAAAAAAAATTTTTAAACATCTTTCTCAAAGAAAAAATTCTCTCAGTCAAAAACAGTGGGATTTTTCAAAATTAGATAATTATTATTTAAAACAAGTATGTGAAAAAAAAAATTTAAATAAAGATGATTGTCTAATAATACATCCTTCTGTTTTATTTAGAAATTTAAAACCTTATTTAAATGGGAATCTAGCACCTAATTATGTATTCAAATATCTCAATCATTCTAATAATTCATTCGTCATAAATTTAGATCAAGGACTGGATTATCTTAAACCATTCGTAGCAATTAAACTGTACGAGAGCAGTATCCTCAGATTAAAAAAGAATGAATCTTTCTTTATCGATAAAATTAATCTGGTACTAAATAAATTAGATAGAAAATATAAATTAGTATATTTGGATTTTAAAATTGAGGATGATCATAAAGATTTGGTACTTAATAAATCAGGTCATAAAACCTATTCAATTAATGATGTTTATTCAAATATTAATGAATCTAATAATATATATTTGCAAGACAATTTAATACAAAATAGTGAATTTTTAGTTTCAACATATGGAGGTTTTTGCTACTTACCATCTTTTTACAAAAAAAAATGTATAGCCTTACTCAATGGTAATTATAAAATTATAAATAGACATGAATTTATATCAAATGAGATATTAAATAATAAAATTGATTTAATTAATCTTAATTATGATGAAAAAATTATTAAAAATATTTTAGATAATTATTAATATGCTATCAATATCAATCAATAAAATTGAGAAGTCATATTTAGAGTTCAGAGAATTTCGAAGATTTGACTTAATTAATAAAATATTTTTAAAAAAAAGTTTAGACAAAGGTAATAAAAAAATAGTTTTAAAAACAGAAAAATTAACAATTAGTGGAAAAATTATTTTCCTATATTCTTATAATTTACCAGCAGTAGAGTCTCTGTTTCAAATTCTTACATATATGCAAAGACCTACTAAAGGAACTATTACTTTCAAAAATAGTTTTTTTTACTTAAATATTATTGATGGTTTTTTACTTAAAAATAAAGATTATAATCATAACTATAGTTTTTTTAAAAACTTTTTTAATTTAAACAGAATTAAATTTGATCAGGTAATAGAAGAGACTGATAAAAAATTTAATCTTAATAGTTCTGATAAACCACTTACTAATCTACCCATAGACCATCTTCAGTATGTTTTATTAAAATTATTTAATATCACAAATATCTATGATTCTTGTCTAATTAAGGATTATGAAAATTTTAACCCAATAATAAGATCCCTTATTTTAGAAGGTAAAAATAAAAATTATATTTTTCATATTCAAAAAGGTGCAAAAAAATTATTCAATAATAAATTGACGTTTTCAAATTTAATAATTGATAATCAAGGTAATATAAATTTTTATAAAAATTCATCAAAAAATTATTTATTTTGGGAGTTATATCTAAAATATATAAAGGAAAATAAGATAACAAAAAAAGATAATCAAAATATGATGAATATTGAGGACGAATATGAATTATAAAAAATATAAAATCTCAAATATTTATCTATTCAATCTAATAGTTTACTCTTATTTAAGATTAAGCTTGAGAACTTTTATGGGTAAACTAATTATAGTTTACAGACCAATAATTAATATAGCAGGAGTTTTGTTGCTAATTTATCAGTTCTCTGACGATGAAAATTCTTTATTCAATAGTGCACTTTATATTAATATATTTTTTATTTTTTTTGTAATGCAATCGTTTTCATTTTGGGGGACGAGAAGTTCTATGATATATCGCAGATTTTATGTTAGCACAAATATACCAAATTATTTTTTTTTAATTGCTATTTCATACTTTCCTTTTATTGAGATTTTATTATATCAATTAATAAATATTTCATTTTTTTTGTATTTTAATTTAAGTATTAATTTAAATATTCTGCAATATTTATTTTTTAGTCTTTGTAATTTTTTATTTGTTTTGGTATTTGTTTTTTCTTTAAACCTTTTATTTTCTAGTATTTGTTTTTATTACAGAGACTTTAAAATTTTTGGGAAAAATTTTTATTTAATATTCTTAATATTTTCTCCTTTATCTTTTAATCAAGATGGATTAATGACAAATTTTGTTTTAAATAAATTTGTAAATCCCTTTTATAATATTGTTCAGAATTATCATTATATATTTAGAGGAAAAAAAATTGATTATGAAGGTTTAATTATAAGTTATATTGAGTTAATTATTTTAAGTGTTATAGTAATGGTTATAAGTAATTTTTTTGAAAAAATAAGACTTAAATATAAATTTCCATTTAATTATTAATGAAAAAAATGAAACTAATAATAGGTTTATGCCACGGTGTCTTTGATATTGTCCATATAGGCCATATAAGACATTTTGAGTTTGCAAAAAGTATGTGTGATAAATTATATGTCAGTGTTACACATGAAAATTATGTTAATAAAGATATTAAAAGACCATTATTCGATCAACAAACCAGAATAACTTTTTTAGAAAGAATTAATGTTATAGATGAAGTTATTCCGTCAAATAGTAAATTTGCCGATAAAGTTATAAAACAATTAAAACCCTCTTATTACTTTAAAGATATAGAGTATAAAAATAAAAAAAATGATCAAGGGCTTATACAAGAGAAAAAAGCACTATCTGCGATTAATGGAAAAATAATATTTACAGACTTAGGTAAGTTTAGCTCAGGAGATTTATATAATTATTACGTTTATAAAAAAAACCCAAAACTTTCTTTTCTAAAAAATTATGATTTAAATTTTTATGATAATTGTCTTAAGTCTTTAAAAAAGAAAACTTTTATAGTATATGGTGAATTTATAATCGATACATATGAAAACGTAAAAGTTCTTGGGATTCCGTCGAAAGCAACTTGCATAAGTGTTCAGACTTTGTCTATAAACAAGACATACGGGGGTGCTTTTGCAATTGCTATGCACATGAGTGATTTTGTGAATAAAATTATCTTTATAACGAATATTAGTGATCAAGAAGAAAAAAAATTAAACAAAATTAAAAATAAAAATATTGAGATAATTAAAGTATTAAAAGAAGATATTGTGAAGAAAAGATATATTGATATTTCAAACAACTCAAAAGTATTAGAAACAAATAAAGTTTTAAATAACGAACCTATTAATACTAGAAAGATATTAGATAAAATAAAAAATAAAGCAGATGGAATAATAATTGCTGATTATGGGCATAATTTAATCAAAGAAACAGAAATAAACGATTTCTTAAAAAAATATAAAGGTTTTTATTCTATAAATGTTCAGACAAATAGTTTTAATCGTGGATATAATCCTATATCAAAATATAAGTACGCAAAATTTTTATCACTTGATACTCATGAACTTGAAATTAACTTTAAAGTAAAAAATATAACTAATAAAGAACTCTATATAAAAAAACTATATAAAACTTATAAATGTCCAATTTTTTTAACTCTTGGTAAAGATGGATTGTTAGCCTTCAATGGAAAAAATTTTTTTGAATTACCTGCTTTGTCAAATATTGTAGTGGATCCAGTTGGAGCAGGAGATGCCTTTTATTCTCTATGTTCAATAATTTATAATGAATGTAAAGATATTAAAATTTCATCATATATTGGATCGCTATCTGCTGGTTTGGCTACAAAATATATCGGTAATAGTGATTATGTTCAATACAAAGATATAATTTCAAATATAAAAAGAAATCAATAATAGATTTACTAAATCAAAAACTTATCAATCAGAATACCACCACCAAGGTAATTTTTATGTATCCACTTTCTAAAATATTTAATCTCCTTTGCGTTATCCCAAAGATTATTTAAATTTTTGTGAAGTTCGTTATGAAAATATTTTTCTCTCGAAGTTTTTGTAAAATTAGAAGATTGGATTCTTAAAATTATATCTTTAAATACCTCTTCTAACTCCTCAGGTAACAAAGAATCAAAACTATAATATCTAGGATTTTTAATGTTCTTAGCAGACTCTAATGTCGAAAAATGTTCTATACCAAGAAAAGAATTTTTAATTTTAATTTTTTGAAGTAGAGCAAAGTCCTTATTACAAATTGGATAATTTAGAGCAGGGTGCGGACAATTGATATTTAAAAGTGGGACGTGGAACAACCTTGGCAAATATAAAGATCCGCTGTCACCATGTATTGATAAAACTGAATTTTTTATAAGATTTAATTCAAATTCATTAGTTCTAAGGTTTGAATTAGATAAATCGTAAAAATTACTAAAATTAAGTTGTTTTAAATAAAAGTCATTATCTTTAAATCCAGTTTTTACAAAGAAAAAATCTTGATTATTTTTAATAATATTCTCATATACAGATGACTCAAAGTTTCTTACACCGTCATCTCTGCCATTTTTTGGAGAAGTTGATTTATTCAGTATATTTTTATAATAATTATTATTTCTAACATTAAATGTGATTATTTTTTTATTTCCTATATAAGAAATTATATCATTAATTTTCTGATTATTTGTCTTAAAGGGTTCTAAGTGAAATTTTTTACAGGTATTTAATTTTTTTCTATCATAATAAGTATAAATATTTTCTTTTTTTGCTTGTTTAGAGTAAAAAGAATAATGAAAATGATATAAAAACCTAAAAAGAGTTTTTAAATAAAAATTTTCAATAAGAAGTTTTTTATTGTCATAAGTAAGATTGAAAATTGAATGATTATTTATTCTTTTTTTATCAATTATTAATACTAAATTTGAGTATTTTTCTCCAATCACATAAAATTGCATTAACTCAGATAATTGATGTCCAAAATTCGGATGGTATGAAAAATATACTAGATATTTTTTATTTAATATGGGCGTCGTAAATTCAATATATTTTACTGATGAAACAAATTTTGGCTTAAAAATTAATTTAAAAGGATAGAAAAAAATTTTTCCAATTCGAATCTTTATACTTCTTAATTTATCTTTTATTAGTATGTACTTATAGTTGTTACTAGAAAAAAATTTGAAAGTAAATTTTTCATATTTTTTTAAATTATTTAATTTTAAATATAAATTATAACTTTTATAAAATTTGTTAATTTTTTTATAAATTCTTTTTCTTATATTAAGCATGTTTGTTTTCAAGGTAATCAATGATTTTTTGTGACGGGTAATTATCAAGATTTAAAAAATTAGCTTTAAAGTTATTTAATAAATCCAAATTTGTATTATCCATAAATATATCATCAATATCATTAATTGTTTTTGCTATTGAAGTTCTATTATTTCCATTATTTAAATACTTAAAATGAAAAGTATTTGTAAATAAACTTTCAGTGAGTTTTTTTTCATAATCCTCGTTTATTTTAGGTATATATAAATTTTTACTAAAGAAAACAGACTCTATCATTGCAGATGTATTTAGGCCAATTAGACTATATGAGTAAAAAATATTAGATAGATATATAGACTTGTCATGAATTTCTTTTTTAAAGTTTTCTATATTTGGCAAAAAAGAAATATTTTTAAATTTAGTTAGTTTAAAAATTAGAGATTGAATATTTTTATCAAGCTTACCGTTTTTAATTACTCTCTCAAGAGATAAAGGGTGTAATCGGATAATAAAATTAAAATTACAAAATAGTTTTCTTTTCGATAGTTTTTCTAAAAATTCATAAATAAAAAAGAATTCATTTTCTATAATCTGAGAGGAAGATCCTAAATAAGTAATTATAGGTTTATCATCTAATGATGCTATAGATCTAAAATGTTTTTCATCTAACAAATATTTTTTATTCAATAAATGTTCGTATAGTAATGCACCTGTAATAATTTTATTTTCTTTAGTTGATCTTTGAAAAATTTTTAATTCTTCTAATTGAAATTTGTTCCAAATAAAAAAACAATCTGGTTTGATATTCATGTATGCTTTGTTTGTAAGATTGTCCCAACTTCTTACAATGTAATAAACCTTTATATTACTCTTCTTAGCACATTTAATTATTTCATTTAAAGTAAGCGTAGTATCATTTAATAAACTACACAAAATAATTGCATCAGGGTTATCAGATCGCATTACCGTTAAAATATTTCTATCTACAAATAAATACTCGATTTTATTAATAAAAAATTGAAAGAATTTGAATATAAAATTAGATTTTAATAAGTAGTTTATTGAATCAAAAAAGCCCAGTAAATAATGTTTTTTTATCCATCTTTTCTTTAATTGGGTAAAATCTGAACCTCTATTAATATATTCTAAAAAAGTTAAAAATGTTCTTAATGCAATTATAAAATTGAAAGATTTAAATTTAATTTGGTTACAAGAAAAATTTTTATAAGTTGAAAATTCATCATAAAGCTCATTAGTGCCATGTATTTTGGTATTTTGAGAGTTTTTTTTAATTTTATAATATTTTCTAATATATACATTAACATGATGATCATTAATAAGTAATTGTCTTAATAGTGACGGACAATCTTTTATTTCAAAGTCCCTATTAAAAAAAAAATTTATTTTCAATAGTTTAATAACTTTTGCATAAGAACATGCCCTATAATTAGTTGAACATTTTCACAAGCTTGCATGTCATTTGTTTGAAGATGGAGTATGTTATTACTATTAGAAATTTTTTTACATTCACCCCCATCAAATCCAACTATTAAAAAATAGTTTATTTTTTTTTCAATACATCTCAAAATACCTTTAATAATATTTTTTGAATTACCACTTCCTGTCATAAATATTACTAATGAATTCTGATCACATTTAATATCTATTTGATTTGAAAATATATTTTCGTATCCAAAATCATTAGCAAAGCATGTCAAAACTGCTGAATTGGATGTGAGTGACTCACAAACAACATTTTTATTATTTTTAAAAATAGATAAATTAAAATCATTTACAATATGGTCAGCATTTGCAGCACTACCGCCATTTGCACAAAAGAAAATTTTTTGTGTGTTGTCAATATTAAATGCAATCATGTTGTAAAGAAATTCAATTTTAGATATAAAATTCTGATCTTTTATAATCCTTGATATCTCCTCATTTGAGAAATTGATTAGTTCTTTTATAGATTTTTTATTTAGCATTTTATTATTGGTCTTAAAGTTTTGCCATTCCTAAAGTCACTTATTGCTTTATTTATTTCATTAAGATTGTATGTCGATGTAAGTTTATCAATATTAAATTTATCGTCACTGAATATTTTATAAAACTTCATTACGTCAATATCAGGTTTGCATGCCCCACCCCAAGATCCAATAATTTTTTTACCTTTAATTAAATCATGGGGATTAATTTGAATTTTTGAGTCTTCAGATGGGTGTGATGCAAAAATTACCTTACCTTTATCTTTGATCATTTCAAAAGCAGTTTCAATACCATTTGTAGAACCTGATGAATCATAACAAATATCAAATTTTAGTTTATGATTAGAAAGATCATTAATATTACTTATAAAATGATAATTTGAATTTAGCTTTTTGAGGATTTTATTTTTATTTTTATCGGTATCTAAAACATAAACATTTTTAATTTTTAAATATATTAGAGCAAACAAGACATACAAGCCTATACCTCCTAAACCTATTAATAATATTTTATTGTTTTGTTTTGGCTTTGGTTTTGTTTGGTTTAAAACCATTCCAGCACCTGTTAATGCAGCACATCCATAAAAAACTCCAAGTCTTTTATTGAAACTTTTTGGAACCTTAACTAATTTATTTTCAGAAACAATTGAGTAATTAGAAAAAGTTGTAATAGAACCATAGTTTATTTTCTTACCAAAAGACTCTATTTTTCCACTACCACCATCACCTCCAGAACACTTCAGCCATGTTAAAAGAACATTATCAGATTCTTTTACCTTTGATACTTTTCTACCAACATTAATAACAATACCAGTTGCCTCATGACCTAAGCAATGAGGAATATATTTTTTTGAACTTCTCATTCCATCAATTTCCATAAGTTGACTTCTACATATACCTGAATAATTTATTTTTACTAAGACTTGGTAATCATTTAAATAATAGTCAAACTTTATTTTTTTAATTTTAAGTGGTTTTTTTATTTTCTCAAGATATGCTATTTTATTAATCATAAGAAATTTCCTAAAATCTTTTCTCTAATATTTAAATTATTTAATTCTGAACTTAAAGAATTAAAAAATGATTTTTCAATTTTTTTTGAGATGCTTTTAAGGATTTTTTCAAGCTGATTTCTATTTCTATAAGCAATTATGACTTTATAAATATTTTTTTTTGATGTCATAAAATTTAAAGCTATGTCAAGAATGCTATACCCATATTTATTAGAGTATCTCCTCAATATCTCATAGGAATTTTGGAAGTCTTTTGAATTAATATCATTGCTAATTGAAATACTTTTTTTATATCTAATCGAGTCTTCAATTTTATCTCTTAATAGGCCTCTGCCTAATACGCCATATGCAATAAGTTTTGTGTATTTACTTAAAAATAAATTATTTTGATTTATAATATTAATGTTGACTTGATTAGAAAAAATATCATTTAAATATATTTTAATACTTTTCAAGTGTGGCTCTTTAAAATTAGAAACTCCAAATTCTTTAATTTTTCCAGACTTTTTAATTTGAGATAGTGTCTCGAAAATTTCACTTAATGGTGTTGTATTGTCGAAATTGTGAAGCTGATATAAATCGATATAGTCTGTTTTAAGTCGACTTAAAGATGAGTCAACTTTTTTATGTAAATTAATTTTAGTATAAAGACCATTTGCTTGATCAATAAATTTAGTACCAGCTTTAGAATATAATTTTACCTTATCCCTTGAAATGCGATTAGACTTTACAAAATCACCTATAGACTCCTCAGAAAATCCTTCCCCATATACATCAGCAGTATCGAATTGATTAATGCCGTTTTCATAAGATAATTTCAAAATTTTTGATGCTTCACTTTTATTCAAATAAGATAAGATATTTCCACCAAAAATAAATTTATTTAAAATTTT
>MDTB01060410.1_pt1 | contig 25967 bp, 12 predicted proteins | sample 811161 | NCBI WGS metagenome assembly MDTB01 (sample SAMN05326650, study PRJNA326480) | marine metagenome | isolation source: seawater | place: Mediterranean Sea | collected 2009 | reverse complement strand
CTTGCCAGTACACTTCACATTCTTTCTCGAGATTCTGAAGGAAAACTCACGCAGTCACCCGATGCATTAAAAAAGAACCTTTCTACATATTTAAACGAATTTAGACTTATATCAAACTCACTCGATATACTTGATGCTGAAATAATAAATTATAGAATTGTGACTAGTATTGTAACAACACCAGGATCAAACGGTACTGACGTTGCAAACAATATTATAAATAGACTAACACAAGTTTTCCGGGTTGACAACTATCAAATTGGTCAAAACATAATCGAGGCACGTGCAACATCTGTGATTTTAAACACACCCGGAGTACAAGCGCTGGTAGATCTTCAGTTTATCAATAGAACTGGCACAGTAGCTGGACGAAACTATTCTGGATTTACGTATAGCTTTTCAGCAAACAAATTTGCCGGCGCTTTTGCTGTGCCACAAAATGCGATTTTTGAACTTAGATATCCCAACTCTGATATAACGGTGAATATATAATGTATTTAATATACTCAGCATCTGCAGATAATTATATAACAAATAAGATTATCAGTACAACCCTATCTGCTTCTGACGCCAACGTCGGAAAAGCATCAACACTTGATCTTTTTAAGATATATGATGAAACGACTTTTACCGGATTTACCGGTTCATACTCTGCGCCAACTGAAATATCTCGTTTGTTATTAAAGTTTGATCTCACAGAGGTTTCTGCTTCAATTAGAAAATATGCTGAACTTGACGGCTTTAAGGCTTTTTTGAGCTTAAAAGACATTAATGGATCACAGATAGCGCCTAACAAGTTCAATGTTGCAGTATATCCACTATCGAAGTCTTGGGATGAAGGCCGTGGAAGTGACATTTACTCATTTAACGATCTTGACCAGTCAAATTGGATGACAGCTAGTTACTCTAACGGAGGCTATGATTTATGGCACAGCGGTGGAGCATCATCGTTAGGATCATTGAACTCAGATGATATTGATATTATAGGTTCTGGTTCAATTGCGGGATCATCAATCAATTTTGTAGGTACCCAATACTTTTTAAATGGTCATGAAGATTTACATGTTGATGTGACAACTGCAGTTTCCGCAACGTTGGGCGGTTTTATGCAAGATCATGGTTTTCTTGTTGCATTCTCAGGTTCTGAAGAAACGGATACAAAAACAAGATTTGTTAAACGATTTGCGTCTAGGCATGCAAGAAACGAATATCTTAGACCATCACTTGTAATAAAAATAGACGACAGTGTTATTGATCAAAGAAGCAATATGTTTTTCAACACTAGCGGATCTTTGTTTTTAGAAAACAAAGTTAGGGGATTGAGATCAAACATTATTTCAGGATCAACACAGGGTGAAGTACCGCTAACTGGAGCAAACAGCTTATATTTGATAGTGCATACTGGCTCATTTGCGATTACAGCATCAGCTGGTGAACACGCCCCGGCTGAAAAGCATATTACAGGACTGTATTCCGCCTCACTTGCAGTTGACCGTTTTAGCAGTACTGCCGTAAGCCCCGGGGTTTCACTCTATACGCATGCTGCAGCATCTGGTTCTTTAAAAATGTATGAAAGATGGATGGATCGAAACCAAGCATACACCTATTTTACAGGCTCCTTTAAAATGAGCTTACCAAGGAAATCAACGTCAGACAATCGGCCGATTTATAAGTTTGCTGCAAAAAACTTAAAAAATAAATATAAACATAATGAGATTCACCGAATCGACCTACATGTCCGAGATAATAATAAAATTTATAAAGCTGTCCGCCGAAACTTTGGAACACCTAGTCTGCAATTTGAGCAAGCGTATTATCGTATAAAAGATTTGAGAACAGGCAACATTATTATTCCATTTACGAAACAAAACAATGCCACTCGAATTTCCGTCGATTCGGATGGGATGTATTTTAGGTTTTCAACAAAAAATTGGCCAAAAGGAAGGAGCTATACAATCGACATTCTCGTTGTTGAAGGTAATGATGAGAATACGTATGAAACTGGCGTAACGTTTAAGGTAGTTTAAAATGAGTGATATTTTATTTTCATCAAATAATATTGTTGTAAACAATATTCCCATGGTAATTGGTAAAAAACAATTGTCAAAGGATGACTTGTCAAGTGATTATCATGATGATGAAACAACACAAAGTTGGCGTTATAAACGTGTGTCAGATGGACTTCACAGCACACAGCAGTTAGAAGTCGACTGGTCCCGTTTTGAAGAGCATACTTTTTTTCATTCTGCAGAAGTCAAAGTTAACGCAGCGTATGAAAGAATAGTAAATCATTTTCCATATGATGGTGACCAAAAGGAGAAACAAGCTTTTTTTGACGCACTAAACGGCTTTGAAAATTACGTTTATGGTTTATTTCCAAAATACATTGGTTACATGAAATTTGATGGAAACTCAAAGGTTGTTACACAAGACTCACAGGGCTATTTATTTCCACAGTTAGCCCGTAAGGCAACACTTCAAAGTGTCCTTGGATCTGGCGTAAAAAAAAATGGTTTCACATGCGAGTTCTTTTTTGCACCACCTGATGACAATACCGCACACAGCAATCAGGTTATTTTCCAAAAGCTCTCAACGGATGGTACTACAGGGATATCCTTGATAGTAACTCAATCTGCAGCTGCTGATAAAGACGTATTTGTGCATGGAATATTCACATCTGGTTCTGGAGATGCTGCCGGCACACGTGATACGTATAAATTACATCTTTCTGCATCGGTTCCAAAAGGAAAATTTTCTCACTTGGCTTTTGTTTATGACAAATCTGGTACCAGCTCATTAAAAATTCTTAGGAACGGACGACCGGTAGCCTCATCAAGCTCTACTTTACTTTATGAAAAACTTGATTTTACACGAAGCGATATAACCATTGGGTCAGGATCACACCATGTTGGAAAAATAATTTCAAATGCTGTTAACAGCAAGGTAATTGAAGCACAACAATTTTTGACTGGTGCCCTCGACGAGTTTAGATTTTGGACCGAAGCGCGCACTGATAATCAAATTTCGGCAAGTATGCATTATAACGCAATAAGCACTGAAAATTTAGGTCTGTATTACAAGTTTAACGAACCAACTGGGTCATATGCAAATAATAATATAATCTTAGATTCTTCAGGCAACGGCCTACATTCAACTATTACAAATTATTCACTAAACCAAAGAAAGCTTGAGCTAACGCCACCGGCAAAATATGAGTCGTCAAAAGAAAACCCAGTGCTTTTTCCAGACTATCCGACTTTGACGTCGCAAAATGTCAAACTCTTAGCGTCAGCTAGTAATTATGATTTTATAAACCCAAATTACATTCTACGTCTTATCCCAAGTCATTATCTTGAAGGTGATAACGTACAGCCGCAAAACCCAACGCTTTTACCAGAGTACACTTCTTCTATTGCTATGCCGGGCGGTGGTCAAATGCCATCAAACCAGGTAATCGCGCATTTTTTGTTTTTGTGGGCGGCGTTTTTCGATGATATTAAGTTATACATTGACAGTTTTTCTGACATCGCTTCTTTAAACTATGAAGATATTAATGGTATACCACAAAACGCTATTCAAATGGTTGCAAGACAGTACAACTTTACTTTACCAAATGTCTTTAGTGAAGCTACGCCAGAGCAATTCCATCTTGGTCGTAAGCTAAATGATGATATAATCCACTCTGATAAGTCTTTAAAGAGTATACTAAACTCAATTTGGCGGCGAGTAACATCGGAACTACCACATGTTGTTCGATCAAAGGGCACGCATGCTTCAATACGAATGATGCTAAATTCTTTTGGCATCGATGCTGATTCTAATTTCCGAATAAGAGAATATGGTGGCCATCCTATGCCAAAAACGTTAAACTCGATTCGTAAAGACAAGAAAAAAACCGTAAAGGTATTAAACATAACAACAGAATCAATGCGCACCCACTCTGCAAATTTGCAAGCATACAGATGGGAGCCTGGAAAACCTGCAATAAATTTTGCTCTACCTGTTTTTAATCCAGCAACTAGAGTGTGGTCACCGCAAACTAAGTTACTCAATCTTACCTCTGGTTCATTTACTTTTGAGTCACAATACATACTAAACCAACAATCGTCTTTTGCTACACAGTCACTAATGAGAATGGACCTTTCGGCGTCTGATGGATCGACAAGTCCTTATATTAATGTTTTGGTTTACTCCGGTAGTACGTTCGCTCCAGAAAATTACTCAGTAAGAATGGTTGTTGCAAATAGTGGTTCATCAGCTGCTTTTGCGAGTGATGTTACAATACCAAATATTAACATGTTTGACGGAAGTAGATGGTATGTGAGTGTTTCACGTAACAACGAAGGACCAAGATCAGAAATGGTTTTAAACTTAAAATCAGCAAACAAAACAAGGATTTATGCAGAATATACAACATCCAGTTTCATTCAGAATGTCGTTCAGCACCCTTTTGACGCATATGCTAAAACTTCGACTGCAGGATCAGTTCCAGGCGCAGATAATCGGACTGCCGATATTCCATTCATCACTATAGGTGAATATAACGGCTACAGTGCAAAACATTTAAATAATAACGCAAACAAGTCTTTCGGTACACACATTACAAAACTTAAATCAAAAGTATTTGGGTTCAGGTTTTGGTCAAAAAATTTGACAGAAAAGGAAAAAGATGATCATGCTCTTAATCCGTTTTCCTTTGGTTCGGCTGACCCAATTACAAATTCGCCATATGCAACTTCTGAGTTTCCGGCACTTGGAATCACAACTAGCTTAAATTTTGTTCCAACAATGTTTGATCCTAAAAATAACATGATTAATCTTCTTAGTGGGTCTTGGGAAAGGCTTAGGTTGTTTGTTGATAACATTAATAACGCAACTGGTTCGGACGCCAATGGCCGTCTTACGATGGATGACCTTTCGCAAAACAATTACCATTTCAATGTTTTTGGCGCTCCGTCATCTCAAAACATTATGGCAAATGAAACAATCGATTATAGTATCTATGACCCTAATTGGGACAGTCCGTCAATATCAAATAAAATACGCGTTCGATCGTTTTTAGAGGCTGAAAACGCAGAAAAAGAAAATGCCGTACTTGGCAGGCTTACAAAACTTGATCCATCCGAAAAAACAAGCGATGACAAACGATTTAGTATAGAAGCTTCTGTTGCGCAAGCAATTAACGAAGATATAGCCAATGCAATATCTGACATATTTTTTATGGAAAACGCAATTGGTGCACCAGAAATGCTTTATGCGATGAACTATCCTGATTTACAGAAGCTAGCTGACAAATATTTTAATAGATTAGAAAACAAAGTCGACTTTAAAAATTATTTCGAGTTTTTCAAGTGGTTTGATGCAAACTTTGCAGATATGATAGCTAAGTTAGTTCCTAATACAACAGAGTTTTTGGGAGTAAATTTTGTTATCGAGTCACACATGCTCGAAAGACATAAACTACAGTATTTGCAAGCAGACGTGCATATTGACTTATCGAGGCGTTTAGCTGCCCGGGTACAGAGATTTGCTAATGCAGCAGTAAGTAATCCAAACTGAGGAAACCATGGCAGAAGATACATTTTACAATTTTTACCGCAAGATAAGATCAAAAGCATCTAACATGGAGCGAACACAAAGAGAAGAAGGTATTCTACCCGGAAAAGCGTATTTGCAGGGTGTTTCAATGCTTGATATACACACTGAACGTGGATTGCTTCCTGTGATTGGCCGCGATGGTTATAAAAATATCATCACTTTCCGTTCAGTTGGAGGTACAAAAAATAGAACAATTGTCGATACAATTGATGGAAATGAATCGATTGCCTTTGTTGAATCGGATCGACTGGAACCGTCAAGGTTTAACATACGACGAACCAACGATTTTGAAGTTACTTTAGAAAATTATACAACATTCACCCGTGGTGTCGTTTTTCCAAATGGTGAAAAAAGCACTTGGGAAGACTTAGGAACCACTGCAGCAGTAAAGCTAATTACTAGTACATTTGGAAAGAATTTGAGTGTTGACGAGAAAATACCAGTGCCATTAGATATTCAAAGCAGCTTTTTTAGAAATTATAACTTTGTATATTTTGATTTTAAAACGACTTCAGGCATCCCTAAATACCATGTAACTTTTCCAGATGGTGGAATAATGCAGGTCCCAAACTTTAGGTCAATTACCGAAGTAATTGGGGCCGAAAAAGATTATGACGATACAACTCCATACACTGATCTTCAAAAATTCGATGCAATTCTTTTTGTTACCAACAACGGCCCACCGGGATTATACCCCGACGTCACACCGTCAGAATCATACAAGAATTCACGCGAACAATTATTTAACGGAATCATAGAACCTTTTAAAATAAGAACTGATATATACGATCTGGATACGTTTGCAGCAACAGATCCGATCAGACCAAACAAGGCAACGGGTATGGTAGAAAAGGGAAACGAATTTTTTGAATCATTATCAGAAAGCTTGAATTCAGGTCATGCTGCATATGAAGATGTAGGTTCATCAATAAAAAAGGGATCATCGTTGCTTGAAACCAGTTTTGTGTCAAATAAAAAATATGAGCTAGACCCATATATAGATAAGGATGCAATTACAAACGAGGTCGATGAAGAGTTTAAAGGTTTGCTAAATAGCGTCGTGGGTCGCTTTCCTGGCATTTTGCCGCAAAACAGTATTGCATCATCTGCTGGCCATGACGGCATAGGAAACGATAAAGTAAATTCCTTTTTATATAGAGGAAGGTTGAGGTAACATGGGTGTTTATAACAGAGAGGACCAACAATACGATTTGAACCGTCAGTTTCGTCTTAACAACGGGACGGTTTGGAGCTATAGTTCATCACTCATTTTTTGGCTAAGAGCATCAGAGGGCGCGACCACATTCTTCGATAAAAGCGGAAACTTTGCATCAATAACATCGTCCGGATCCGGGCATTTAAACGTTTCAGACAGCCCTCCCGTAAAATTTCCGTTTGACTCTTTAAGACTTGACAACAAATTTGTAACAGTCGGCGCAGGTCAAGCTGCCGATTCGACAGATAAAAAATCGTTAATCTTTTCTGGTTGGGTATACTTAAACGTTTCTCCAGCTTTAAATAACAAAGGTTTTTGTTTGTTGCATTCTACGGCATCTACTGGATTTACAATCTTTATAGATGATCAGGGTCGACTGGCTATCAGGCTTACCAACAAAAACAGCGGAGGTACACTTGCATCTGCAAAAGTTCAAACGACAAAAAAACCATTTACAGCAAACAAATGGCACCATTTTATAATTGAAGTAAGAAAAGAAGCAAATAGTACTGCAAATTTTAAAGCAGCCGGCAACGTTAATATATTCGTTAACGGACAAAAAAAGGCAGTAAACGTTCCGTCCGACGTTGGTTCACCCAATTTAGATCCAAAGCTAACCGGCACCTCGTATAAAGTTGGAAACGGCCCGGCTGAGGATGAAACAGAAGCAGACGTCCAGTTAAACGGCAAGCTAGCGGATATATTTCTTTTGCAACCCGAAGGTAATCTCGATGAAAGTGTAATTCGTGCTTTATACACAGCGACAGTGAAGGGTGCAAAACATCTTGGGTCAGGCTTCCTAAGTCCTACGCCATTTAATCTTGCAAATGATGCATTTTTGCGTCAAACACATCCGACGGTTGCAAGATCATCAAACGACGGTCGTACAGGTAACCACTCTACGGTTTTTGATGATACAAGAGCAATACATTTAACCAATAATTCTGCAACTAATTTTCCTTCAATGCTTCCAGCTGAAAATCAGCTGTTTCAGACAATTTATAATGGTCATGTTAATGGACAATTGACATCAACAGCAGCCTCAGCGTCATTCGGAATTTTCGATGAGTATTATGAAGAGAATGGCGGAGTTGCTATCAAGCCCTTTATTGAGTCAAAAGTATACATTGATTCCGGCAGTACGTTTTACCAAACTGGAACTTTGGATTCTGTCATCCCTGGGTTCGATCAGCCTCTTAAAAACAAGTTTCAGATCACGATTGAAGGAGAAATGCCGGCAACAACTCTTGGAAATACAACTGCAGAAATTGATCATGGGGATGCTGGCGGACAAAACAAGACAAATATCACTAATTGGCGATCTAATTTCAGCGGCTCATTCATGGCGTATATCGCAGGCAACGGCAGACAAAACTTGCCAGGCTTCTTTTGGAACCAGGATGACGTCACAGAACCCTATAGACACGGGTGCGTAGGGTTTTCATATCCTTACATACTGGGCAGATCTGTCGGTCGCCATGGCGATAACGGAACTTTTAATGACGGCAAGGGTATTACTTTGTCTCCTTTTAAGGCGAACAACTACTATCAAGGATTTGGCCATCCAACTGACGCGTACGGGTTTCCCGACGGTTCCAAATACAAAGCTGAAGACAATATGCTTATAAAGATGTCTGACTATATTACTGAGCCTTTCCTGCTCGAAAAGATAGTTTTTGATATTCCAGGCGGTACAGCCTTTACAGATATAGGGTCTGGATTCTATAGAAACCCGATTCAACACTTGGCTATCGGTAAAGGCGGCTCCTATCGATCCGATCCATTGATGTTTTCAAGCGGCGATATTATGTTAACTGCATTTTTAATGCATCAAACACAGGTTGCAAATTCAGGCTCAATTTCACTTAATTTTCTGAAATCCACTACTTCCACAAAGCTAGAATTTCCGGTCACCGGCTCAACATCCCGACATTTAATAACATATGCTAATTCACTATACTATCATAAGTTTTCTGCAGACGGAAAAAGTGTCATGGTCTCCAGCGACGGATATTGGGATAATGGCACTTCGAATACTGGTGGCTTGCACAACTCTGGCATGAATTCTAGTGGAGTTATACCTGATTTTACTACAACTTTTTCAACCACGTATGTTGATACAACAACTGGTGCCATTATTAAATCACTTTTGTCAGGATCAGTTGAAAAGATTACTGAGTTAAGTGGAAACAGCTCAACACAACAAAAGTCCGAATCAATCCCCAGAATAGTTTTACACACGACCCCAAAAGTTGCAACTGACCAGGGTTTTTTAGGCGTTACAACCCAACAACAAACCAATTCTGTACAAGAGGACGACGCCGGCGGCGATGCTGGATACCAAGGAATTGCGAATCCATTTTTTGCAACTACCGGGACACAAATTACAACGTTTGCGTGGCGCGGCGGTCCATCATCGATTAACGAAACGTCCAATCCTAGACTGTATACAAAACAAATCCCGGGAAAATCTAATACAGTAATTGAAAATCTTAATTTCTCAAACGGCGGAGGAGCTTCAGAATCGTCTGATCTTTCAATATCAGATTCAGATGTTAATAACACGATGTATTTATTATTTCCGGATGACAAATTAATTTTTGGGTTGCAGGCCATCGCCGGCCGTAGCTCCCGCGACGGTCCAAAGACTGGGTTCAATTTAAATGCTGGACCATATAAGATAACATTATTTGGTTCATTTTTAAGGGAAGAAATTCCTAAAAGGAATAATTTATCACAGAATTTTCAAACTCAAACCGTTCATGAAAGCATTGGTGCTGACACCGTCTGCGACTCATATGGCATATCATACACCGGCGAGTACACCGGATCCTTTTCGGATGATGTTATTTCTGGATCAGCTGACCCAAAAACCCTTTACGTGGGTTATGATCATGTCACAGGAGAAACTATAAATCTTGCAAGACGCGTTTCAGGTAGAGCAACGCAGGGCACGCAGGGTGAAACAGGAGCGCTAAAAAGGTATTTCCGTATTTCGGACAGTAAAGAAAGATTATATGATTCTGTCCTACCGGATTTTGGCAAAGTAATGATGATAGATAATTCGTCAAGTGCAATCGTATCAAATGGCGGAGTGACCAGTATTACGATAGGAAAAGCTTCTGGAAATGCGGTCTGGCCGTTTGCCTTTCCCTTTGAACCAAGATATAGTGGCATCGGTAGGTCTGATTCAATAACAATACCAGGCTCACAGACGCGTAACCCCGGGGTAAAAATATACATTGACGATGATTCCGCTGGAATTAAATCAGCAGAGCTAGATGCACATACAGGTGCACCACTTACCGGATCATTTATCGTACCAAGAAACAGCGAAAACGCAAAAGCAGACAATTCATCGGGTATCAAACAAATTATGACGGAGGGCGATGCACTAAGGTTGCTGTATGGAATTGGAGCTGAGCCTCGAGGAATATATTACGCCCGGGGTCAAGACACCGCCGGCGGCCGCATAGGAACCGGTGCAAAAGCTGCCAGCGTTGCAAATATTGCTGGCTACAAATACGGTATTGAAAATTCGCGACCCTGTTACACTTCTGCTGTTTTTAGACGAGATAGCTTTGGTCAATTTAGAGATCTCATCGAACCAAGATATAACGTCGCCTCACTGATAAATAATACGTTAACTTTTCCAGTTGAGCAGAAATTTTTCACGCGTAATGGCCAGCCTTTGGCTCAAAATCAAAGATCGTCGACGAACAGTTCAAACCTTTCCACAAACGCTACGTCTTCGTTGCCGTTTTTTGACAGGCCTAATGATGCCGGCCCGCTAAACAGGGATGCAAGTGGACCTGTACAGCCGGTTAATATATCACCAAATTTTGCACCAGGTAACGGGCCATTTTTAGTTGACCAATAATTATCATCGTAGTTGGATAAAACATGGCAAGAAGAAGAAACAACAATAATTCATCAGGTAGATCGGCTAGATCAGGCAAGATCCAGAATCAAAGTACACCAACACCAGGCACAAATATGGTCTGGACTAATGAAACTATTGAAAGAACTGATTTTATGGTGTTTCGTGATTCAACAACGGATAAAATACGTAACGTAGTTGCTCCAAATGGATTACAAGTTGGCTTATTTGATGATAATTTTCTTGGTGATCTTAATGTAACAGGCAACATTACGGGATCTCAACGTATATTTGCAGGAAAAAACGTTGTTGCAAAACTTGGGTTTTCCGGTTCGTTGCAAAAACTTGTCGACGGCTCAAATTATCTAGTGCAAGGGTCAAACGTTACAATTACAAACAACGCGAATGGATCGATAACAATTGCGTCAAACGCTTCTGCAACAACAGCAAACGCACTTACAGCAGGAGCCGGCTTATCATTTACCGCGGGATCTAATTTTGATGGCTCAGCGGTCCGGGCCTTAGCTGTTGATATAAATAGCGAGTCTCAGGTCACACCGGCCGATGGTGACTTTGTACTTATTCATGACTTGACAGATGGATCTATTAAGAAAACAACTGTCGGACTAATTAAAGGCGCTGCTGGCATTGATATTGCAGGCTTAAGCAATTCCTTAAACGAAGGTACCGTCGCGTCAGGCGATCTAATCGCAGTTGCAGATGTTAACGATAGCAATACTGCCAAAAAAATGACAATTGAGGATTTGGGAGATTATCTTGCCGCTGGAACAAACGCGGGAATCGGCTCTTCTACCGGGCAGCTAACTATCGATTTAGCTGATTTATCAGACGCTACAGTTGATGTTGGAAATGATTTGATCGCAATTATCGATAATGGATCTGGAAATAGTTCTAAAAAAGAAAGTATTTCGGATTTAGTAAGCTTAATAAGAGGCGCTAGCGCAACGACTGGTTTAACATCGGCGGCCGGTGTCATGAGCGTTGATATAAATAGTCTTTCAACGGCAACACCCGCTAGTGCAGACCAGATAATGATATATGACGCTGACGCAACAGCACTTAAAAAAGTGGCGTTTTCATCGTTTGGCGGCGCGCCAACGGACGCACAATATGTTGTACTTTCCGCTAACGATACACTTTCTGCTGAGACTGTGTTATCTGCAAGCAACGGTGTGATTTTATCAGGCGCAACATTATCAACAAATTTAAAAACATCGGGCGGTCTTAAAATAGACGACGCCGACGGAAAAATGTCTGTTGAACCGGCAAACTTTGTCGGGACTGGATTAGAAGATGATGGCTCAGATAATATAAGAATATCAACTGCAGCCGCCGGTACTGGTTTAACTGGTGGTGGTGGTTCTGCTTTAAGTGTTGTTTATGGCAACACAGCTGGAAAGGCCGTACAGGGGAACACTACTTTCACACTTGTTGCCGGCCATGCATTGAGTGGTGGTTCAAACGCATTAGCATTAGGCTCAAACATATCAAGTACTCTTGATGTGCAACCCGAAGAGTTTGCAGGTTTAGGGCTAAGCACATCAAGTAATAAGAACAATGTATATTTGCAAGGTGGTGCGAACATAACTGTAACCACGGGAAGTCAAAATCAATTGGCTATTGCAGTAAACAGCACGTTTGCAACAAACAAGATAACATCTCAAAATATTACTGGCTCACTAACAAAACTCACAGATGGATCAGCTTATCTGTTGGCCGGTGACAATATTAATATATCAACCGGTTCGAATGGTGCAATAACAATAGCAACAGATTCAGACATTCTTAGTGTGGCTGCCGGATCAGGATTAACCGGCGGTGGTACTGAAGGAGCGTTAACGTTAAACATAGGTCAAGGCACCGGTCTCAAAGTTAACGCAAATGATATCCAAATAGACAACACTGTTGTTGCAACACTTACAGGTTCTATCTTTTCAGGGCCTGTGAAAGCTTCAAACTTATCCGGATCACTTACGCATTTAGCTGACGGTAGCAGTTATTTAATAGCCGGAAACAACATTACTATAGCGACCGGCTCAACCGGTGCGGTCACAATTAATGCAACTTCGGCTGGCGGCGGCGCCGTCGGTACAATTACCCAGATTACACCCGGTACTGGCATTTCGGGAGGCGGATCCTCTGGCAATGTAACTGTTTCCGTTAACAATGCTATCGTTGCAACCTTGACTGGTTCACAGTTTTCTGGTAACGTCGGTGTAACTGGTTCATTAGGGATCCGTGGCGGCCTCTCTGGCTCACTTACTCATTTAGCTGATGGTTCTAGTTACCTAATAGCTGGATCAGGTATAGCAATCACCTCTGGATCATCCGGATCGGTAACAATTGCGACGTCTGCTTCACCTGGAGTTTTAGGTGATGCAGAGGACGATGACTATACTGACGGTTTATTTACAGATTTTACAACATCAACACCAGTCGGCACCGCCGTTGACAGATTTAACGAAGTGCTCAAGGGCCTTGCCCCCGGAGCAGCACCGAATCTAGACGATATAGACTGTGATGATTCTGGCTCGAGTGCAAAACTTTCATTTGGTAATTCACAATCAATAACCGGGTACACAAATGCCCGTCCTTCGACATTAACTCCTTCATCAAATTTGTCGGACGTCGATATTAATGGAACGTTCAGCAATACGTCAGCATCTAACGATCTGCGTATGGGTTGCTTTGGGTCAATAACAACAATTGATGGAACACTCAATGAAGATGTCAGTGCTGATGGCTCAAATTACAACGCAGATTCCTTTGGCGATGGTAATCAGGGTTCACTCAAACTTTTTGTTAATAATAATTCAACTCCAATACATACAACGGATCTAAGCTCATTCGGATCAGGCAACTCGCTCAACGGTAATGGATCTGGATTTAACTTGACAGCAACAACTCCAGGCCACTTTTCAGACGGCAGTAACTTTACAACCTTTCAGCATAGACAAGGTACATATACAATCGTTGCAGCAGACCAAAGAAATGGTTGGAACTACGCAAGAATAGTTCATACTGTCGGCGGCTCCGACCGGGTTACAAATTATGTTGAGTGGGTAAACGATCCAACCGGCGCCGGAGTGGCAATGTCAACATCTGGTGCTTCACTGGGATCACTTTCGATGACTGGTACCAAAAACCTGTCTGGCGTAAAGTACCACACCGGTGGTTCTGCCGCTTATTCAGTTACTATTGCAAACGCATATAGAAATGTATACCCAACTGGCAATATTACTTTTGGCGGATCAAACACTTCAGTATCATCTCAAAGTGTACCTTCAATAAACCATGGTGGTGGTGAAGATGAAACAAAATCGATCGCACTTTCTAATCTTTCTGTTACTGTCACAGGTACGTCTATATTAAACGGATCTATTTCTGTCGATACAAACCTGACGCACCCTCTTAAAACAAACCTATCAAGTGCCGCTAGCCAGTCGATTTCAGGCATATTACTCTACAATGTCGCAGAAGCTAGCAACGACACACTAAACACTACAGAAAATTTTGCTGGCGAATCATACAGGATGGCAAACGCAACTTACTCTGCACAAGGCGATGTTGGCGGATCAAATGTTTGGGACTCAACGGATAGTCTGTTGTCAATTGATGGTCTTTTGGTTTATAATCAAACGCTTATTGCACCGAAACAAGGTGCCAACAGTGGCAACTTTGCCGGAATCACAAACGGTCCGGGATCGAATGTAAACTATAGCACGATCACATCAGGTACTCGCACATATTTTCGAAAATTTGTAAACAATTCTGGTGGCTCTAAAACAAACTTCAATCTAACGATCAACGGTAGCGGAACGATTGTAGCAAATGGTGGCACACTCAATACTACAAATATTAAAGTATTTTGCAAAATGCCAAGCAACGGATCAGCAAGTACAGGCTTTATGGATTTGGCAACCTCTTTTGCGTCCGGACAGGTTGCAGATAACGATGGTTGTTTAGTTGGCTCGTTAGATTCGTCTTTAGATGCCACAAATGAGGTTACTTTTGGCACACAATCCGTGGGTTCTAATGAATTCATAATAATTAAAGTCTTAGCTGACGCTTCTTGGACTGGTAACATATCTCAAATGAGCATTTCTTGGATATAACGTTATGGCTTTTAATGATTCAACAAAAATAAATATATCGCTTAAAAAGCTATCGGGCAAAGCCCATACGTCGAATGATAAAGGATTAGCAAACGAAGGCCTGCCAAGTGGAATCACACAAGCATCATCGACAATATTCGGTGAGGCAATTCCGGCTAGTCCAACAACAACGAATCTTTATGACCGCTCCGGAAGTGGTTCTTTCCAGGTTGAGCTAGTAAGATTTGAGTGCGAATTTATAACTGGTACCGACACTAGTTCCGGAAGGCATGCTTTCAGATTGAAATTACCCTCGGACTATGGTACAAATTCAAGCCATGGTCCGACAGGAGCTTTTGTTAATAGCGCGACCATCCATGAATCAAACGGCACGTTACAGCTTGTGCCACCATCGTTTGGTGCTAGCTATGAAGCTAAGCCATTTTATGGAGGCTCAGCTACAAAAAACTCTGGTACGCAAATTCCAGTGCTGGATTCACGTGATTGGTCAATAGATTATTTTAACGGTATCTTGTTTCAACAAGATCCGCCAGGCACCGGCGACCACTCGAATAATCCTGACTTTGTTGAGGCTTTTCTTTATATCGGAAAATATTTGGATACAGTGGTTTCCGAAGCAGGTGGAGGAGGCGGCGGCGGAGGCGCAGGTACAGGCTTACAATACGTTACTTTTGGTGCTGAAGCTTCATTATCCGCAGAAAGAGTATTAACTGCTGGCGACGGGATTACAATTGGAACGGCAAACCCAGGAGAAATAACGGTTTCTTCAACTGGTCTGCTTTCAAGAACAAAAAAATATTTTGACGTTACAGCTTCACACGCGGCCGCAAAGCCTTTTGATGTTCACGGGATTAATTTTGCAAACTCGCAATACGACTTTAACAAAATCGATGTATTTTTTAACGGCGTTGCAGTTAGATCCGGGTCAAACCATGATTATGTGTTGCAGGGTACTGGATCGATAGTTTTCGATTTTTTATTGCAGCCCGAAGACACTATTCTGGTAACAACTTTTTAGTAAAAACAATATTGCTGCATAATTACAATTAGAACGCAATATGGGATCGAATATAAATGTATAAAACCTCAGATTTAAGCATAGCCGCATACTTGATGATGAAAGGCCTCAAGTTAAGTAACGCGTACCGTGACCCCAACGGTCAATTTATGTTTGAATTTGCAGATCCTGATAAACTTGGTGTTACCTACGCCATAGAATTTGCAAGTTCTGACTGTGCAGTTTACGATAATCATGTTAGAAACTTGAAAAAGATTTTGTACAGAAATTAGTCAAAAATTATTTGCAACTTGCATGGTTAATGTCACCGGTCTGGCATATTTATAGGCAAGTGAGCGAACTGTAAAAAGTAATAGTTCAATTGAATATCCGAGTAAAACGATAGCTCCAGTTTTAGTTAAGTTTGATATGTTTTTAGTAATCAAAACAAAACACAATATTTATGGAGAATATTCATGGCGATAAAAACGAAATTAAGGCTTCAACAGCTTTCAGGCTCGCTCGACGCTAGCGCTGGAACCTCGGCCTTTACAGTAGATCAAAGAGTCTCAGACTCTTTGACAAGATCGTATCTAAATTTCGATACGACAAACACGGTAATTGAACTTGGTTCAAGTGCAGCCGGCGCAACAGCGGGCGTACAAATCGATGGTGCGGTCAGTGGTGCTAAGCTTTCGACAGATCTAAGCTCAAACAACGCAAACGACGAACTAGCTTCAGCTCAAGCGATCAAAAATTATGTTGACGGTGTAGCTCAAGGTCTAAGCGTAAAAGATGCAGTTAGACTAGCAACAACAGGCTCGTTATCAATCGAGGCTGGTGGGGTTACACCTAACTATGATATGGACACTGATCGAATCACAATGTCAGGCAACGGCGAGGTTAAAATCGACGGTCATTCATTAGTGGTAAATGATCGAGTTCTTATTAAGAACGAGACTGGAAACCCTGTAAAATCATCAGCGACGTTAAGACTTAGCGCCGCACCAGATAGCGGTGATACTTTTCAGGTGCAAAGTGCGCAAATTGCTTCAAACACCGCGCAGGTTGCAACCTTCCGCGATAATTCAACTGTTGGTCTCTCATCAACTGCTTTCTCGGGTAACGCAGCAAACATTATGCTTGCTCAGCTTTCAACCGGTACTGTTACAGTAACTGCTATACCTAGTAACAATGACACTCTTGGTTTCAAATCTACTGGTTCTGGTACTGTTTCGACCAATCAAGTAATCACAGCAACAAACTCTGGTACAAGCGTATCTGATACAAGCTTCACATCAAACGCAGCTAGTATTCAGGTTTCTGAAATGAAATCACAAATAAAATTCAGAATTATGGGTAATCATGCAAACATTAGTGACGGTGGCACAATCAACTTCTCTGTTGATGTTGATGGAGCTGGATCTAACCCAACAACATTCCAGATTGTATTTAAGACCTCAGGATCGACAGATACTGATTTTAACGTCTCAAACGTTGCAAACGTTCGCATTAATGACGTAACCAGTGAACCTGAAACTATTGCTGGAAGAATTAGAACGATTGTAACTAACGCTGCAGAATTTGTTGGCGGTTCGAACGGTTGGTCTGTAACAGCAGTCGCAGCAGACGACGGTGGTCAATCTTTTGTATTGCTTGCTGATAACAGTTCTGCAGCGTATGACTTTACTATTAACTCAGGCGCAAGCATTGATGGTGAAGCTTTCACGACTGCGATTGGTTTGACTGCCGCTCCAACGGTCAATGAGGTCGCTGAAGACATCCGTGTTCTTTTAAACAGTACTTCTGGCTTTTCTGCAACTCGTGTCGATGGTGTTGTTACTGTGAATTCTGACACCTACAATGCGAACCAAGATATCACTTTTGCGGATTCCATGGGGGGTGTCGCGGTTGCAACCGTAGGTCACGCTGCAGCTAAAAACGTTGCGACTTTACAAGCAGATGTCCGAACATTGTTAAGCAGTATCGCTGGTTATACATGTGCAGCTTTCGACGGTTCGAATGATGCTGTGTTCTCAGCAGATTCAAACGGAAGACAGTTTGACCTAACCGTTGCTCAATCTGGTGCACCTTTAGCATCTTTCGCGGCGTCCGGCTATAGTATCAACAACTCGTCTTTGATTAACGGCGTATACAAAGTTATCACAGTTGGTGTTAACGGAAGTGCGGCTGCGGTCTTTGAACGTGCGACTGATGCGGACGGTACCGGTGAACTTGAGCCTGGATCATTCATGTTTGTAACAACTGGTTCAGCTAATGCTGATGCTGGATTCGTTATGAATTCTGATTTATCATACGACTTCACAGACTATGATGTCTCACCGACATTCACTCAGTTCTCTGGAGCGGGTTCTATCACTGCTGGTAACGGACTTGGTAAGGTAGGTAACGAAATAAGCTTGGACACCACAATCACTAACGTTACATCGCTGACAAACGCTGCGTTGGCTTTAGGTAGAGATGCTGATAACCAAATTCAATTTGCTACTGACAATCAAATCATCTTCCGTGTTGATGGGGCTCCAAATGTTCTTTTCAAAACTGGTGGTGAGATTGAGGCAGTTAGCTTAGATATTGGTTCTGGCGGAGCTGACATTGACGGTACTTTAGAAGCAAATGCTATTACGATCGGCGGTGCAAACATCTTGACAGGTGGTATTATTACCTCTTTGGGTGAAATTGCTCAAGACACTGTAACCTTTTCTTCTGCAAACGCTGACGATCCACTTATTGTCATCAAGAACACAACGAATGATGCATCATCTTCACGTTTGAAGTTCTTAAAAGACAAAGGTGCCGCGGCCTCAGACGGTGATGATATCGGTGAAATCAACTTCTTTGGTGATAATGCCGCACAACAAGAAACCGAATTCGGTAGAATTCTTGTTGAGGTTGCTACAGCTGCTGATGGAGATGAAGCCGGTAAGTTGTCATTGATGGTTGCTGAATCTAATGGTTCTTCATCTGACATGACCGCTGGTCTTGTGTTAACTGGTGAAGAAGGAACGGACGGTGAAATCGATGTTATTATAGCTGCTGGTGCAGGTTCATTGACAACGGTCTCTGGTACGTCTCAATTCAACGGTAACGCAACCTTCGGTGTTGATGATACCGGTGTAGATGTACGTATCTTTAGTCAGACAGCTAACGAAGGTGTATTGTATGATGCATCTGAAGATGAACTCGGACTATTGCTTACAACCAAGCTTAAGTTTCACGATATCGGTGGTGGTGAGGAAATCTTTGCCTCTTCAGACGGAGTTCTTGAGGTTAACGCGGGTACTACACTTCAGATGACTGCTCCTACTATTGATCTTAACTCTGCTACTGAGTTAAACATCGATACAGCTGCATATGACTTGAATGCATCCGGCGCTGCAACACTTGATGCAACGTCATTTACATTCACTTCTGATGAGATCACGTTCACATCTGCAAATGCAAATGACCCTCTTGTAACAATTGAAAACACGACTGCTGATGCTGCAGCACCTAGGCTTAAGTTTAATAAAAACAGATCTGCTGATGCGGTTGCCGGTGATGATGTTGGTGATATCCAGTTCTGGAGTTATGACGACGGAACACCAAGTGTCCAACAGTATGCTGGTATATTAGCTGAGGCTGATGTTGTAACGTCTGGCGAAGAAGGTGGTAAGTTAACCTTACAAGTCGCCTCTCATGATGGCGGTGTTGAGAATGGACTAATATTAGTTGGTGGCTCCGCTGATGCTGAGGTTGACGTCACGATCGGTAACGGTGCTGCGTCTTTGACAACTATAGCTGGTCATGCTTATGTTACAACCCAATTAGAGCTTGGTCATGCATCTGACAATACTCTTACAGCTTCTTCTGGAGTCTTGAGTATCGAGGGTAAATCACTTGCTTATAACTCAACTAGGTTCGCATCTGTTATTGGTGCCGCCGGTCTTACCGCAGGTGATGCGTTGGACACCGGTATCACGACCGCAAATCTAGGGGCTGTTTCGACTTCTTCGGGCGGTGCATTGCACAACACTGAAGTTTATGTAAACGGTCAGCTTCTTTTAGGTGGTGCAAGTGCGGCGACTAGAGATTATTCCCAACACGCTAATGGTGCAGGCAACCTCGCGTTTGAATTTGATCTTGAGTCAGGTGACGTTGTACAGGTCGTTGTAAGATAACAAGATCTTTTTGATCAAAAATGTTGTGGGCGGAGTTTACTCCGCCCACTTTTTTATTAAATTATATAAAATAATTTTTGCCATTGATATAAAATAGGAGTGATCGTGTCAACAAATTTAAAAGACAAACTTATTAGTTCAATTAATTCATTGGAATCTAGATTAGAAGAAGCCAACGATGCTACAGCATTATTATCTGAGGTTTACGCTGGGCAACTCGCAAAGGGGCAATCAGCGATAAAGCAAGCTGGTTCAACGCAAAGTATCGATGAGCGCATTAACCTGCTTGTAACCGGTCTTAACGAGGTGATCGATATATCGGGTAACAAAAGAGATAAAGTTAAACGTCAAATACAGGACCTAAAGCTTCAGATCAACACACTTAAAGAACAACTAGACCAAGATGAGGTAGTTGAATCCCCTGAACCTAAGGAAGATGAAGAAGTAGAAGAGATTCGGGAAGATGCAACAGAAGATGAAAAAAAAAATTGAAAGAATAGTAGGTTCGGACCGACCAAACCGTACACGGGAAAAAGTTGGTGATCGACCTATTGCGCTCAAAACAATAAAGTCGTACAAAGCTGCAAAAGGTCTATAAATATACAAACTTTACTCATGACTGTACTATGTTTGAGTGCCTCAAATAAAAAACGGATATTTTATGGACGATAAAAAAGTAGCCGCAGAAATAGAATCAGCCCAAGCGGCGTTGCAGCAAGAATACGATGCCGAGACAGACGTATCAGCAACACTTGCAAATCTTTTCAACGAAGTTGTAAAATCAGCAGAAACTTACATTGCACACGCAAATAATACAACTTCTTATGATGAGAAAATAGATGCATTAATTGCCGGATTACAAGAGTGCGTCCAGGCTGTTGCACAGTCTAAGCGCGATATTGAGGCAAAAAAACTTAAATATGAGCATCAACTTGAAATTATCACAACTATTAAAAAACGGCTTGAATCATATGCTGATATGCCGGTTTAAAAAAATAATATTATAACACCAACCGCTCTTTTATCGCTAAAAGCGGAAATAGGAGTATTGCAAAACACCCGATATGCATAATTACTACTAGGAGTTAACGAATGGCCGGTATTTTAGACGACAAACAGCGTATCATGGATGTGATAATAACTGAAAATGGACGCAGACAAATTGCTGATGGCACGTTTGAAATGAAATATGCATCATTTTCTGATCATGGCGTATTTTACCGAGACGCTGGGAACGGAACGCCTGACGATGCTGGATCGCGTTTAATGTTTGAGTCATATTCATCAAACTCTGACGTAATCATTCCAGAGATAAACCAATTAGGCAAAATATCGCTTGATATCACGTCGGGAAAAAGAATTGTCAACGGACAAATAGTGTCAACTGGCTCAGATATGCGTGAAGCATCTTTTACGTCCGGTTCACAAAACATATTTAGTGGCTCAGAAGAAATTGTACGAGATGCCATCGATAGTTTTGACAACCTTCAAATCATTGGTACAAAGAATAATTGGGCTCTTTCTGAGTATTTTAAACTTGATCAAAGCCAGACAACGTTTGACAAACCATCTGCAACATACGGATCGCAATTTAAGCATGTCGACATGATGGGTCCAATATTTACGGATCCGGCATTAGTCAATTTACCGGCGTTTAGATACTTACCACCAAAAGCAACAGCAGGCGGTTATTCTACTCCAATGGCTATATATAGACGTCTAACAGAGTTGCCAACAACCGATTTTCAAGCTGTAAAACAGCAAGCGCAAAATTCTTCTATCGCATCAACGACTGTTCAGCTGTCATCCGATAATCCAAATTTAAATATTCTAGCACAAATGTTTGAGATAAACGATACAGATATTGGTAAGTTGGCTATTGTAGATTACGGTACCTATAAAAACCCAGATGGATCAGATGCTGGATCTGTTTTTCATTTAGGTAAAATATTTCGCGACAGTAACAATGTCCCAAAATTTGTCAAAATATTTACGTTAGTTTTTGAGTAAAAAATATGCCGTTGTTCAAAGATAAAAAATCTCCTAAATCCAAAAAAGCGCTTGAAAAAATTCAGGCTAAAGTTATCCCGTCAAAAAACGCTATTGATCCGTTAACAGGTAACACAACATATGTAGTTGAAATTGAAGGTCACATGGGGGATTTGATAAATGACGGCGTTAACAGCATAGAAATAAGTGTTGAAGATAAACTTCAGGCAGATAATCCAGTAAACAGTGTCGGTAAGCTAAATTCTTATTTAGATTCAGCAAAAAAGACATCAACATCTACAAAAAGCACACGAATTATTGACGTTGACCCTAAAGAATTTATTGCTCATGATAGTTTGGCATCACTTGCTACGCCCGGAACTGCAAAAGCTGCAGTCTCTACAACCGCGATCGGATCATTAGCGCCCTCGTCTGTACAGCCAAGTATTTCCGATAATATTGTTCGCACGCAAGTTACGTTTGTTGAAAGACCTATGGACCGTATGTTTAGAAGGGATGCACTCAATAAAAACGCCTTAATAGACGGATTTTTGAACGACCAAAGTGGCAGATTCTCATGTCCAGAAAATGGAACTTTTGAAAAGTCAATGCAGCCATTGAATTTTAATAGCTACACAACTACACAACCCGTTGTAAAAGATACAAGCTCAGTCGTTGCGCCACGGCTTACGACAAAAGTTGTCAGTGTTGTGGTTGGAAAAAACGATATTCCTGTGGTAAAAATAAAAGACCGATTCGGAAGAAAACTCGGTCAAGTTCGTACGTCAGCTCCAGGTGTCGTACGCCGTCCGCAAAACTTACGTAAATTAAAACATCAAAAATTCTTCAAGAAACTTGTATTACAACCAAAATTATTCGATATAAACGTAGTTGACGAGAGAAACAGAAATTATCTATGCGTAACTACAAGATACAGTAATTTATTTGATTCTTTTTGTCTTTATTATCGTAAATTAACAAGGTCTCCTGGACGAGATAAAACATATTTTGCTGGTGAATTTACACTTCGTGATGCAGCAAAGATCCAACTAAAAATAGAATGGAATTGCAAACATAAATTTTACTTAATACCGGTAAGCTTAAGCGAAAAAATCTGTTACTCTGAATCTTATATACATGATGGTGTTGTTGAGGAACATGACGTTGATTTCACCGCATGCCAAATTAATGGTGTTGTAAGGTTTTATATAAGAAATATCCCGGAAGATTGTGATATAGTGTATGCTCAAAGACTTAACGAAACAAACGGAACCAGGAACTTGTTAGGGCGTGTTAACATTGGTTTAACCAAGGAGAGCCTCGATGGGGCAAACCGGGGTGGAGCAGTTATCGCTTATAACGATTCTTACATTGGCGACATAAATTATACTTACTCATATGACTTTTTTGCGCAAACAAGATATGGTCTACAAAAACATCTATTTAGGCATACTATGCGTACGTATGAACGTGATACGTTGGGTCATACTTTTTCTTCCGCAAGAGTGACTGCCGGCGGCGGTTTCCACAAAATTATTGCAAAAATGAAATTTCCTGATCCTTATATCCCTAAAGATGACAACTATTCTCTATATAATCCGGACGACGATTTTATCGAGGCATGCAGAAACAGAAGAAGAGTATGCTTGTTACAAATAAGAAGACATTCTTCAGCTGGAAAAGTTGATGACCTTGGTATACATGTTCTCAACCCGGGTGAACTCAACACACTTCAAGCAAAAATAACCAATAACTTGGAGTTTGCAGTATCGATTACGGTTAACGGCAAATTTTTACGCGACCAAGGCGTCGATCCAACCTATGGCCCAGACCAAGTTTATTATTACGAATTAAGACTTGGGAGTTATTTATTATCAAATGAGTTATCGTTTCTTATAAATCCTCTTAAATTAAACGTGCCAAACGAATTTACTGATGGAAAAACAGGCTATCAGTTTGACCCAATAGTATACGAAAGTCCATTAAGACGTGATTATGGAATAATCGGTAGGGTCGGTATGAGTAAAAAAACATTTTTGCTCGAGTCTTTGACGTCATCTACTCGACTTCTTGAAACTGAACCATCTTTAAAAAATAAAAATGTACCGGTTACAATCAATGCTAACGTTGTCGAATTAGACGCTAGGGAAACTTACGGTGTTTTACTTACTGCGCAAATCCCTGATCAATTTGTCCGCAGCTGTGATCATTTTGAACTATTTGTTTGTGACTCAACATCCGGAGCATTTGTATCTTTAGGCAAGCACAAACTAGTATCTGGTAATTTTTATTATATTGATGCGCAAGGCCCACGATTAGCTGCAAACAAATTAAAATATTTGCTTGTTGGAAGAAACATGACGTTTGATAATGTCATAAAATTAAAGAGTAGAAAAGTAGATATATCTGTAACTAATATACGCGAAGAAAATGTCGAAGAATTAAATACGACTGAAGTTACTGCATCACAGAAAAGAAAAAATAGAGGTCTACGTCAATGAGCTTAAATACGTACACCACTGAAACAGCAATTGTACCTCCGTCTGACGTGGCCACCGGTGAAGATTTAGGTTGGATGAACACTGAAAGATTAGGCACATACTTGCAAACTGGTCTTAATGGCCATGCAAAGTCTCTGACTACTTTAGAGGAAGTGCTCAATAAAAATAAATTATTAGGGACAACAGAGTTTCAAAGCCTTTACTTTTTCGTTTGCATATACGATATATACGGCTCACTCACAGTTGCAGTTAATACAAAGCCCGGCACAGACGTAGATCCCTATTTGGCAACGATAAGTGTTGTATTGCCGCATGAATCGAATGCCGAATTTTTGGAGCCGGTGATTTTAGCGAGCCCCACCAACACAAATACCTCCAACACACGGAATGAAATAGATAATGCTGAAGCCTATGTCGATTCTATGAACGAAGGAGTGCTTGGGTTTAGCGCCATGGCAAACAAATTAGCGAAGGAATCTGGAGACTCAACATTCTATTCATATGATCCAATAACGTTTTTTAATTACTTAAAATCGCTGGAGCATCACGACCTTGAAAGATATCTAAGTGTGTATGGCTATGGCGGAATTTCTGAAATGCTAGACGCCGCACGAGCTGAAGCTGAGGAATACGCCCAACAATTAGAAGCTATCGGAACAGAATATGATGGCGGCTCTGGCCTTCCAGAAAACAATGAAGGCACCCGCGAGGGGACCGAAACGTTTCAGTCTATTGAGGAATTCCAGGAAGAAGCAAACAATATCAAGAGTCAAATCGACGAGCAGCTAAAAGCATACAGTGAAGCCCAAGCTGCCGGTGACCATGAAGCTGCCGCAAGTGCATACGGAAACCTTCAAGAACTCGAGCGCCAGCTAGAAGAATTACAGGAAGCCGCAGATGAATTTATAGAGTCGCAGCCCCACGAGCCGGATCCACCCGCCCCAGCTGCAGAGTATAGCCAGACAAGCTTGCTTACAGATACAGAATATGTTGTAACTGAAATACCTTTACAGACAGATGTTGAAAATTCTTCACTTGGATTTGCACAATCGATTGAGAATGTAATTGCAGGATCCGATAACGTACGATTTGATTTTAACTCTAGTAACATATTTGCGGAAGCAGTTGAAGTCGTAGCTGACGCAGCTCAGACTAGTGTACAAAGCTATAGCCCGTTAGAAGGCTTAGGAATAGTTGTTAACCGACCAAAAATATTATTGGCATCCGATTATGATATCGGCACAAATGACGGTATCGGAAACCCGGCAATAAACAACATGCACAATAGTATTGACTACAACAATGTGCAGCATGAGCATGTATATAACTTTTACAACACACTGTTGATTCCTGATATCGGAAAGTTAACTGACCTTGAGACCGCTTATGCAGATAGAATTACGTTGTGTATCAATTCGATACAGTTTATACGAACTATTGACGAGTTTAAAACAAACTTTATAAATGAG
>MDTB01152713.1_pt1 | contig 25968 bp, 18 predicted proteins | sample 811161 | NCBI WGS metagenome assembly MDTB01 (sample SAMN05326650, study PRJNA326480) | marine metagenome | isolation source: seawater | place: Mediterranean Sea | collected 2009 | reverse complement strand
TTCGGTCGTAACAAAGGCAATGGATGTCCGCAGCCTGCGCAGGGTGGCGATGATGGTGTTGCAGGGTTGCGCACTCTGGATGCTGAGTCACTCGACAATTGCCAGTGAAGGCGTTCCGCAGGTGAGTCAGAGCGCTGGCTTGAGCGATCTTGAATCAGAAATTCACCGTCGGGCGGTGGAGCTTCCCGGTGCGGCGGTGGTTTGGGTGGTCGATGGCAAAGTTCAGCCAATGTTGGTTCATGGATTTCAGTCTCTCGATGACATTCGTCCGGTGACCGAAGAAACCTTATTTCAGTTGGCGAGCTTATCGAAATCTTTTGCCGCTGCAGCGGTCTCGGTCGCGGTGGCGCAAGGTCAGTTGCGTTGGGGAATGCCAGTTCGCCAGCTTCTGCCAACGGTCAGGTGGAGCGATTCAGAATTTGGGTCAAAGCTCCGGGTGTACCATTTGGCCAATCAATCCACTGGCCTTCTGCCCCATGCTTTTACCAACCTGGTCGAGGACCGGGTCAGCTATTCAAGGATGGTCGCTCGTCTCAACGAAGTGCCGTTCATCTGCGCACCAGGCAGTTGTTATAGTTATCAGAATGTCGCGTTTAGCCTAGTCGGCGATGTGATTCGTGCTGGAACTGGTGTGGGTTTCAGCGATTATGTTCAGCGACATCTTTTTGCGCGACTGAAGATGCCTACTGCATCGTTGGGTGCCGCTGCCTTAGTCGATGGAAGAATGGCCAGTGCTCATGTGTTTTTTGATGATCGATGGCGTCCGGTAGAACACAGCAAGCGATATTACAAAGTGCTTCCTGCTGCGGGCGTCAATGCCAGTATTTCAGACATGAAGCGTTGGTTGTTAGCGCAACTCGGCCTGATCGACGGGTTTACAAAAGAGCAACTGGACACACTTCAAAATCGCTACATTGTGAGTGATCGAGATGGCGGGCACTACCCCGAGGACGCGAGAATCCAACAGGTTGGCTATGGCTTGGGATGGCGAACCTTCTCATTCTCTGGATTGTCAGGCTTTGCCCATCATGGAGGGTATGTGAGGGGGATGCGCAGTGAAATGGTCTTTCACCGGCGATTGCGGTCTGGAATGGTTTTCCTGACAAATTCTGAGCCATCAAATCTCAACGAAATCAGTTTGTTTTTTGCGGGTTGGCTAGCCGCGCGTGAAAAATTTTAGTATGAGGCAACTTTGGCATGGGGTGAGGGAACAAAACAGGCGCCCGCCATGGGGCCGTCGGGTTTTCGGGCGATGACCTGTGGGAGTGCGAAGTGATTGGGCGCAACCCCATTGGGTCGTATCCAAGTCTGTTCGAAATTGTCTTCGATTGCAGCCTGCACGGATTCAGGTAATTGGGCCATCATTGTCACAATGTCTGTTCCCGATACGTCAATTCTTGGCTGGTGAACGGTTTCATCAACGTCCATCGAGTAATCCAACATGAATAAGAGCAGTTGGAAGACGCTGGGAAATATCTTTCGACCCCCGCAGGCACCCAGTGCAATCCAAGTACCATCCCCCATTCGGGCTAAGGTGGGGCACATGTTGCACAGCGGCCTTCGCCGTCCAAGAACACTATTGGGTCCACCGGGGCGAGGATCAAACCACATCATACCGTTGTTCATTAAAAGGCCGGTTTGAGGCAGTAAAATACGCGCCCCAAATGCAGACATGATGGTTTGCGTGAGTGACACCATGTTGCCATCAGAATCAGCGACGCAGATGTGTGTTGTATTGCCTCCCAATGCGCCTTCGCCCAGATTCTTGAGACGGTTTTGATAAGTGGCTTGTAGCGCTCGAGCAATGGAGACATAGTCATCGGCATCTGGGGCGTCCCCGCCCTTTGTAAGGTCTGGCCGTACGTGCTCGAGTGCTTGCAGGAGACTTGGTCCGGCGGTGAGCGGCCCGGCGGTAAAAATATGATGATCGCGATATTGGCTGCTCAGAGGGCTAGTCGCATGGGCACTGTAAACCTGCAAGTCAGATCTGGAGATATGAGAGCCTGCGTGGGCAAGGTCTTCGAGAATACTTTGGGTCAGAGCGCCGTCGTAGATGGCTTTAGCACCCTCCTGCTGAACCGCCCCGAGGGTCTGACCCAAGTGGGGAAGCGGCATATATTCGACAAAACCATCGAGATTGATCGCTGGAGGTAAACCATCGGAGAGATAAACACTGCGCGTGCCTTCATAAGTCCGGAGGCCTCTTGCCGAATGGTTGATCTTTTGGCTAGTAAACCAGTCAACCGGCAGCCCCTGCTCAGCTTGTTGGCGAGCAGGCTCTATCAAGTGACTCAGGGGGCGGGAGCCCCAAGTCTTTGATGCGAGTTCGATTCCTCTAAAGTAGCCTGGGGTTGCAATGGCGAGTGGACCATGAATATTTCGGTCTTGGATGACTTTTGGCCAATTAAAGGCATCTGATGCGTTGGCACCGCCGGGCTCGAGCGGGTAGTCGCTGGCTTTAGAAGCAGCCGGCGCCTGCATGCCAAACTCGATTTGAACGACCCGGTCTTCCTTTGCAAGATAAGCCAGCAGATAGCCGCCGCCGCCGAATCCACTCATCCAGGGTTCAACCACACCCAGCATTAAGCCAGTGGCAATGGCCGCGTCAATGGCATTTCCTCCGTCTTGCAGTACCTCGAGGCCTGCATCCGACGCCAAGTGATGCTGACTAGAAACCATGCCGCCTCGGGCTTTAACGGCAGGTTTAGTGATGGTCCAGTGTTCCTTAATTGAACGCTTTGTCAGAGGAAACTCCTTGCTTAATTGACGCCAGTCAGTTTGGGGTGTCGTTGGATAGTGCAGTAATTCCTGTGCGACAACAATCCTGAGTAACGCAATGTGCTGGGTCATCCGCTGTCGCCGCCGATCATTCATTGTTCGGAGGTTGTCAGTGGGTCGCGGCGCTTCGATGAAGGCGCTGCGGAACAGATCGGGGGGAAGATGCCGCTGACGCATCAAAAACAGATGCGCCGCCTGATAAAAAAGAAAGGTTGGAGGCAAACCTTTTGGTGGTCTTGCCCGTAGAACTCACCTTGTAGAAAAGCATTAAAAGTGCCGTCGAATAGCAAGCTCCGGAGAATCAGCGTGAACAAAAGCCAAATGACATCAGTGGGGATTGCCTGTGGGATGGCCGTTTGGCTTTTCTCGGGAGATTTCTTGTCACAAAATGCTGATGCTGAGACGGTAAGCGTCGAGACGACGCCTGTGATGAACCTCGATACGGCAGTTTCTGTTCGGGGGGAACGTTCCGAAGCCGTGCCAAAGCCAGTGATGCTGGACGTCCTGGGTCAAACAAAAGCGAATCGGCGGGTCGCTGTCAAATCCGAATTGACGGGTCGCGTGATCGAAGTTTTGGTCGATCGCGGCGCTTATGTACAAGCTGGGGCCCCGCTCTGCCGAATCGGTGCCGATAGCCGAGTTGCTGAGCTGAGAGAAGCCAAAGCAAAATTAAAGAGCGCTGAAATTGAATACCAGGGCGGATTGGATCTGAGTGCACGTGGATTGCAATCTAAGGTGGCTCTGGCGAAGTTGGCTGCCCAGCGAGAGCAAACCCTCGCAAGAGTAGATTCCGCATCCGCGAATCTTTCGAAGACAGAGCTTTCAGCACCGTTCTCGGGATACATCGAAGACCGGCCAGTCGAGGTGGGAGATCTAGTAACGCCTGGGACCAGTTGCGCGGTGGTGATCGAGCTAGAACCACTCTTGGTAGTCGGTCAGGTCGCTGAAAGTGAGGTGGCGAACGTTTTTGTCGGGCAAGACGTCGGTGTGGCGGTGGGCTCGGCCAGCTCGGATCTGCTGGGGAAGATTACCTTCGTCGCTAGAACGCCTGATCCCGTGACACGGTCGTTCAAGGTCGAGGCTCGAATCGATCAACCCGGACGGGCGGCGCGCGCTGGACTTTCTGCGACCTTGTCTCTGCCCATCAGAGAAGCTTGGGCACACTTGGTTTCTCCGGCTTCCTTGAGCTTAGACGTGGGCGGCCAGTTAGGGCTCAAGGTCGCCAACAGCGTGGGAAAAGCAGAATTTAAGACAGTAGAGATTGTTGGAGAGGGTCCCGAGGGCGTTTGGGTGGTTGGACTACCTCAAGCGACCACGGTCATTACCGCAGGACACGAGGACGTAGCGAACGGGCAGTCCGTCACGGTCGACTACTCAGGTCTTAATCTCCTGTCACAAAATTAAAACATGGACTTTCTAGCCGCCGTGACTGCCCGCACTCGGACAGTGCTGTCACTGTTAGTCGCGATTATGTTTGCGGGCATCGTGTCTTTCCTATCAATCCCCGTTGAGTCAGATCCCGACGTATCGGTCCCCGTGATTATCGTGCAAATTCCCCACGAGGGCATTTCCCCCGAGGATAGCGAGCGCTTGCTCGTACGGCCCATGGAGCTGGAGCTTAAATCGATTGAAGGCGTCGACGAACTCAATGGGTACGCTGCTGAGGGTTTGGCGACACTTGTCATCGAGTTTGACTCAAGTTTTGAGCCAGATCAGGCGGTACAGGATGTGCGTGAGGCAGTCGATCGGGGCAAGGTGAAGCTTCCGAGTACGGCCGAAGAGCCCATCATTCGAGAGGTATCGGCTTCAGATTTTCCAGTGATCACGGTTTCGGTAGGAGGTCAGGCTGTGAACGAGCGGACCCGACTCCAAAGCGCTCGATTTCTTAAGGACGCGATTGAAGGCGTTCCGGGAGTTCTCGAGGCAAAAATTTCCGGTGCGAGAGAAGAAGTACTCGAAGCGGTGATTGATCCAGTGCAGATGCAGGCATTGGGAATTTCAGCTGAGGAACTGCTGTCATCTCTCAGACGCAACAATCGGTTGATTGCAGCGGGGAACGTCGACACCGGTCGGGGAAGCTTCGCGATCAAGATTCCCAGCGTGATCGAATCCGCTGAGGACATTCTCTCAATTCCCATTAAGGCAAACGCTGCTGGGGTCATCAGTTTAAAAGATGTGGTTGTGCTCAGCGAGACCTTCAAGGATGCCATCAGTTACACCCGCACAAATGGACAGCCGGCGATTGCCATCGAAGTCAGCAAGCGCGCAGGAGAAAGTCTGGTCGATGTGGTCGCGGGGGTGAGGGCTGTTGTCGAAGCGGTTCGACTGGATTTACCTCGCTCGGTACAGATTGATTATATTGCAGATCAGTCGCCTCAAACCATCGAGCAGATCTCTACTTTGCAGGGAAACATATCCACCGCGATGTTTTTGGTACTAACGGTGGTAGTGGCTGCTGTGGGATTTCGGTCCGGGCTGCTTGTTGCCTTCGGAATCCCCTTCTCATTTTTGTTCGCGTTTATTTTCGTTTCTGCACTGGGATATACCTATAACTTCATGGTGATGTTTGGGATGTTGCTCGGTCTGGGTATGTTGATCGATGGCGCCATTGTGGTGGTGGAGTTGGCAGACCGAAAGATGGCCGGTGGGGCAACGCCCAATGCGGCCTATTTGGCTGCGGCCCGACGAATGTTTTGGCCGATTTGCGCGTCAGTGGGTACGACGTTGGCGGCCTTCTTGCCGTTGATGTTTTGGCCGGGGGTCACTGGCCAGTTTATGCGTTACTTACCGGTCACAGTCTTCGCAGTGCTCGCTGGATCCTTGCTCTATGCACTGATTTTCGCGCCGGTACTGGGAGGGCTTCTCAGCCAGAGCCGATCAAAAAAAGGCGATGATCTGGCCGGTGTAGGACCGGACTTTAACTATGGGGGTTTGTCGGGTCTGACGGGCGTATTTGGACGCGTTCTCTCGACTGCAACGCATCATCCGGTTTGGGTGCTCGTGATCACCCTCAGTTTACTCGTGGCCATCACGCGCTGGTATGGCGTTGCAGGAAACGGGGCGCAGTTCTTCGTTGATGTAGAGCCCAGTTTTACGGGCGTGTCGGTCGCTGCTAAGGGAAATTATTCGGCGTCTGAGATGCGGGATCTCGTTACCGACGTAGAACAACGGGTCGTTGGCCAAGGCGATATCCAAAGCATTTACACCCGAGCGGGCGGCGGCGGTGTTGGCAGTCCCGGCAGCGGTCAGACCGGAGACGAGATAGGTTTTATGTTCGTCGAGCTGACCGATCGTTTCAGTCGCAGTCGGGATGGCTGGGCTGTTGTTCAGAGCTTTCAAGATGCGATTACTGGGTTACCGGGGGTGCGGGCAGAGATAAAAGAACAGGAGCGGGGTCCCCCGGTAGGGAAGGATTTGCAAATCCAACTTCAGGGACAAAACCTTGAGCAATTGGCGATCGAGACCAAGCGGGTTCGAGCCTTTCTCGAGTCCATGCCTGGCGTGATCGCAGTGGATGACACAGCGCCTGTGCCTGGGATCGAGTGGGAGATCAACGTCGACCGAGAGAAAGCGGCCATGATGGGGGCGGACGTCACTTCGGTAGGATCGGCGATTCAGTTGATGACCAACGGTGTGCTGATTGGTCGGTATCGGCCCGATTCCGTTGATGATGAGGTGGATATCCGCCTACGATACCCCCAGGCTAACCGAGGGTTTTCGAAGTTGGATGAACTGCGGGTTGCCACCCGGGATGGTCAGGTACCGATTAGCAGTTTCGTCTCCCGCACCCCGCAACAAAAAGTCAGCACGATCTTTCGACAAAATGGTCAGAGAATCATGTACGTGCGGGGTAATGCCGCGCCCGGGTTCCTGCCAGAAGCGCTCGTTGCAGAAGTCGAAACTTGGTTGACGACGGCGCGGATAGATCCGGCGATAAAAATCAGATTTCGAGGGGCGAATGAGGAGCAGGCCAAGACCCTGGGCTTTATCGGCTCGGCATTTACTTTGTCACTGATGTTGATGGGTATTTTGCTGGTGACGCAATTCAACAGCTTCTATCAGACCTTTCTGGTATTGTCCTCCGTCGTGATGTCAACCGTGGGTGTTTTGTTGGGGCTGATTCTGACAGGGCAGCCTTTCAGTGCAATTATGACGGGGGTCGGTATTGTTGCGCTTGCGGGGATCATTGTGAACAACAATATCGTCCTGATCGATACCTTCAATGAGCTGAGGCAAAGCCATCCTGATTGGTCCCTCAGGCAAACAGCGACCCACACCGGGTGCTTAAGACTGCGCCCGGTTTTTTTAACCACCTTTACAACGGGTTTTGGACTCCTGCCCATGGCCTCCGGTGTCTCGATTGATCTGATTGGTCGATCGGTGGAAGTTGGGGGACCGATTGCCTCCTTCTGGATGCAGTTGGCTTCAGCGATTGTCTCTGGGTTGACCTTTGCGACCCTCTTGACGTTGATTGTTACCCCGGCGATGTTAGCGCTCCCAGAGGTTTTGGGTGAGATTCGAACTCGGATATCGGGGTTCAGCGTGCGAAGGTTGATCAGGGTATAATGGTCTCTCGCTGCGATGAGCGCAGCAGCCACTGGCGTCGCTAGCGCTAGCGCTTATTGAAGAAGGAGAAACCATGGAGCAGCAGACATCCACCGCTTCAAAGACGTACGATGTTGTCGTTTGGGGTGCCACCGGGTTTACCGGGCAGATTGTTGTCGAGTACCTCTATCAAAACTACGGAGACGGTCAGCAAGACCTAAAGTGGGCGATTGCAGGTCGAGATTCAGACCGGTTGTCCGTCATTAAAGAACGGATTGGCTGCCATCAGGTGCCGGTTCTATTAGCGGATAGCCATGATCAAGCCACGATGACTGAAATGGTCGCGAAGACCGCGGTAGTGCTGAGCACGGTGGGACCCTACGCGCTTTATGGGAGTCATTTAGTCGCTGCCTGTGCAGCTTCAGGGACGCATTATTGCGACTTGACCGGCGAGGTTCAGTGGATGCGAGAAATGATCGAGGCCCATCACGATCAAGCGGTTGCGAGCGGTGCTCGAATCGTTCACACCTGCGGCTTCGACAGTATTCCCTCTGATCTGGGTGTTTTATTCTTGCAGACTCAAATGCAGCGCTCCCAGGGAATCTACGCCGAAGCGGTCAAATACCGGTTGGTTAAAGCTGCTGGGGCGGTCAGTGGCGGGACGGTTGCCAGCATGCTCAATATGATGGATGAGGCCTCAAAGAACCCGGCGCTGCTGGATGTTTTGGCGGATCCCTATGCGTTAAATCCTATCAATACTGCACCCGGGGTTGACCAAAATGAGACCTCGATGCCGGTCTATGATGATGCCTTACAGCAGTGGGTTGGTCCTTTTGTGATGGCAGGAATCAACACGCGGGTGGTGCGTCGTAGCCACGCACTGGCAGGAATGCCCTACGGTGTCAGTTTTGGCTATGAAGAGGGTACGCTCATTGGCGAAGGCCCCAAGGGTTACTTGAAGGCTTTGCTGGCTGGATTCTCAACCACTCTTGGGACCACCCTCGCTGCCATCAATCCGATCAGAGCGCTATTCTCTCGCTGGCTGCCTAAGCCGGGAGAAGGGCCTGCACGTGACAAGCGAGAGGCAGGTTTTTTTGAAGTGATTCTCCATGGTACGGCGGGCTCGGGCGGCAATCAGCAATCGATCAAGGTCAAAGTGACGGGAGACCGTGATCCGGGTTACGGCTCAACGGCCAAAATGATCGCTGAAGCCGCAGTCTGTTTGGCGAAAGACCCGCTCACTGGCCAGGGTGGGGTCTTGACGCCGTCAGTGGCGATGGGGGGTCGCCTGATTGAGCGGTTGATTGAGAACGCGGGTCTGACGTTTGAGGTGATCGATTAGGTTGAATCGACCGCGGAGATCGAGAGATTTTGGTCAGTGACTTTCTCGGTTATGATGTCTAATTCTAGCCCCATGTTTGACGCACTGATATGACCCAACCGTTTGTTCATCTTCGCGCACATTCAGAATACGCGTTGGTGGATGGAACGGTTCGTATCAAGGCGTTGGTCCAGGCCACCCAGTCGGCCGGGATGCCCGCAGTTGCGATCAGCGATTTGAATAATCTGTTTGGATTGGTCAAATTTTTCAAACAAGCGGTATCCGCGGGTGTTAAGCCCATCGTCGCTTGCGATGTATGGGTCGAGGATCAGGACCCTTCTGCCGAGCCTTCGATGCTTGTTCTGATTGCGCTCAGACAATCGGGTTATAAAGCCCTGAGTCGTGTTTTATCTAAAGGTTACACAGAGAACTATCACCAGGGCCGTATGGTGCTCCGTCGCGAGTGGTTAAAAGAAGACGGGGAAGGTCTGCTCGTGCTTTCAGCAGCGGCAGACGGTGACGTCGGCAAAGCCATCCTTGCGGGTCAATCTGACGAGGCTGAGGCCCGGGCGCGATACTGGCAGTCGATGTTTCCAGAAGGGTATTACCTCGAACTTCAGCGTTTGGGTCGCTCCTTCGATGAGCTTCACATTGAGGGCGCTTTGGCGCTATCTGAGCGCCTACAAATTCCGGTAGTCGCAACCAACGACGTTCGATTTATGGCGGCCGATGAGTTTGAGGCTCATGAGGTTCGGGTTTGCATCCATCAAAGTCGAACGCTAGACGATCCGAGGCGAGAGAAAAAGTACTCAGAAGAACAGTATTTCAAGACCGCGGCCGAGATGACGGTCCTGTTTCAAGATATCCCCGAGGCGATTGAAAATACAATTGCGATCGCGCAACGGTGTTCCGTAGAACTGGTCTTAGGCCAATCATTCCTGCCTGAGTACCCGGTCCCAGAGGGCCAAACCATGGCGGGCTTTCTGGAGCAGACGGCCCTTGAGGGATTACAAGAACGGTTTGACCTATTCCCAATTGAAAAGAAACCTGCCTCCGAAGATTGGCAACAGCATTACTTTGATCGGCTCGCCTTTGAACTCAATGTGATCAATAACATGGGGTTCCCAGGGTACTTTTTGATTGTGATGGAATTCATTCAATGGGCGAAAGCCGAAGATATTCCCGTCGGACCCGGCCGGGGTTCCGGTGCTGGGTCGCTCGTCGCTTACGCCCTCAAAATAACAGATGTTGATCCGCTCGAGTATGACTTGTTGTTTGAGCGATTTTTGAATCCAGAACGGGTGTCGCTACCGGACTTCGACATTGATTTCTGTATGGATGGTCGCGACCGCGTCATCCAACATGTTACCGAACGTTATGGTGCGGAAGCGGTTTCCCAAATTATTACGTTTGGCACGATGGCGGCTAAAGCCGTGGTGCGTGATGTGGCACGGGTTCAGGGGAAATCCTATGGGCTCGCCGACAAGCTCTCAAAACTCATTCCTTTTGAACCTGGCATGACGCTGACAAAAGCCATGGAGGAGGAACCGCTTTTAGTTGAGTTTGTTCGGGGTAACGATGAAGCCGAAGAGATCATGGAAATGGCGTTTAAGCTTGAGGGCCTAGCTCGTAACGTCGGTCGTCATGCGGGTGGTGTTGTGATTGCGCCGACCCGGCTCACCGATTTTTCGCCGACCTACACAGATGATTCGGGTGGGGGCTTGATGACCCAATTCGATATGAACGATGTCGAGCAAGCAGGCCTTGTGAAATTCGATTTTTTGGGTTTGCGAACGCTCACGATCATCGACAATGCGGTCAAAAGTATCAATGCCCGTATGGGCCTCGACGGCGAGCCTTTGGTGGATATCGACAGACTCGACCTTGAAGACGCTGCCATCTATGCCGATCTTCAAGCCGCGAAAACGACGGCGGTCTTCCAGCTTGAATCTCGAGGTATGAAAGACCTCATGAAACGCGTCAAGCCTAATCGGTTTGCAGACATTGTCGCCTTAGTTGCGCTTTTTCGTCCTGGTCCACTTCAGCTCGCCGATGACTTTATCCGGAGAAAACACGGCCTGGATGAGGTGGATTATCTTCATCCGAGTCTTCAGGAAGTGCTCAAAGATACCTACGGGGTGATGCTGTATCAGGAGCAGGTCATGCAGATCGCTCAGATACTCGCGGGATATTCTTTAGCGGATGCCGACCTCTTACGCCGGGCGATGGGAAAGAAAAAACCCGAGGAGATGGCAAAGCAGCGCGAGACGTTTTTGCAAGGCGCAGTTAACAATTCGGTGGCGGAAGCGCAGGCCGGTAACATTTTTGATCTGATGGAAAAATTCGCGGGTTATGGCTTTAACAAACCCCACTCGGTCTGTTACGCGTTGGTGGCCTATCAGACGGCATGGCTCAAGCATTACTACCCAGCTGACTTTATGGCCGCTGTGATGTCGGCTGATATGCAAAACACCGACAAAATTGTCATCAACGTGGACGAATGTCGAGAGATGGGGCTGACCCTTGATCCACCCAACGTTAATTTCGGCGACTATCGATTTGTTGCACAATCTAAAACCCGCCTCGTGTACGGATTGGGCGCAATCAAGGGTTTGGGAGAAGGCCCGATTGAAGCATTGGTGAATGCCCGGCAGAGTGCCCCTTTCAAGGACTTGTATGATTTCTGTCAGCGCGTCGACCCCAAACGCTTGAACCGTCGTGCGCTTGAGGCGCTGATTTCTGCTGGCGCCTTGGATACTATCGGGGGTGATGCTGATGGCGGACTCGTTGAGCTTGATCAACGACGAGGCTGGTTATTGGCTCGCCAAGAGGAAGCGCTGCGCATTGCAGAGCAGTCAGCCCGAGATCAAGAGGCAGGCCTCACGGATTTGTTTGGAGAACTTGAGCCGGTGAATCAACCTGAGGAACGGCTTGGCGGCAAAATGACTGAACAGGCGTTGACCATGGCGAATCGGTTGGCGCGGGAAAAAGAAGCTCTGGGGTTGTATTTAACCGGTCATCCCATCGATGTTTATCGCTCAGAACTCAAACATTTTGCGAATACCCGCATTGCTGATCTCCGAGCAAGCCAAAATGATCAGGTGTTTGCTGGGTGGGTTGTGGGCCTTCGCAGCATGAAGACCCAGCGAGGCGCGGTTGTCTTTGTGACCCTAGACGATCGTTCTGCGCGCATCGAAGTCGGTGTTTTTTCGGACTTGCTGGATCTTGTGCGAGATAAAATGAGCAAAGACAGTTTGATTGTTATCCGCGGTACTGTTTCCCAAGACGACTTTTCTGGGGGGCTCAGAGTTCGCGCTTCAGAGGTTCAGTCCCTGGTCGAAGCGAGGCAGCGAACCTTGCGTGGACTGAGTTTGAAGGTAACGAGCGAGGGCTTGGATGAGCGCTTCTCTAAAGCATTGGCGGGTCTATTGCAGGAACACCAAGAACCTAAGCGCAATGGCTGCCCCGTGATTATTGAATATCAAAGTCCCGGCGCTTGTGCAGAACTTCAACTCGGCGATCAGTGGCGGGTCAAACCTTCTGATGAGTTGCTTGAGTGTCTTCGGTCGAAATTTGGCTCAGAGCAAGTTGGCCTCCAATACCATCCCCTTACGGGGGGCTGATGACCGCCTCACTGCTGCCTGACCTGGCCCTTGAGACCCTGCGAGGGCCCTTAGTCAATCGATTAATTGTGGGCTTAAGCGGAGGTCTGGACTCGGTGGCGCTGCTTCATGCGGTGGTCCAGGAGGTCGAAGGGCCAGAGATACTCGCCCTGCACATTAATCACGGCTTGCATTCAGATTCCGATGATTGGCAAACACACTGTTTGTTGCTCTGTCGTGCATTGGGGGTAGATCTTCTGAGCGAGGCGGTCCAAGTCGACAGGCAACACAGCGTCGAAACAGCAGCAAGATTGGCTCGCTATCAAGCTTTCGAAGAGACGCTAGAAGCAGGCGATCTATTGCTTTTAGCGCATCATGAAGACGATCAGCGGGAGACTGGTTTTTTCCAGTTGCTTCGAGGTCACTCCGGCGCGGGGCTTTTGGGGATGCCGATGCTTCGCCCTTTAGGACAGGGCCAGATTTTTCGACCGCTTTTAAATGTCCCCAAAACTGTTTTGAAGCGTTATGCGCAGGATCATGGACTTGAGTTTATTGATGACCCGAGTAACCAAGACCTGAGCCATGACCGGAACTTTATTCGCCACCAAGTTTTTCCGCTGCTGAACTCAAGATTTAGGGGCTGGTCGGAGCGCTTTATAGACCAGCTGTCTGAAGACGAAGGGACTCGGCGTCTTTTGATCGATGTTGGGCGTGACGATCTCAGGGCTATCGCTATAGAAGCAGGCTGGGACGTCTCCGCATTAATGGCGCTTGGTGCGGGGCGTGCCTTGAATGCACTGAAAACACTAATCATGCTGGTGACGGACAACGTGCCCCCACGGTCCCAAGTTGATGCGTGTTACCACATGCTGACCCATGAAGCAGGCCAGCCACCTGGGGTTTTTAAAGTATTGGGCTTTGAGCTACATCGGCATCAAGGAGTTTTCAATTTAGTGCCAGAACTCAGCGGTTCTTGGATGCAGGGCCCTCCTAGGGTTGATGCCCAAGGCATTTGGACCGTGCAGGGGTGCTCGCTGGAGGGTAAAGCGGGCTTTGGGGGGGTCAAAACCGATCTGCCGGGGCTGAGCTGGACTATCGATAAAAAAGGTAAAACCATCGATCTTGGGCACCGGATAAGGGTCTCGGAATTGCTTTCCCAAGCGGGTATCCCAGTGTGGGCGCGGCTCAGACTACCTTTACTCGAGCTCGATCATAAAGTCGTTGCGATTCCAGCCTTACCAAGGTGGCACTTTGATCAGCGCACCGCCCTTGAGTATGCGGAATCAGGCGAGCAGCCTGGCCAACATTACGCCGTTTCCTTGGAAGATGACCTGAATGTGAAGGGAATTGTATTGAGCCCTTGAGGCATCAGTGTTAGTCTAGAAACCCATCTTGGGCGAGTCCTTTTGCCCGACACCAAAAGATGGGAAGTCTATGAGTCGTTTAATTTTCGTCACTGGTGGAGTTGTTTCCTCATTAGGAAAGGGCCTCACGGCGGCGTCTCTGGGTGCTGTTCTGGTCTCTCGCGGTTTAAAAGTCACGATGCAGAAGCTCGACCCGTATATCAATGTTGATCCTGGGACAATGAGTCCGCTCCAACACGGTGAGGTGTTTGTGACCGCCGACGGCACCGAGACGGATCTTGATTTGGGTCATTACGAGCGCTTTATCCAAACCCGAATGACCCGGCAGAATAACTTTACCACCGGGCGCGTTTACGCGGATGTAATTGCACGTGAGCGTCGGGGCGATTATTTGGGCGCGACGATCCAAGTGATTCCTCACATCACGGATGAGATCAAGTCGCGAATCCTAAAAGTTGCCGAGGGGTTTGACGTTGCATTGATCGAAATAGGCGGCACCGTGGGTGATATTGAAAGTCAGCCCTTTTTGGAAGCGGCGCGTCAGCTGAGGTTTGAACTGGGTTCCTCCAGGGCTTTGCTGATGCATCTTACGCTGGTTCCTTTTATCGCTACCGCCGGGGAGACCAAGACCAAACCCACCCAGCACTCGGTGAAGGAGTTGCGATCGGTGGGCATGCAACCCGATATTTTGATTGTTCGCTCAGACCATGAGATCCCCAAGCCTGCGCGAGACAAAATTGCTTTGTTTACCAATGTTGAGCCAAATGCAGTGATTCCTCTGCTCGATGCTGCCAGCATCTATGAAATTCCCGCAATGCTCGCCGAAGAGCAGCTCGATGAGATCGTCGTGAAAAAACTAGGGTTTGATGTCCCACCCGCTGATCTTGCGGACTGGCAACGGGTGCTAGATTTGCAGCGTCATCCAAAACATGAGATCCAGTTGAAGATGGTCGGAAAATACATGGATTTGTTGGATGCCTATAAATCCCTGAGTGAGGCGCTGACGCATGCAGGAATCCATTCCGAAACGAAAGTGCGGATTGATTTTGTGGATTCTGAGCGCGTTGAGACTGAAGGTGATTCAGTCTTAGAGGGTGCCGATGCGATCTTGGTACCTGGCGGATTTGGGGGACGTGGATTCGAAGGTAAAATTCAGGCCGCTGGTTATGCCCGTCGAAAACGACTGCCGTATCTGGGAATCTGTTACGGGCTGCATGCCGCCATTATCGATTTTGCGCGAGACGCAGGCGGGTTTTCAGAAGCCAACAGCACTGAAGTTGATGAAGCCACGCCGTATCCGATTATTGGCTTGATTACTGAGTGGGTGAACGAGACTGGCGATAAAGAGCTTCGATCGGCTGAGTCTGATTTAGGTGGCACGATGCGGATGGGCGAACAAGAATGCATTTTGTCTCAAGGGTCTCTGGCGCGGGAGATTTATGGCCAGGACAGCATCAAAGAGCGACACCGCCATCGTTATGAGGTCAATCCGAATTACATCGAACCGTTAGAAGCAGCGGGACTTCGGGTTGCGGGGGTCTCAAAAGATCAATCGCTCGTGGAAATGATTGAGGTGGTTGATCATCCTTGGTTCGTTGCCTGTCAGTTCCATCCTGAATTCACCTCGACCCCTCGTTCAGGACACCCTCTGTTCACTCATTTCGTCCAAGCGGCATTGAGCGAGCAAACAGCGAGAGCAGACGCGGTGCGAGGGATGAGCTGAGCGCGGCTGGATGATGTTGCCAAAACAAACGTCTTGATTGGATAGCGAGAAGATTGATGGATCTATGTGGATATGAAATCAGGCCTTCGGCGCGTTTCTTTTTGATGGCAGGGACCTGCGTTGTTGAGTCAGAACAGATGGCGCTTGATACTGCGGGTGCACTCAAAGAAATTTGTCAGCGGCTGGACATTTTCCTGATCTACAAGTCGTCTTTTGATAAGGCGAATCGATCTTCAAAAAACAGTCATCGGGGGCCTGGTCTCGAGGAAGGCTTGAGGGTTTTGCAGAGCGTGCGAGACCAGTTAGACCTGCCTGTGATTACAGATGTCCATGAAGATACGCCGCTTGAAGAGGTCAGTGATGTTGTCTCGATCCTCCAGACGCCCGCTTTTTTATGCCGTCAAACGAACTATATCGAGCGCGTTGCAGCTCAGGGCCTTCCTGTTAATATCAAAAAAGGTCAGTTTTTAGCGCCCTGGGACATGATTCACGTTGTAGAAAAGGCGAAGGCAACGGGTAACGACGATATTCTCGTCTGCGAACGGGGCACCAGTTTTGGATATAACAACTTAGTCTCAGACATGCGGTCATTGCCGCATCTAAAAGCGACTGGCTGTCCAGTTGTTTTTGACGCGACCCACAGCGTGCAATTGCCTGGGGGGCAAGGAGCGACCTCGGGGGGACAGAGAGAGATGGTGCCGATATTGGCGCGGGCAGCGATGGCGGTGGGCGTCGATGGTCTATTTATGGAAACCCATCCAGATCCTGAGCAGGCGTTGAGTGACGGCCCTAATTCCTGGCCGCTGGCCGAGATGGCGTCGTTACTTAGCCAATTGGTCGCGATCGATCGAGCAGTCAAGGTTGACTGAAGGATACCAGAGGAGCCAGCGGCGAGCTCCGCGGCGATATGAACGATTAGAGGCAATATGACTGAAATTATAGATATTCGAGCCCGGGAAATTTTAGACTCCAGGGGCCAGCCCACATTGGAAGCAGAAATCGAACTGGCGGATGGCACCATGGGTTGCGCGGCGGTGCCCTCCGGGGCATCAACGGGCTCAAGGGAAGCGCTAGAATTGCGTGATGGTGACGTTGCCAGATACCGGGGTAAAGGGGTCCTCAAGGCGGTCCACAATGTCAACACGCGCATTCGTGAGGCGCTGCTGGGGCGGGATGCAAAGGTGCAATCGGATATCGACGATACAATGCTGGCGCTCGATGGAACAGATAACAAAGCAGAGCTTGGCGCCAATGCGATGCTCAGCGTGTCGCTTGCAGCTGCGCATGCAGCGGCTCAAGGGCAGGGGCTCGCGCTCTATGAACATCTCGCTAATTTGGATGCAACTGGGGGCCGCTACAGCATGCCGGTGCCGATGATGAACATTTTAAATGGCGGTGAACACGCCGATAATAATGTTGATATTCAGGAATTCATGATTCAGCCGGTTGGCGCTGGTTCTTTTGAAGAGGCGCTTCGGACTGGTGCTGAGATTTTTCATGCGCTGAAGGACGTTCTCAAACAGTCGGGATTGTCTACATCCGTCGGTGACGAAGGGGGCTTCGCACCCAACTTAGCAAGCAATCAAGCGGCCCTAGATGCGATTATGTCCGCCATTGATTTGGCTGGTTTTAAGCCTGGGGGTGATGTTTATTTGGCCTTGGATTGCGCCGCCAGCGAGTTTTATAGAGACGGCAAGTATCATTTGAGCGGAGAGGCTCGGTCCTTTGATAGCAATGGCTTCAGTGACTATTTAGCAGGTCTTGTCAGTGCTTATCCGATTCTATCGATTGAAGATGGTCTCGATGAAGGCGATTGGGACGGTTGGCGGTATTTGACGGATAAGTTAGGAGGCTCCTGCCAACTGGTAGGCGACGATTTGTTTGTGACCAATCCTGAAATCCTGGCTCGCGGGATCTCTGAGAATGTCGCCAACGCGATTTTGATCAAAGTTAACCAGATCGGCACTTTATCAGAGACGCTCAAAGCCATTCAGATGGCGCGAGAGGCAGACTATGCTGTCGTGATTTCTCATCGATCTGGCGAGACTGAAGATACGTCCATTGCTGATCTGGCCGTGGCAACAGCAGCCGGACAGATTAAAACCGGATCACTGTGTCGTTCCGATCGGGTGGCAAAGTATAATCGTTTGTTACGGATCGAGGATCGATGCCGGGCAGTTTATAAAGGCCCTGCTGAATTTAAAAATCTGGGGGTTGACTGATCTTGAACTTCGCGAAAGTTGTGTTTGCAGTGCTTCTGCTCATCGGTTTTTATCTGCAGTTTAGACTGTGGACTGGGGAGGGCAGCTATGCGCATGTGGCAGCGCTGCAAGATCAGCTGACCCAGCGCGTTGATAGCAACGACGTCAAAGCAACGCGCAATCGACAACTGCGAGCTGAAATTATTGATCTAAGACAAGGCCTTGATGCCATCGAGGAGCGTGCCAGGACTGAGTTCGGATTGATTAAAAAAGATGAAACCTTCATCTTGCTGATCGATGACTGAGGGGATCGAATGTCCCTCGAGCGCCCCAAACTTTTTGTGGTGATTCCTGCAGCAGGGGTTGGTCGCCGGTTCAAGGCCGACAAACCCAAGCAGTACCAAGAGATTTTCGGCCAAACCGTTTTAGAGATCACCCTCGACAAACTTCGGGCCCTGAATGCGGATGCAATGGTCATTGCGATCAATCCCAAAGATCAGGAATTTGACTCGATCTCATCGGATGATGTTGTGGTCGTCGAAGGGGGAGAGGACCGTCGATCATCGGTGCTGTCGGCGTTAAGCGCTTTGGAGGGCGACGAACAAGACTTGGTGCTTGTCCACGATGCGGTCCGTCCTTGTGTGCGAATAGAACAGATGAGCGCCCTGATTGAAATTGCCAGTGGAGACCCGGTTGGCGGATTGTTGGCGGTCCCCGTGACAGATACGCTGAAGCGAGTGGCTGAGGGTCGGGTTCTTCAGACTGAAGATCGCTCCACACTTTGGCAGGCCCAGACGCCTCAAGTATTTAGGATGGGACTATTAAAACAGGCGCTCCAAAATTTTTCCGAGGCAACCGATGAGGCTTCGGCGGTCGAGGCGCTGGGGTTGCAGCCGAGGATCTGTCTTGGACGCACCGACAATATCAAGATTACCCTAGAAGAAGATTTAACCATGGCGCGTTTGATTTTAGCGGGTGAATCGATGTGATGCGGATCGGACAAGGAATTGATGTGCATGCATTTTTAGAGCCTGGCTCGGCCAATCACATTATGTTGGGTGGCGTTGAGATATCCCATGATCGCGGGGTGCTCGCACACTCTGATGGCGATGTATTGATTCATGCCTTGATGGATGCACTGTTAGGTGCTTTGGGCTTGCCTGACATTGGGCATCAATTCCCAGACAGTGACCCGAAGTTCTCCGGTGCAAACTCGATGTTGCTGCTGGCGTCGGTTGTAGCGCTTATGGATCAGGCCGCGCTCCGCATCGAAAATTTAGATGCAACGGTTCTGCTAGAAGCGCCTAAATTGGCGCCTTATCGAGAAGCGATGATTCAATCGATTGCTCAGGCACTCGGCTGTGAACAGGAGCGGGTGGGTTTGAAGGCGACGACGACTGAAAAGTTAGGATTCATCGGTCGCGGTGAGGGGATATCGGCGCAGGTCGTTGTTCTGCTCACCTCTGACCCAAAGTGACCTTCGATCTAGAATTCAGTTGGGCCAATGGTTGCCCCAGTGCGACGGGTAATATTCGCGCGGAAGTTGCGCACTTTAAAGTCTTCGAGCAGTCAATTGATGCCACAGGGTCGGGCGAGCATGCTTATTTGAGGATTTGTAAAAAAGAGACCAATACCCATTGGGTTGCCGAGAAAATCGCGGAAGTTGCCGGGGTCGATGTGAAGGATGTTGGGTTTGGGGGGCGTAAAGATCGTTACTCGGTTTCCGAGCAGGCCTTTACCTGCTATTTGCCGGGACGCTCGGATCCTGATTGGTCACGGTTAGACGGCCCAGAAGTGAAGGTCTTGAAGGTTGACAGAACCCAGAAAAAATTACGTAAGGGCGATTTGTGGGGCAATGCCTTTGAAATTTGTTTAACCCAAGTTTCAAACCGGCTCGATGATCGACTCCAACCCATGGTCAACGCTAGCGTGCCCAATTATTTTGGCGAACAACGCTTTGGCCAGTATTGCCGAAACTTATCAGCGGCCCAAGAGCTGGTGAAGCGTCCTCATGGCAGATTTCATTCCCGCGACATGATTTTGTCGGCGATGCGGGCTTATCTGTTTAACCTGTATCTCTCGAATTATATTGATACTCATCGAGGGTGTTCGCGTGACCTCAACGCCATGGGGCCTTTGTATGGCCGTTCCAGAGACCCTCAGGGCGGCGAGGCCGAACTGTCTGATGAGCTTCAACTGTGGGTCACAACGCTGCGTCAGCTACGACTGAAAGCTGGCGTCCGAAAGCTCTGGTTGCTGCCGCTTGAGTTCGATTGGCATCGAGATGACAATAACTATCTCTTGCGATTTACGCTGCCCCCAGGCAGCTATGCAACAAGTGTTTTGCGCGAGGTATTGCGCTATAAGGATGAACGGCGTGGTGGTTAAACTAGATGTAAGCGGCGTGGGTATGACCTCCCAACGGACTAGAAATCGATTGACCGAGCGGCTTCGGGAGCAAGGGATCCTCAATGAATCCGTTTTGCAGGTGATGGGCTCGACTCCCCGTCATTTGTTCGTGGACGAGGCGCTATCCCATCGGGCCTATGAGGACACAGCGCTGCCAATTGGTCATGGCCAAACGATCAGCCAACCTTATATCGTCGCTAGGATGACCGAGTTACTGCTTGAAGGAAGTCTCCCGGCTTCGGTGCTTGAGGTGGGCACAGGGTCGGGTTATCAGACTGCGATCTTGGCACAGTTGTTCGATCAGGTGTTTACTGTCGAGCGAATATCGGGCCTTTTAGACCAAGCAGTGGGTCGGTTTCGGCGTTTGGCCCTGCATCAGATCCGATACAAATACGATGACGGCCATCTGGGTTGGCCAGAGAAAGGGTTGTTCGATGCCATCATCGTGACAGCCTCCCCTCGATCGATCCCTGAAGCACTGTTGAGTCAGCTGACTGCAGGAGGACGGCTTATTATTCCGGTTGGCAGTGCTGATGATCAAGCGTTAACGGTTGTCCACAATCATCCGGAGGGTCTTGTCACCGAACGGGTAGAACCTGTTCGATTTGTGCCGCTTCTTGGTGGCAAGTCGTGACGGATCTTAAATCCAGCATGAGAGTGCTCCTTACGGGCTTTTTGATGGGCATGGCCGAGGTTGTGCCGGGAGTCTCAGGAGGCACAATCGCCTTTATTTCTGGCTTCTATGAGCGATTGTTGGCAGGGTTAAGCGGACTTCGACCTGAGTTACTGACAGTGTTTTGGCGATCGGGCCTTCGGGCCGCCTGGCAAAAATCGGATGGCACTTTTTTATCCCTTCTCTTTGGAGCGATGGCGGTTTCAATTCTGATTTTTGCGACCGTGATCAAAGGGGCTTTAGTGACGTACCCTATTGCAATGTGGTCGTTCTTTTTCGGTCTGGTTTTAGCGTCCTCAGTTCTGATGTATCGACAAGTCAGTCACAGGACGGTTGAGCATTTTTTGGTCTTAGGCATCGGCCTTGCTTTAGGTTTGCTACTGCAGCGGCTCTTGCCCGTTACGCTAGAAGCGACCCCAGGGGCGATGTTTATGGGCGGCGCTGTTGCGATCTGTGCTTGGATCTTGCCGGGAATTTCTGGCAGTTTTTTATTGTTGTTGCTCGGTCTTTATAGCGGCGTTTTAGCTGCAGTGGCGAGTTTAGCCTGGGCGCAACTCATCCCTTTTGCATTGGGTGCAGGTCTTGGCTTGATTGCCTTCGCAAACGTCCTCAAGCGTCTTTTTCATTACGTTAGGGATTGGATTTTGATGTTCTTGATTGGATTGATGCTTGGCACCTTGGTTCGGCTTTGGCCTTGGCAGCAAGTGACCAGTTATCAGCTGCAAGCCAGTGGCACCGAACAGGTGCCGCTGGTTCAAAACCCAGTGATGCCAGGGGTCTTTGAAAGTCTAACCGGCGAGCCTGCTCAGTTGAGCGTGGCCGGGTTATCTGCCGGTTTTGCGATCGTGTTGGTCTACGGTTTTGAGCGACTCTCGCAACCGGGGCGAACCGATGTTTAGCCGTTTTAGGGCCAAATTTCCAAGCCTCTTCTTGTTGGTCAGCGCAGTTCTTATTTTACAAGGGTGCCAGTCTAACGGCGCGCGAGCACCGGTTTCGAACATTGGTGAGCGCGGGAAATCCCATGTGGTGCAAAAGGGTGAAACCCTGTACGCGATTGCATGGCGTTATGGATTGGATTACCAGCGGTTGGCTCGACTCAATCGGATTAGGTCTCCCTACACGATCTTTGCGGGTCAGCGCCTAAAAATCTCGGGTGTGCCCAAGCGGTCCTCCAGGTCCCAATCAAAAGCAGAAAAGCGCGCCCCAGCTGCGAGCCCATCCCAACCCAAGGTGTATAGCCAGAAGCCTGCAGCACAACCCATCAAACCATTCACCCCGAGCCAACTGACTTGGCAATGGCCGGTTTCTGGTCCGGTCCTAGCAAAATTCTCTCTCAGTGGTCGGGTCAACAAGGGAATCGACCTTAAAGCAAAAGCTGGGTCAGATGTTCTCGCCGCTGCGGGCGGCACCATTGTCTATGCCGGGGGTAATCTGCGGGGCTACGGTAAATTAGTCATTATCAAGCACGATGACGCTTTTTTAAGCGCCTATGGCAATAACCAAGCGCTGCGGGTCAAAGAGGGTCAGCGGGTCGAGCAAGGAGATGTGATAGCTGTGGTAGGGGCTAATGACGCGAATGTTGAGATGCTGCATTTCGAGATCAGGCGTGAGGGTCGACCAGAGGACCCTCTAAGACATTTGCCCAAGCGTTGAAAGAAGAATCGACCGAGTACTAGCGTTCGAGGTGATCGATTTTCCCTTTCACCTCTGCCCATTCCTCAGCGTCGTCTAGAGGCTCTTTTTTCTCAGTGATGTTAGGCCAAATTTCGCAAAGCTCGGCGTTGAGCTCGAGGAAGACTTGTTCTGCTTCCGGCAGTTCATCCTCAGAAAAGATCGCGTCAACCGGGCATTCAGGCTCACACAAAGCGCAGTCAATACATTCGTCTGGATTAATCACCAAGAAGTTGGGGCCTTCGTAAAAGCAGTCCACCGGACAAACTTCAACACAATCAGTATGTTTACACTTGATGCATCCATCACTTACTACGAATGTCATAAAACCTATCCTTCTAAAAGGTTAACGTTGATCATTGGCGAAGGCCCATCGTGGACACCTTGCTGATCACCAGTGTTCAAGGGCAAGGTCGCACGGTCTTGATGGCGGCAGAGGAAGCCCGAGCAGATCGCTGAGAGTTCTAGTGCCTTGACGATGTGACCAAGCGGGGCCCAACTTTGTCCGGGATTGTCGCTTGAACGGGAGCATTCTATCAGCTTTTTTGAACCTGACAACTGATCTCGATTCAGTGGCTTTTGATTCGATCTCGCATTTGATAGACCAGTTCGAGGGCGGCGCGCGGGCTCAAATCGTCGATGTCGAGGGCGGCAAGGGTGTCCTTGATCAGGCTGAGCTCTGGATCCTGGGAGAAGAGATCAGACTGGTTGGGTCGGGTCTGATCAGGGGGCGTGCTCGTTGCGGTTTCTTGTTGCTCGAGTTGCGCGAGTTTAGAGCGTGCTGTCTCGAGGACTTCGACGGGAATGCCGGCGAGCCTGGCGACCTGGATGCCATAGCTTTGATTGGCGGGTCCCTCTTGGACGGCGTAGAGAAAAATAATCCGCTCTTCAAACTCGCGAGCGGTTAGGTGCAGATTTTTAATTTGGGGAAACCGTTCAGGTAAGATTGTGAGTTCAAAATAGTGGGTTGCAAATAGCGTCATTGCGCTGATCTTTTCTGCGATGTGGCACCCGGTTGCCCAAGCCAGGGAGAGCCCGTCAAAGGTCGACGTGCCACGACCAATCTCATCCAGCAAAACAAGACTTTTCTCTGTCGCGGTATTGAGGATCAGTGCGGTCTCTGACATTTCAACCATAAAAGTCGAACGCCCGCTGGCAAGGTCGTCGGAAGAGCCAATGCGGGTAAAGATTCGATCGATGTCACCAATTACCGCTTGATCAGCTGGAACCGGACAGCCGGTTCTGCCCAGCAAGGCGATGATGGCGGTCTGGCGCATGAAAGTCGATTTGCCCCCCATATTCGGTCCGGTGACAATAAACTGTCGAGTGACATCGTCAAACTGAACACCATTGGGTACAAAACCGCCGTCAAGCATGGATTCAACAACGAGATGGCGACCATTCTCGATGATCAATTCAGACTGATAGGTCAGTATCGGTGGCACTAAATTCAAGGTCGTGCTGCGCTCAGCAAAATTCGCGAGCACATCCAGTACCGCGAGCCCGTCGGCGAGATCTCTCAGCACGTTGATGTCGAGCATGAGCGTATCCAACAAGGTATCAAACAAGTGCCGCTCGCGTGCCAGTGCACGGCTTTTGCTGCTCAAAGCTTTGTCCTCGAAAGCTTTAAGTTCAGGTGTGATAAATCGTTCAGCATTCTTTAAAGTCTGGCGCCGAATGTAGGTGATAGGGGCTTCTTGGGCTTGAACTTTACTCAGTTCGATAAAGTAGCCATGAACCCGGTTGTAACCCACTTTTAATGAACTGAGTCCCGTTCGGGTTTTTTCTTCAGTCTCTAGTTTTACTAAAAAGGCGGCGGCATCCTCGCTGATGGACTTTAGTTCATCGAGGGTTTCATCGTATCCCGCTTTAATGACCCCGCCCTCGCGAATGACTACGGGGGGAGTGGTTTCAATGGCGCGTTGCAACTCGTCTGCGAGGACCGGTTGCGCTCGAGTACGATCAGCTAATGTGTTCAGTAAACTAGGTGCTTCAGGGATGATGACTGTTGTCATCACCTCCGAGAGCTCTGGCAATAGCGCGAGGGTGTCTCTAAGACGAGCAAGGTCCCGCGGCCTCGCCGTTTGCAAGGCAATGCGGGCGACGATGCGTTCAATGTCGCCGGCCTGGGCGAGCATGGCTCTGAGGGGCTCGAAGGTAGACTGCTGTTGCAGTGTTGCAACAGCGGCGAGGCGTGACTCAATTTCGATTGAGTCTCTGAGGGGCTGGGTGAGCCACCGTGCCAATCGTCTGCCCCCCATTGGCGTCTTCGTTTGATCCAGTACCGACAGTAGCGTGTGCTCGCGTCCCCCAAGGAGGTTGTGAACCAGCTCAAGATTTCTTCTTGAGGTAGGGTCAATGATGATGGTGTCTTCATTGCGGATTCTGCGGAGCCGCTGCAAGTGCGGCAATTGACGGCGGTGGGTCTCACCCACGTAGGCGAGTACGCAACCTGCCGCACAGATTGCGACGGGTTGATCGGAACAGTCAAATGCGGAAAGGTCTTGGACCCCGAACTGATCTTTGAGTTTTTGGTTCGATTCCGACTCGTCAAATTCCCAGACCGGGCGGTGCTTGATACCTTTGAACTCTTCGAGTTGCAGAGCGATTTGAGCGTCTTGGGGTAACAATAATTCTGCTGGCCCAAGCCGCGCTAACTCACTTTTAAGAACATCAAGATGCGAGGTTTGAAGAACCTCAAACCGGCCGCTGCTAACCTCCATCACCGCCAGCCCATAATCCCCGCCTCGCTCAAAGACTGCGCAAATAAGGCTCTCTTTTTGGGCATCGAGGAGCGCTTCTTCGGTCAAGGTCCCCGGCGTAATAATTCGAACAACTTCTCGGGTAACCGGGCCTTTGGAAGTCGCGGGGTCTCCGGTTTGCTCACAGATTGCAACTGAAATCCCTTCGGTGACGAGTTTGCTGAGATAGGTATCGGCGGCGTGGAAAGGAACCCCGCACATCGGTATTGGGACGCCCGCTGACTGACCGCGGCTTGTCAGGGTGATGTCTAGCAACCCGCTCGCGGTTTTTGCGTCGTCGTAAAACAGTTCGTAGAAATCGCCCATGCGATAAAAGAGCAGAGCATCCGGGTGCTGGGCCTTGATGCTGAGGAACTGTTGCATCATTGGAGTGTGCGTTTCAGTGGTCACAGAGTTCGCTGGTCTTTCAAGAAGTAGTCAGGTTAGCAAACGGTTAGAAACGCTGCACCCACTTGCTTTTAAATCGAGATCAATTCGGCGGATAATCCAGAAAAATAAAATTTTACTGTACGTATAACCAGTATTTTGGTAAAGTCATCTTTTTTGGTCTTGTGGGTTTAAAGGACGAGTTAAAAGAGCGACAAGCGTTAGGATAGGAGCGTCGCCCAGTTTAAGCTCAAACCGGCGTTTTAGAGGACGCTGCACGTGACCTCAGGATAGGAGTTGCTCTAAATCAAAGGATAGGGTCTGTTCTTGAGTAATAGCGTCTGCCCTTGAGAACAGGATAGATCTTGGACTAGATCATGGAGTACGGAAGGCTCTGAGTGAAATTTGATGCAGTCCGCAACAATTACGCTAAGAATTAAACAAAATTGGACGTAAAGGTTTGGACCTAGGGTCGGATAGAGGATCGTATATAGGATCCGATAAAGGACCCGGAAAATTTTAGAAAGGCCGGTAAAAAAATGGATACAAGGTT
>MDTB01000978.1_pt1 | contig 25971 bp, 21 predicted proteins | sample 811161 | NCBI WGS metagenome assembly MDTB01 (sample SAMN05326650, study PRJNA326480) | marine metagenome | isolation source: seawater | place: Mediterranean Sea | collected 2009 | reverse complement strand
GACGAGCTGAAGCGAGATAAAAAACGCGTAAAACTGGCTGACAAGGACACGCAGAAACCCGTTGCGGAAAAAAGCGCAGCCGAGGGCGCCGCGCATCCAGAGGGGGATGACGACCTAGGCGCGCGGCCAAGGGCCTTCGTGCTGTCCTTCGATGGGGATACTGACGCCAGCGCCGTTGACTTCCTGCGCAAAGAGATCAGCGCGGTATTAACCCTGGCCGATACCGCCGATGAGGTCATTGTCTGCGTGGAAAGCCCCGGTGGGGTTGTGCATGGCTACGGCCTTGCCGCGTCTCAGCTGATGCGCATTCGTGACCAAGGCATCCCGCTGACCGTAATCGTCGACAAGGTTGCCGCTAGCGGCGGGTATCTAATGGCCGCCGTGGCCAATAAAATCTGCGCCGCCCCGTTTGCGATCCTTGGCAGCATTGGCGTAGTGGCGCAAATTCCCAACGTTCACCGCCTGCTGAAGAAAAACGATGTGGACGTCGAGGTGCTCACCGCAGGTAAATACAAGCGTACCCTCACCCTGCTGGGCGAAAATACCGAAGAAGGGCGCCAAAAATTTCGTGAAGAGCTGGAGGACGTACACGACCTGTTCAAACGCTTCGTAGTGGATAATCGACCGGGTTTAGATCTCGACACGGTGGCCACCGGCGAGGCCTGGTACGGCACCCGGGCCATTGAGCTCAACCTGGTGGACGAATTGGTAACCAGTGACGACTATCTGGCCCGGTGCTGCGATGTGCAGGATGTTTACGACGTACGCTGGGTCGAAGACAAAAAACCCATTGAGCGAGTTCTGGATAAGGTGAGCGGGGTCTTGAGCCGGATGAATCGGTTGTTAGATTTAGGGGAGAAGTAGGGCCATGACATTCAAAGCCTTCCAGGTCGATAAAACCGAGACAGGATATCGCCGAGCCATTGTGACGCGAGAGGATGCCCAACTGCCCGAGGGAGATCTGCTCATCCAGGTGCAATATTCCTCCCTCAATTACAAGGATGGTCTGTCGGCTACGGGCAACCCGGGCGTTACCCGACGCTTCCCGCATACGCCTGGCATCGATGCCGCAGGCGTAGTACTCGATTCGGCGACGGATGAGTTTGCGGAAGGCGATGAGATCATCGCCATTGGTTTTGACCTGGGCATGAATACCTGGGGCGGCTTTGCTGAGCGGATTCGCATCCCTGCGGCCTGGGCCGTCAAGCTGCCCAAGGGACTGTCCCTGCACGAGAGTATGATCCTAGGGACGGCGGGATTCACCGCTGCAGCCTGTGTGCTCAAGCTGGAGCAGGCGGGGATGACGCCGGCTTCGGGACCGGTCCTAGTGACCGGGGCGACCGGCGGCGTGGGGTCCGTGGCGGTCAAGCTCCTTGCTAAGCTCGGCTATGAGGTAACCGCCGTGACCGGGAAAGACGACCAGCATGCCTTTCTGCGCAGCCTAGGGGCGTCGGACATCCTATCCCGCGAGGCGCTGGCCGAGGGGTCAGAGCGAGTGCTGCTGGCCGAACGATGGGGTGGCGTGGTGGATACCGTAGGTGGCGCTATGCTTGTCAGCGCGGTGAAGGGCCTACGCTATGGCTGCAGCCTAGCCGCCTGCGGCATGGTAGCCTCTCCGAGCTTCAAGGCCTCGGTATTTCCCTTTATTTTGCGTCATGTAAACCTATTGGGCGTGGACTCCGTCCAGCTGCCCCTGGCGCAAAAAGCCCATATCTGGCACCTGTTGGCTAACGATTGGCATCTGCACCTGGCTGACTTGGAGGAGCCTCTGACACTGGAAACCCTTTCCGGCGCGATGGATCGTATTCTTGTCGGCAATATGGTGGGCCGTGGCGTAGTTCATCTATAGCCCCCGGATATATAGCCCCCGGATAGTGAGCCTGTTTGCCGAGGCCTCAGTCTCGGCGCAGCTCGGGTCTCGCGGCGATGGGGCTGGGGTATCGGGATACCACCCAATAGCTGCTCAGCACCAGCGTTAGGACGGTAGCACCCTGAATGACCAACGCGGCGGAATCACCGATTAAGCCTCCACTGATAGCAATGTAGCTCAACATCAGGGAAAACTCAGAACCTTGTCCGAGACGGAAGCCCACCTCCTTGGCGGTCTCGGGCTCTTCTCCCTGGCCCTTAAGCAACCAATAGAAGGTCCAGGGTTTGAGCATCACCAAGGTCAAGGCAAGCGCTAGGGCCGGCAGCCAAGCCACCTGGAGCAGGGAAATATTGAGGGCTGCCCCCACCGTAAAGAAGAAGATGATCAGAAAGAAGTCGCGCAGGGGCTTCAGATGTTCGGCGATATATTTAGCGATGGGGTTTGTAGCCAGGGCAACCCCGGCGATAAAGCCACCAATTTCGTAGGATAAACCCATCAGATGCGCCACTTCCGCGCAGGCCAGGCACCAGCCGATGGCCAACAAAAAGACATACTCGTGAAAGTCATCAAATCGCGCGATGAGCGGCACGATCAGTCGTTGCATGACTTGATAGGCGCCGAGGATAAGGACCGGTAGGCCCAGGATGATCAGGACCAAATCCAGGGGTTCGCTGGCCTGCTGGGTGCCAAGATGTCCCAGAATCAGGATGGCAAAGATGGCCAACAGGTCTTGAATGAGTAGCAGGCTAATCACCAGCTCCCCAATATGGCGATGGTGGAGGGCCGTAGTGGGCAGCAGCTTGATGCCCAAAATCGTGCTGGAAAAGGTCATAGCGAGGCCAGCCACAAAGGCCTCTAAGGGCTGAAAGCCGGCGAGCAGCATAATCCCGCCCGTCGCCACGAAAAAAATAATGCTGGTCCCCAGGGCAGTGAGCAGGGATTCCTCTAGGAGGTTTTTCAGTTTCGCCGGCGGTAGGTCCAGGCCCACGAGAAACAGCAGGAAGATAATGCCAATCTCCGCAATGTTCTGGAGTTCCCCGGTATCTTGGATAAGGCTGACGCCATGAGGACCCACCACAAGGCCCAGCAGAATATAGGCGATCAGCATGGGCTGGCGGGTAAAGAGAGCAGCGGTGGCGATGACCGCAGCGCCACTAAAAATAATGAGGAATGAATTGAGGGTGTCTGGAGCTGCCATCCGGCTAGCTTAACAGGCAAAGCAACAGGGTGGGCTAATCGGCCGGTGGAAATGCTGGCTCTGGTGCCGAAGCGGATCCCTGATAGAAAGCCGAGTAGGGGCGCAGGCTGGCCAACGCCGTTTGTGCATCCCGCTCCGGTGGCAGATCAAAACTGGTGAAGCCGCAACGTATCATGTAGTGCAGCACGTCTTCATGGATGTTGCCGGTGGCTCGGAGGTCACCCTGAAAACCGATTCTAGTCCGCAGCAAAACCGCCAGGGACAGGCCTCGGCCATCGTTGAAGGCGGGGAACTCAATGCCGATGCAGGCAGCCGCCGACCAGGCTGCCAGGGGTTCTGCATCCACACCGAGGAGCAGGGCCTGACCGGCCGTCCATTGCTCTGGAGTTTGCCAGGGGGTGCTGTCTGCGGCTTCAAGCTGCCAGGCATCGCCAACCTTGTTAAGGCGCTGAAGCATAGATGCCTTCCTTAAAGGGCTGTAGACCGATGCGGTTAAAGCAGCTCAAAAACGACTCTTCCTCCAGGCGCTGGTCTACAAAGATATGCAGGATTTTCGCCACCACATCGGCGACTTCAGCACGCGCCACTGAGGGGCCAACGATTTGCCCCAGAGCAGGGGGATTCACGCCATGTCCCGCGTGGCCACCCAGCGAGATTTGATAAAACTCATCTCCCTTTTTGTCCACGCCAAGGATGCCGATATGGCCTACATGATGATGCCCGCAGGCATTCATGCAGCCAGAAATATTGATATCGAGGTCGCCCAGGTCATGCTGATAGTCGTAGTCTTCAAAGCGCCGCTGTAAGGCTTCGGCAATGGGAATGGACTTGGCGTTGGCCAGGGAACAGTAATCTCCGCCGGGGCAGCAGATCATATCGCTCAGCAAGCCCGCGTTGGCAGTGGCCAGATCGTGTTCAGCCGCCTGCTCCCAGAGGGTGTGCAGATCGCTTAGGGCCACATGAGGCAGCACAAAGTTTTGTTCATGACTGATCCGGATCTCGCCAGAACTATATTGGTCCGCCCAGTGGGCGACAGCATCCATCTGCGTTTCACTCACATCCCCCGGGGGCACTCCAGTGGCCTTGGTGGAGAGGGTGACGATGCCATAACCGGCCACTTTGTGCGCCGTGACGTTATGTCGCACCCACCGATCAAAGGCCGGTTGACTCAGCCTTTGGTCAGCGAGCGAAGTCGCCGCTGAGGGCGTGGGGGTAAGGTTGGGTCCTTGAAAGAAACCCTGCATTCGATGGAGCTGGTCCGGGGTCAGAGTGCTGGGCCCCTCCTTTAAATGGGCCCATTCCGCGTCGACCTTAGCTTTAAAGCCATCTGGGGTCATGGCCCGCACTAGGATTTTAATTCGCGCCTTATACTTATTGTCTCTTCTTCCATAGCGATTGTAGACGCGCATCAGCGCCTCCAGGTAGCTCAGCAGATGCCGGACCGGGAGCCCCTGGTAGATCTGCGCGCCAATTACCGGCGTTCTGCCCAAGCCGCCCCCAGCATAGACATCAACCAAAAGCTCTTCTGCCTCGCCCTGGTACAGGCGCAGGCCCACATCATGAACGCCAATGGCGGCGCGATCCTCTGCCGCTGCGGTGACGGCAATTTTAAACTTGCGAGGCAGCCATTCAAATTCTGGGTGAGCCGTAGACCATTGACGAATGATTTCGCAGACCGGCCGCGGGTCCAGGTATTCATCTGCTGCGGCACCGGCGAATTGATCTGTAGTGACGTTGCGAATACAGCTGCCGCTGGTCTGGATGGCATGCATCTCCACGGACGCAAGATCAGCAAGAATATCCGGCACATCGGCCAGTTCAGGCCAGTTAAACTGCATATTTTGACGAGTGCTGAGGTGTCCGTAGCCACGGTCATACTGTCGGGCGATCTGGGCCAACATCCTCAGCTGATCGCTGGACAGCGTGCCGTAGGGCACGGCAACGCGCAGCATGGGCGCCAATCGCTGCACGTAAAGGCCGTTGCGTAAGCGAAGCTGTAAGAATTCCTCTTCAGACAGCTTGCCGTCCAGATATCGCTGGGTCTGATCGCGATAGTGGGCGACGCGTTCCGTGACGAAGGTTTTATCAAAGTTGTTATATCGATACATGGGACTGGTCTTCTTGGCCCTGGCCTGAGGCAAACTGCGCTGGGTCGGGACAGTATCAGGCACCCCAAGGGCGAGCAACCATCTGGGCGGCCAGGAACTGCGAAGTTAAGGTTGTGCCCCTCGGGCAGGAAACTATACTAGGCGACCAAGGGCGGACGCCGAGGGGCGCAGTTCAAAGAGTGTCGTTATATGCGGTCAGACCGAGGACCGTCAAAGAGGAAGTTCAGTCGCCATGAGCACATCAGAAGACCATGAGAACTCAGAAGCCGAAACCCCTGTAGAGGATGCGGACGCCAAGGCGGATGTGATCGCAATTTGCGTCATGTTCACCGCTGCGGTGCTCATTGCCGCTCACTTTATCTCGGGCTTCACCATCGACCTATAGCGTCGGCTCAGAGGGCTCGCGCCGGGGCCAGCCGTTTATTTGCCAACGCCAGGTCCCAGCCCTTGCGCTGGGCATAGTCCCGTACCTGGTCATCGTCAATCTTGCCTACACCAAAATAGCGCGCCTCGGGGTGAGAAAAATACCAACCGCTAACCGATGCCGCAGGCGTCATGGCATGGTTTTCGGTTAGGGCGATACCGGTACGGCGGGTGGCGTCCAATAACTGGAAAAGCGTTTCCTTTTCGCTGTGTTCGGGGCAGGCAGGATAGCCCGGCGCGGGTCGAATGCCCTGATAGCGCTCCTTGATCAGCGCATCATGGCTCAGAGTTTCATCCTCCCCGTAGCCCCACAGCGTCCGACGCACGCGAGCATGTAAATATTCGGCAAAGGCCTCGGCTAGCCGATCCGCCAACGCCTTGATCATGATTTGACCATAGTCGTCATCAGCCACCTCCGCCAGGATGTCTTGGATACCGGAACCGCTGGTTACAGCGAAGCCGCCCAGGTAGTCGGCGTGGCCGGATGGGGCAACGTAATCCGCCAGACAATGGTTAGGACTGAGGTCATCCGTGCGTGGAGCCTGCTGTCGCAAGTGATGGCAGATGGCCATAGGCGATCGCCGCGCCTCATCGGGATAGAGGGCGATATCATCCTGACCATGACGATTGGCCGGCCATAAGCCCACCGCGCCCTGAGCCTGGAGGCGGCCATCCGCAATCAGCCAACTAAGCCGTTCTGTGGCGTCGTCATAGAGCTGTTGTGCTGCCTCTCCGACCACATCGTCCTGCAGAATGGCGGGGAAGCGTCCGGCCAGCTGCCAGGTCATAAAGAACGGCGTCCAGTCGATAAAGGGCGTCAACGCCTCGAAGCTCGGCGAGATCGTTTGCACCCCCAGAAAGTTGGGCTTAGGCGGTGTGTAGGCGCTCCAATCCGTGGGGCACGGGTTGGCCCGTGCAGCGCCCAAGGTCAGGAATGCACGCCGCTCTCTTCGGGCTTCGACGCGGTCCTTAATCAACGCATAGTCCTTCCGGATGGTTTCCGCATAGGCGGTGTCATCGGACAGCAGCTTGGCCGCCACGCTCACGGCGCGCGAGGCATCGGATACGTAGACCGTGGCACGGTTGGTGTAGTTCGGGGCAATCTTTGCGGCGGTATGGGCCTTGCTGGTGGTTGCCCCGCCAATGAGTAGTGGAATTTTGAGGCCTGCTCGCTGCATTTCTTGAGCAACCTGCGCCATTTCATCCAGAGAGGGCGTGATGAGGCCGGACAGTCCAATCAAATCTGCGCCCTCTGCTATAGCGGTGTGGATTATTTTTTCGGCGGGCACCATAACGCCCAGGTCAATCACCTCGTAGCCGTTGCACTGCAGCACGATCCCAACAATGTTTTTCCCGATGTCGTGGACGTCGCCCTTCACCGTCGCCAGCACCAGCTTGGCCCGTCCAGCACGCTGGGCCTGCTCCGATTGCTCTTTTGCCGGACGGGCTTTTTCAGCTTCGATAAAGGGCACCAGATGACCGACCGCCTGCTTCATGACCCGAGCACTCTTGACCACCTGGGGTAGAAACATCTTTCCCGCGCCGAAGAGGTCGCCCACAACGCTCATACCGTCCATAAGGGGCCCCTCGATGACGTCCAGGGGGCGTTCACAGGCGATCCGCGCGGCTTCGGTATCCTCAATCACATAGTCTCCAATGCCCTTGACCAAGGCATGTCGGAGCCTCTCCGTCACCGGCAGGGTGCGCCAGGCTGCCTCAGCCTTGGGTGCGGAACGCGCTCCCTCCGTTGCCTCCCGAGCGAGGCCTAAAAGTCGCTCCGTGGCGTCTGAACGTCGATTCAGCACCAGGTCCTCGGCGGCCTCGCGCAGAGTGGGGTCTAGGTCGTCATAAATCCCCAGCTGACCCGCGTTCACGATGGCCATGGTCAAGCCGGCCTGAATGGCGTGGTAGAGAAATACTGTATGAATGGCTTCCCGAATTTCCGTGTTGCCCCGGAAGGCAAACGAAACGTTGCTCAAGCCGCCGCTCGTGTGTGCGCCGGGTAAATGCTCGTGAATCCAGGCCACCGCCTGAATAAAGTCCACGGCATAGTTGTCATGCTCGGGAATGCCGGTGCCGATGGCAAAGATATTGGGATCGAAGACGATATCCCTGGGGTTGATGCCCAGGTCATCGGTCAAAATTCGATAGCTGCGCTGGCAGATGCTGGTTTTGCGTTCAAAGCTGTCTGCCTGGCCCGCTTCATCAAAGGCCATCACGACCATGGCCGCACCGTAGCGTTGGCAGAGCGCTGCAGCCTCACGAAAGGCGTCTTCCCCCTCCTTAAGGCTGATCGAGTTGACAACCGCCTTGCCCTGCACGCATTTCAGTCCCGCTTCAATAATCGACATCCGGCTGGAATCGATCATGATGGGGACCCGGGCGATATCCGGTTCCGTGGCGATGAGATTAAGAAAGTGCACCATGGCACGCTCCCCGTCGAGCATGCCTTCGTCCATGTTGATGTCGATGATCTGGGCCCCGTGCTCTACCTGGTGACGCGCCACCTGCAGCGCCTGCTCGAACTTCTCCTCCTTGATGAGGCGAGCGAATTTTGCCGAGCCGGTGACGTTGGTGCGTTCCCCCACATTGATAAAGAGGCTGTCTTCCTGGCGCCCCATGGCCTCAAGCCCCGTCAGCTTTAGGTTGGCTATAGGCGATGAGTCGCTGACCTGACGCGGCGGTAGGTCCCGTAGCGCATGCCCAATGGCCGCTAGATGTGCGGGCGTGGTCCCGCAGCAGCCACCAACGATGTTGAGCCATCCGGCTTCTGCAAACTCACGGAGGATTGACGCCATCTCTGACGGCCCCTGAGTATATTCGCCAAAGGCATCGGGCAGACCCGCGTTGGGATGCACGCTGACCGGACACCGGGCCAGCCGGGCCAGGTCTCGAATATGAGGCCGCAGTTGCTCCGCGCCCAGGGCGCAGTTGAGGCCAACGGCCATTGGCTTGGCATGTTCGATGGCATAGAGAAAGGCTTCAACCGTTTGGCCTGAGAGCGTGCGCCCGCTGGCATCGGTGATGGTGCCGGAAATGATCAGCGGTATGGGGTGCTCGCGTTGCTGATTCAACTGAATAACGGCAGAGATGGCCGCTTTGGCATTCAGGGTATCGAATACCGTCTCGATGAGGATCAGGTCGACGCCCCCCTGGAGCAGCCCGATCGCAGCCTCGGCATAGGCTTTGGCGAGGTCGTCGAAGCTGACGTTTCTGTGTTCGGGGCGGTTCACATCTGGGGATATGCTGGCGGTGCGGTTGGTGGGCCCGATAACGCCAGCCACGTATCGGGGGTGTGACGGGGCGTCATAGGCCTCTGCGGCAGATCGGGCGATGCGCGCCCCCTCCCGATTGATTTCTTGACACAGGTGTTCGGTGCCAAAGTCCGCCTGGGCGATATCCGTAGCGTTAAACGTATTGGTACAAATGATATCGCAGCCCACATCGAGATAGCCGCGATGTATGTCCATCACGATTTCGGGCTGGGTCAGATTCAAAATGTCGTGGTTTCCCTGGAGGGCCTGAGCGTGATCCGCCAGGCGTCGTCCTCTAAAGGCGTCTTCATCTAGGCCCAGCTGTTGAAAAGCACTGCCGTAGGCACCATCTAAGAGCAGAATCCGGCGCTGCATGTGGCGCTCTAAAGCATTGAGGTGTGACATGAGCGCATCCTTTGGCAGGTAGAGCAGACGTTGAGGCGAGGTAGGGTGATGCTCAGAAGTACCGTAACGAGGCCCTGACCGGACCACAATTAGCAACCTTTCAGCTCGGCGTGAGTGACCTTCATATTGTGGTCGGGCCCTGAGTGTCGTAAGACGGCGCGAGCAAAGGACGATGCCGGGACTGCATCCACCTCGCGCAAGGAGTACACTGAGCCCAGGCAAAGCGTCGGGACAACCCGCCCTGCGCGAGGACAAAAAAAGCCGCTAGGAAAGAAACCAATGATCGAGATTTCAGCCAGTGCTCAGACCTACCTGCATGATCTGCTCTCCAACCAGGAGCAGGAGGGGGTGGCCATTCGCATATTCGTGGCTCAGCCCGGCACGCCCCAAGCCGAGACCTGTATCGCATATTGCCGACCCGGAGAGGAGCAAGACGGCGATATCGCCGTGGAGTATGAGGGCTTCCGAGCTTGGTTTGAGGGACGCAGCGAACCCTACTTAGAAGATGCTGAGGTTGACTACCAGGAAGACCAGATGGGCGGCCAGTTAACCATCAAGGCCCCTAATGCTCGGATACCCAAGGTGGGACCGGATGCACCCCTTGAGGACCGCATTAACTACGTCTTATATAACGAGATAAACCCAGGTCTGGCCGCACACGGCGGCATGGTTTCGCTGGTTGAAGTGACCGAGGAGGCCATGGCCGTTCTACAGTTTGGAGGGGGCTGCCAAGGCTGTGCGGCGGTGGACATTACGCTCAAGGGTAGCGTAGAAACTACGCTGCTGGAGCGAGTGCCGGAACTCAAGGGCGTGCAGGACCTCACCGACCACAGCGTGACCGAAAACGCCTATTACTCCTAGGCGGGGCCCTAACGGCTGCCCATTCGAGCATGTAGGCCGAGGAGCAAATCCTGGGTCTCAGCCCAATCCACGCAGGCATCGGTGATTGAGACGCCATATTGCAGGCCCTCAGGATTCTTAATGCTCTGGTTCCCAGGGCCAATATTGCTTTCAATCATGACGCCGGTAATGGAGCCATTGCCGGCCGCAATTTGCTCACCAATACTCTCAACGACGACTCTCTGTTTACGGTAATCCTTGCTGGAATTTGCATGCGAGCAATCCACCATGATGGACGCATTGAGACCGTTCTCAGTCAGGGCCACCTCACAGGCCGCGATATGCTCGGCACTGTAATTCGGGCCGCTGCTGCCGCCTCGGAGCACGACGTGACCATGGGGGTTGCCCTTGGTGTGCACGACGCTGACCTGGCCTGTTGGGCTGATCCCCAAGAAACGATGACCGCTGGCTACGGATCGCAGGGCATTGATGGCAACGTCAATGCTGCCATCCGTGCCATTCTTAAAGCCCACGGCGCAGCTGAGCCCGGACGCCATTTCCCGGTGTGTCTGAGATTCTGTTGTGCGCGCGCCGATAGCGGACCAGGAGATAAGGTCTTGATGATACTGAGGCGTGATGGGATCAAGGGCCTCGGTGGCAAGGGGTAGGTTCAGCGCCGATAAATCCAGCAGCAGCTTGCGAGCGATCTCGAGCCCCTCGGCCACCTTGAAGCTATCGTCTAAGTGGGGATCGTTAATCAATCCTTTCCAGCCCACGGTGGTACGGGGTTTCTCAAAGTAGGTCCGCATGACGATAAATAGGCGATCCGAGACTTGGTCTCGAAATTCGGCGAGTCGTTGGGCGTAATCCAGCGCCGCCTTGGTGTCGTGAATGGAGCAAGGGCCAACGACCACCAACATGCGGCGATCCTGACGATCGACGATGGCGCGCACGGCGTCACGGTGGTCACTAATGGCCTGCTGGATCTCCATGGAGACAGGCAGGCGAGCCTTTAACTGTTCCGGCGTGATCAGAATTTCTTGAGTTTCAATATTTAGATTGTCGAGCTGCACAATGCGTCCCTCGTCCGCGATTTGGGGTTTTTCTTTACTTGAAGGCGGCGCGGATGGTAACGCTCTAGGCGCAAAATGCAATCAAGCGCTTGGGCTGATATCACCCGCTTTATCGTTAGCCTTGGTCGTCAGCTAAAGGGATGGTGCTCAAGATGGTCCATGCCCGTGAAATACAGGCCTAATTCCAATCGCTGGGGTGTGTCCAACAGGCGCTGCACGATCTCCCCATAGCCTGCCAATTGGGGGTGATACCGCGCCCACTGTCGCCCGAGAAATGTGGCCATATCTTCTCCGTCGCCGGGCAGCGCGGTTTTATAGTCGACGATCCAGATCGTTTCCTCTTCAATAAACAGGCGATCCAGCACAAAGCGACGTAGCGCTCCATCGCTAACCCCCGTCAACGCATATTCAAAGTGGCTATAGGGCCTAGGCGCGAGAACCCAAAGCCCGGTTTGACTGGCTAGCGTTTTGTCCAAATGGGTCCGCACCTGAGCAATGACCGCGTCCTGCCATTCCGGATGGGCCCCAAGTTCCCCAGCCCACCTTGGAAGGTTGCCTTCAAGCTGAGGCAATTTAAGCATCTGACGCTGTCCGGCCAGGGCCAGAGCGCGGTGTACCAGATTGCCAAGCACCAGACTGAATTCGTTATCGACCTCATCATCAATCGCTTGCGACGGCGACGCCTGCTCAACTGACGGCAGGGCTTTCTCGGCGGGTGGCTTCCAGGCATAGGTCGCAGGAAGGCGTTTGAGCGTCACCCCAGGGTTCGTCCAGGCGCCCGGCGTAACGTCGGTGCTGACTTCGGTCTGGTCCGGGTCCAGGTAGCGTGCCAACCCTTCTGGCTCCTTGCCCTCGGCCAGGCTGTAGCTTAGCCATAGACTGTCCTTGGCTCGCGTGCAGGCCACATAAAATAGTCGTTTTTGCTCGTTTTCAGCGCGTATTTTTTCCTCCCGCTTCAGCCAGGCGTGGCCGGGGTCGCCATTGATACCGGCCAGCAGGCCCTGTTCCATTTGGCGCCACATGAGCAAGACGGGGTCGTCAGGCTTCGGGCGCTTGGAAAGCCCGGGCAGAATCACGTGATTAAATTCCAGGCCCTTGGCTCGGTGAATGGTCATGACCTTGAGTCGACTCAATTCCGCGGGCTTTGCGTAAAGCTTTGCCATACCCAGCCGAAGCTCTTCTGCGGCATAGGCCTGATCGCCTAATTTCTCAAGGAGCTCAAACCAGCAGAGGGCATCCCCCAGGGCGCTGGCAGGGTAGGCGTCCATGCCGCCAAGCCTGAGCCACAATCCCTCCAGCACCTCGCAAAGGGGAATCTCATAGAGCCCGCTCCTGGCCCAGCTCAGGGCCTCTCCAAAGCGAACCAGCGCCGGCTCTTGCGGGGACGCCCGAAGGCAGTAATCCAGCGGGTCTGCCTGACCAATGATGTGCTCAAGTTCAGCTAATCCCAGGCCAATCATTGGACTGTGCAGGGTACTGAGAAGAGCCAAGCGGTCTTCCGGGTTGAGCAGCAGGGTGTACAGGTTGGCCAAGTCCTGAACAATCGGCTGATCGCCCAGGGGGTCAATGTCGGTGCCGGTAAACGAGACTTGGGCAGCATTTAGGGCCATCAGCAGAGGAGGTAGCTGGTTTCGATCACGACACAGAATGCCGATGTCCGATTCATCGTCGGCGCGGAGTAAGCGCTCGACATGGTCCACGATGCTGCTGGCCTCGGCCTGCACGCCGTCAAACTGTCGGCAGAGGACCTGGGCGCCAGGCTTGGGGTCGATCTGCGCCGATGCGGGGCTGAAGGGAATGGCGCCAAGGTGCGGCAGAGCATCTTCAGGAAGCAGTCGAGAGAACAGCGTGTTGCTCCAGGTGACCAAGGCAGGATCTGAGCGAAAGTTAGCGGTGAGGCGAATGGGCTCAAGCTCTACCGTTGGCATCCCTTGGTCACAACAACGCTGGAAGATCGAAACATCGGCATCACGGAATCGATAGATCGACTGCATGGGGTCCCCAACGGCAAATAGGGTATTGCCGTCGCCGGAATGCCAGGCCTCGGTCAAGAGGTTAAAAAACTGGAACTGGCCATGAGAGGTGTCCTGGAACTCATCCACCAAAATATGGCGGATTCTATAGTCCCAGTAGAGGGCGAGGTCGGTAGGGCCCAGGTCGTCTCTCAGCCCACGCATGGCTCGCAGCATCAGGCCGACAAAGTCAATCCGGCGCCTTGCCACGAAAATGCTTTCCAGCTCTGCAGCGGCAAGGCTGAGCGCGGCGCTTACGTTCTGCAGGCGTTCCCTGTCGTCACCGGCCAGAGTTTCAGGCGGGAGTTGGCGACAATTTTCCAGCGCGTCAGCCAGGCCTCTCTCCTCCAAATCCCCATACCAGCTCACCAGATGGTTACTCAGTTCGCGGTCGGTGAAGGCCGCATGCTCTCTACGGGTCAGCCGCCGTCTTAGGGTCCCTTGCTGACTCAGGACTAGCGGGAGCAGCGCCGTCCAGTGGTCAACGGCTTCTGTACGGTCGGCGAGCAGCTGAAAATTTTTCTGGTCCGCATCGTCTAGCTGACACTCAACGGCGCCGATGATTTGTTGCCGAAGTGAGGCCAGAGATTCATTGATGACGTTGCCAATCAGATCAATATTGGCCATGGCTTCGCCGCTGAACCCAAGCCATTGATCCCGTTTGCGGAGCATGGAAAGCAGCAGCCGCTCCCCCGTATCCACGTTGTTATCCAGATAGCCAAGGAACTGCTCCACAAAGAATTTACTGGGATGATCGCTATGCATTCGGGCAAATAGGCGCTCTATGGCTTCGCGATACAGCAGCAGCGGGTTTTCTTCGATCTGCATGCCCTGCGTGCTGTGTCCCCCTGGAATCTGGCCTGCTAAATCTGAGGCGAAGCTGTCGATGGTCTGGATGCTCAGGCGGACGGCATTCTCCTGAAGCTGCCAACCCAGGGCGTGATCTCGGTCTCTAACTCGCTGGGCCAGATCACCTGGTTCCTCCAAAGCCTTCAAAATACGACTTTTCATTTCCGCAGCGGCGGCGCGAGTGAAGGTAATGGCGAGAATTTCTTCGGGTCGTTCAACCACGGTTAGCAAGTTGAGATAACGCTCAACCAGCAGTGAGGTTTTGCCGGAGCCTGCGGGAGCACTCACGATTAACGATCTGCCGGCATCTACGGCTTTGCGGCGTTGGGCCTGATCTGGCGGCGATTGCCCAGTCACGACTGACGTTCTCGGATGCGGCACAAACTGTGGAGGTGACACCGCTGACAGATGTCTCCGCTTGGGGTCACCTGGGCTGCGCCCTGTCGGATGGCTAGGGTGAGTTGCGCTAGGTGCAGCCGCCAGCGTCCGACCTGTTCAGACCAGGGATGATCCGGATGAATGACCGAGATGCCGCTGGCTTTGTTCGCCACCAAAGTCGCGGCCTCGGAGGCCAGGCCGTTAATCTTCACGGTGCTGGTCTTGAGTTGGGCATAGTAGATGCCCTGGACCTGGTCCGAAATCAGACTGTAGGCGGGCAGTTGGGGGGCTTGAGGCTGGTCCCCCCGAGCACCAGCAATGTTCGCTTCCCCGGTTTTATAATCCAAAACGACCCGCACATCGTCGACCTGATCGATGCGGTCAATCTTCAAGGTGAACGTCATCTCAGCCAGCGTCAGTTCAAATTTTCGCTCCACGCCCACAATGGAGAAGGGCCGGCGCTTAGCCTCCAGGTCAAGCCATCGGGTGACCAAGGCAACCACGCGACTCACCTCGGTCTCGGCATAGCCAGCGGGCAGGTGGCGGTATTCTCGAATGCTGCGGCGACAGAGCGCCTCAACCTGTTCTTGGGTCAATGCCGCCAAGGCCTGGCTGTCTGGCACGTTAGTGAGGAGGCGCTCAAGGACCTGGTGAATGAGAATGCCCCGCTCAGCCAGGTCCAGAAAGTCCCGAGGGGGTAGCGGCTTTTTGAGACCCAGCCGATAGAGCGCAAAGGCCCGAAAGGGGCACCGCGCCTGGTCCTCTAGTCGACTAACCCCGCCCTGGAGCTTGCCCGGCGGTAGCAAGCCGGGCAGCGTCTCTGGCCTATCTTCGAGGAGAATGGTCTGTGGGTGCATGCCAGGATTTCTGAGCAGCAAACGCTGGTGAGCCTGCTCTGCTGAAGCGCCGGCCTGCTGGGGGGCCAGGTCAGCATTTAGCGTGCGTAGCATCAGAGCGCTGGGCGCGACGGGCATGCCGTTATCTTGATTCACGTAGCTAAGCTGGAGATGACCGCTGCTGGTTGCCCAATGACCCAGCAGTCGTCGTGCGAAGGCCAGCTCCTGTTCCTGGGTGCTCCGGGGCAAGCCAAAGCTCCTAGCGAGCTGGGCAGGAAGATAGGGGTTTCGATGGCTTTGCGCCGGGAACGTATTGGCGCCCATGCCCATGACCCACAGGTAGTCAAATTCAAGGCCGGTAGTTTCAAGCAGCCCAAGAATCTGAATCGGTTGAGCAGCCCGCTGGCTGCCGAAGGCGCGCCCGGCAAGGGCGTGGTCCAGCAGCTCAAATGCCCTGAGGTTGCTGATGGGCTCCTGACCATACAGCCCTTCAACATGGGTCAGCATATCCAGGACCTGCTGGGCGGCCTGATATTGAACGCTACCTAATCGACTGGTGTTGGGCCATCCCGTTGCCTGGAGCAGACTGCGAATGCCTTGCACCCAGTGCTTCAACGTTCTTTTGCCGGCATCGGCCAATAAGCCGGCAGACGTCAAAAGCGGGCTGGGGTCCCCCTCGACCTCTAGGCGTGCGCCAGCCTGGCTCAGAGTGATGCGCCTGCGGAAGGTCCTTGGCCACTCCGTTACCAGAGATCTGAATTCCGCTAAGGCAAGGTAGGGAGAGGTTAGGGCAGGCTGCAGGGAGGCTTGGTCTAAGGGCTGAATCGCCCAGTTCAGCATAATCCGAGCGTGCTGCCAGACCGGCTGGCTAGCGAGAGGCTGTCCGCCGGACAGGTCAAAGGGCATATCCAGGCTGCCCGAGCCCGGATTTAGAGTGACGGCGAACTGTCGCTGCACGGCTGCGTAATGTTGCATCAGATTAGGTACGACAACGCCAATGCTGCTTTCAGGTGCGTTCGCTCGGATGTCTTGGCACCATTGAGCGGCCGCCGCCAACTCTTCCTGAAATTCCGAGAAGGCCTGTACCGAGGCGGGACGGGTAGCGGCGGGTGGCTCGGCAGCGGGGATGGCGTCTTCTTTAAACGCCGATATTTCGCCTCGCTGGAGTACCCTAATCTCTGCGCCGTGCTCCATCTGCCAGTGCAGCAGTTGCTCCTCCATCGGACTGAGGTGTTCGAAGTCGACCAGCACCAGGTCCGGGGTGACGGCCGGGGGGTGGGCCAGCAGCAGGGTGGGAATTTGTGCGTTAATCAGCTCCGCCTCGTTGAACTGTTGAGCCACCCGACGGCACCAGTCCACAAAGGGCTGCAGTCGTGAGGGCTGGAGGCCTGGGTGATCCAGTGGAATCCCGTACCGATGGCAAAGCTGCCAGGCCTCCAAGGCGGTTGAGGCCAAATGGCTGGCGTCAGGTGGGGCGGCTTGAATAAAGCGCAGTTGGGCAATGAGGTCGTCCACCAGCTCAATCTCTAGGCTTGTGGTATCCATCAGTTCGCGTAAAAGGTAACGATGGTACTGGGCCAGACTGGTGCAGCGCAGGGTCGTCCAGACGCGGTGTCCCTGGCTCAGCATCAAGTCGTCATAGGCCGCGCGGTAGGCCCGGGCCAGCCGCTCGTTGGGAGTCACCACATATCGCGTGGCCAGCTCGTCGACGATGCTGGGATCTAGGTTGACGAAGGTAGGAGACATGGCAAAATTCTAGCGGAAATAGAGGAGGTTGCTCAAAAGTTTGGCGCCAAAGGCAGACAAAGAATAACGCCAATTGGGGCTTTTGGTGCTACCACGTAGATCAGAACTATCGCTAGAATAGCAGGCCTACCGCCTTGGTGAAGGGCGCGATCGACAATAGAGAGTACGGAAAAATTATGTGGCATTTACTCGAAGATTTTATGGATCAAAACTTGGTAATGAAGGCGTTCATCGGCTTGGGCTGGCTGTCGGTGGCCATCATGGTGCTGAGTTTCTTCCAGCAGTTGCTGGGCTAAGCCAATGTGGCTGGCTTCGCTCTCTGACACGCAGCGGCAAACGCTCATGCGCCTTGCCCACAATGTCATTGTTTCCGATGGCCTGCTGGATCCCAATGAAGAGGGCATGCTGGATGCCTTTCGCCGGGAAATGGAGCTGGCGCCCAGCACGGAGCTGGAATACCTGGAGCTTGAAGGGATCGACGCTATTTTTCCGAATAAGCGAGAGCGTTTGGTCGTCTTGTTCAATCTGTGTCGTCTTAGCTATGCCGATGGGGCATTCGAGGTTGAGGAAGAATGTCTGCTGAATGAAATTCGGCGGGCCTTCGGCGTCACGGAAGAGGAGTTTCAGGCCATCGACGAATGGACCGGACGGTTTTCTTCCCTCATGGAAGAAGCGCGGGATATGCTTGGCCGCAGCTAGGAGGTGGTTCGCAGGTAGCGCCGAGTTGCCCTACATTGGTTGTCATGTGGAGAGATTGACTTGGATCAGAAGGCAGGCAAGAAGCTGGAACAGTGGCTGGAGCGCCTGCGAACAGAGCATCGCGATTTGGATACCAAGATCTCTCATCTCATGGAGAGCGGGCACCACGACAACATGAGAATCCAGCGCCTGAAACGTCGAAAACTTCAGCTCAAGGATATGATTCACAAAGTGCAGAGTGAATTGATTCCTGATTTGGACGCCTAATCATGACTGCGGATGCCAATCCCAAGCCGCTCACCATTGCCATCTCTTCGACGGCGCTCTTTGACCTGGACACCTCTAACGACATCTATCAAACAGAGGGTTTGGCGGCTTACCGTCGGTTCCAGATTGATCACGAGGAGTCCGTTTTAGAACCGGGGCACGGGTTTTCTCTAGTCGAAAAAATACTAAATATCAATAAGTTATTGGACAAACCTAGAGTTGAGGTGATTCTTCTTTCCCGAAACTCTGCAGACACCGGGCTGCGCGTTTTTAACTCTATCAGGGCCCATGAACTGAACATCACTCGAGCTGCCTTCTGCAGCGGTGCCTCGCCCTATCGCTACATCAGTGCCTTTGGCTGTGACCTTTTTTTGTCCACCCACGCCAGCGATGTCCGCGCAGCCCTAGACCAAGGTGTCGCTGCCGCCACGCTCCTGGGTCGACCCCGGTCCGCTCTGGGCGGGATCAATAACGCCCTACGCCTGGCCTTCGATGGCGATTCGGTGTTGTTTTCAGACGAAGCTGAGGTGATCTATCAAACCCAGGGCCTAGAGGCCTTCAGCGCATCAGAGCTTGAGCGTGCGGACCGTGCGCTAGGTGGCGGGCCGTTCAAATCCTTTCTGGCGGCGCTGCATGAACTTCAGACCGAGTTCCCCGAGGGCGAGAGTCCTATCAGAACGGCCCTGGTGACCGCTCGCGGAGCGCCAGCCCATGAACGGGTGATTAAGACCCTGCGAGAATGGGACATTCGATTGGACGAATCTCTATTCCTAGGCGGGATGGATAAGACCGCATTTTTACGCGCTTTCGAGGCCGACATCTTCTTCGATGATCATGCTACGCACTGTGATCGCGCAGCGCCCCATGTCCCCACCGGCCACGTACCCCACGGGATCAGCAACGCTCTAGATACGCTCCCCCAGGAAGTTGAACCGGAGCAGTAGCCCCCAGTTCTCAGTGTAGGGTTTAAACGGAATATAGAACTTTATTTTTATTCCAAAGCTGAGGATACTGCCCCGGCCGCAACAGACGAGAGTCCCGTGAAGCTTCAACAACTCCGCTATGTCTGGGAGGTCGCCAATAACGACCTTAACGTCTCCGCGACGGCGCAAGCGCTCTTTACCTCTCAGCCCGGCGTAAGCAAACAGATACGGCTCCTTGAAGATGAGCTCGGCGTGGAAATTTTTGTCCGCAACGGTAAGCATCTCACTCAGGTAACGCCAGCAGGGGAAGCGGTCATCCAACTGGCGGGCGAAATCTTGCATAAGACCCGCACCATCAAGGAAATTGCCGAGGAATTCTCCAATGAGTCCAAGGGCGCTCTGACCCTCGCCACCACCCATACCCAGGCACGCTACGTGCTGCCCGAAACGGTGACGCACTTTCGCCAGCGTTACCCCGATGTCTCGCTACATATTCGCCAAGGCACGCCGGAGCAAATTTCGGAACTGGCCGCGACGGGGATGGCGGATTTCGCCATTGCCACCGAGGGTCTCGAGCTGTTTAGGGACCTCATCATGATGCCCTGCTATGCCTGGAACCGGTCCGTCGTTGTCCCCAAGGGCCATCCGCTTTGCAGCCTGCCGGAAGTGACCCTAGCAGCCTTGGCCGAGGTACCCATTGTTACCTACGTATTCGGTTTTACCGGTCGGTCCAAACTGGATGACGCCTTTGGGGCAGCGGGTTTGACGCCTAACGTTGTGTTCACGGCCACGGATACCGACGTGATCAAAACCTACGTCAGACTGGGATTCGGGGTAGGGATCATTGCCTCCATGGCCTTCGATGAGCAGCTCGACGGGGATTTGGTGAGGCTGGACGCGAGCCACTTATTCGAGAGCAGCGTGACGCATATTGGCTTCCGTAAGGGAACCTTCCTGCGACGCTACATGCTGGATTTCATCTCGGCCTTTGCGCCCCATTTGGACGATGAGCGGGTCCAGGCAGCACAGCACAAAAAAACATTGCAGGATCGCGCTCAGCTTTTTAAGGACCTCACGCTGCCCAGACGTTAGCCGCTGCCAAAGACGGCTTTGACGAATTTAAAGTAAACCGTGTAGACGGTTTCCACCGGGTTTTGATCGCCGTCAGAAACGATGAAGAAGGGCGCCTGCTCAACCCCATGTTTTTCTGCCAGCTTGATGCCAGGCGAGTCAGACACTCGCTCGTCGGCCACAACGATGTCGTTGATATGCGGCATCAACCCAGCGGTCTCCAGGCGTTTTTCGACCTGAAGGCATTTCGCGCACGGGTGGCCATCCGCAAGAATTTTTTTCACCAGAGTGATATGGGGCATAACGAGAGGGGGTACGGCTCCGCCCTAGTTGGGGAGGGTTTTGATGCTGATAACGTTCTGGTGATGCAGGCCGCACTCTTTCTGAGTTTCCTCTTCCCACCACCAGCGCCCGGCGCGCTCGTGCTGGTGAGGTCCCGTGGCGCGTGTGCAGGGCTGGCAGCCGATGGAGGTGTAGCCCTCATCGTGGAGCGCGTTATAGGGGACCTCGAAGTCTCGGATGTAGTGCCAAATCTGGCTGGCACTCCAGTTCGCTAGGGGATTGTATTTCTCGATGCTGTGCTCTGAGGTGGAGAACGCTGTATCAACCTGGCGCAGCGGCACATCCGTGCGGGTTACGCTCTGGTCTCGTCGCTGCCCGGTTATCCAGGCATCCAGCGTGCCAAGCTTTGACCGCAGAGGGGCGATCTTGCGAATGCCGCAGCACTCTCCGTGTCCATCCTCATAGAAACTGAACAGCCCCTTGTCCTTTACCAGTTGGCCCAGGGCCTCGGGGTTGGGACTCAGCAATTCGATGGAGATATCGTAGTGCTTGCGGACGCGCTCGATGAATTCATAGGTCTGAGCATGGAGGCGACCGGTATCCAGCGAAAAGACTGCTGCGCTCAAGCCCATGCTGGCCACCAGATCAATAAGCACGACATCTTCAGCCCCGCTAAAGGAGATGGCGATGCGACCAGGCTCGTACTTGCCGAGGGCATCTCGCAGAAGGCTCTGGGTTTCTGCGATCTGGTCTTCAGGCGCATATAAGGTTTGATCTGTTGACATGGTTCTCTTGCCGTCAGTGTGGGCGCTAGGGCCTTCAGGGGTGGGCAAGGTAGCAGTGCAAATGACATAAAAAAAAGAACATCTTGCTATATGCTTACTCCTTTTAGCCGTAAGGAATAAACGTGGATGTGCTTTGTCTGGATTTAGAGGGAGTTTTGGTGCCAGAGGTCTGGCAGGCGGTGGCTCGGTCTACCGAAATCCCGGAGCTATTAAAAACAACGCGGGACATTCCAGACTACGACGACCTGATGCGCTACCGTCTCGAGATCGTTGCGGCTCATGACATTACCCTCAGCCAGATCCAGGCGGAGATCGGAAAGCTTGAGCCCCTCCCCGGTGCGCGAGCCTTCCTGGATTGGGCGCGAGACCACTTCCAGGTCGCCATTATCTCGGATACCTTTTATGACTTTGCCAAGCCCCTGATGGTGCAGTTGGGCATGCCCTTTCTGCTTTGCCACAAGCTGGTAGTCGAGAATGATCGCATTGTCGATTACCGCCTTCGCCAGGCGGATCCCAAACGGCATTCCGTCAAAGCCTTCAAGGGCCTGAAGCTTAATGTCATTGCCTCGGGTGATTCGTTCAATGACGTGTCGATGCTAGAGGAGGCCGATCGAGGCATTTTCTTTCAAGCACCTGCAAACATTACCGCTCAGTTTCCCCAGTATCCGGTGGCACCGGACTATGAGGCGCTCAAAGCATTGATTCTTCAAGCCCAGGCAGAGATCACGGCATAGCCTGACTCTTGGGCTGAACTGAGAAATAGCCCGGTGAAACTGCTTCTCGCGCCGGGGTAAACTGCTACTAGAAGAACTGGAGAGATCAATGAGTCAAGGACGTAAATTTCGCGATGCTTTGTTGGCTTCAGCGCCTCGCCCGCTGCAAATCCCTGGCACCATCAACGCCTATACGGCGCTGATGGCTGAAAAGGTCGGGCATCAGGCCATCTACCTGTCTGGCGGCGGGGTCGCTAACGCATCCTATGGGCTGCCCGATCTGGGCATGACTTCTCTTAACGATGTGCTTGAAGACGTTCGACGGATCACGTCGGCAACGACCCTCCCGCTGCTGGTGGATATTGATACGGGTTGGGGCGGTGCCTTCAACATCGCCCGCACGGTGAGGGAGATGACCCACGCCGGCGCAGCGGCCGTGCACATTGAGGATCAGGTCGCGCAAAAGCGCTGTGGACACCGTCCCAATAAGGCTATCGTTAGTACAGAAGAGATGGTGGATCGTATCAAAGCCGCCGTGGATGCCAAGACCGATGCGGACTTCGTCGTTATGGCGCGCACCGATGCACTGTCCGTCGCGGGCCTGAACGCCGTGATAGATCGTGCCGGAGCCTTTGCTGAAGCGGGCGCCGATGCCATTTTTGCCGAGGCCATGACGGAAATCGACATGTATCGGCCTGTGGTTGACGCGGCTGGGGTGCCGGTTTTAGCGAACCTGACAGAGTTTGGTCAGACGCCACTCTATACGCTGGACGAGTTGGCCTCGGTGGGGATTGCCATGGCCCTGTATCCGCTCTCTGCCTTTCGCGCCATGAACAAGGCCGCTCTCAACGTCTATCGGACGCTCAAAGAGGAGGGCACTCAGGCCAGCGTGGTGGACACTATGCAGACGCGAATGGAGCTGTATGACTTTTTGGGCTATCACGCTTATGAAGAAAAGCTTGATCGGCTGTTTGCTAAGGAAGATTGAGGTAAGGGGAATAACGATGGTAGATAAAAAACTTGGCGGTGCGGGGTTACGCGGACAGAGCGCGGGGACCACAGCGCTGTGCACGGTGGGCCAGAGCGGTACCGGGCTGACCTACCGAGGGTATGACATCACCGATCTGGCAGAAAACACGACCTTTGAGGAAGTGGCCTATTTGATTTACGACGGGGAACTCCCTAACGCCGCGCAGCTCGAGGATTATCGGAACCTACTTCAGGGCAATCGCGAGCTGCCATCGGCCCTGCTGGAGGTGCTAGAGCGCATTCCAGCCTCTGCACACCCAATGGATGTCATGCGCACGGGCTGCTCCATGCTCGGCAACCTCGAGCCCGAAGCTGATTTCACCCAGCAGCAGGTCGTGGCGGACCGACTGCTTGGGGCATTGCCCGGCATGATTAACTACTGGTATCGGTTCAGCCATCAGGGGGTTCGCATCGAGACCCAAACCGATGCCAAAAGTTTGGCCGGTCATTTCTTACACCTGCTCACCGGCGCAGCCCCCAGTGCGCTTCATGAGCGGGTGATGGATGTGTCCCTGATCCTCTATGCGGAGCATGAGTTTAACGCTTCGACCTTTACCGCCCGGGTCTGTGCCTCGACGCTGTCGGACATGCACTCCTGCGTCACCGGCGCCATTGGTTCTTTGCGCGGCCCGCTACACGGTGGTGCGAATGAAGCGGCCATGGAAATGATCGAACAATTCCCCAGTGCCGAGGCGGCTACCGCAGAAATCAAGGCCATGCTCGAGCGTAAGGACAAGATCATGGGTTTCGGACACGCCATTTATCGAACGTCCGACCCCCGTAACGTGATCATCAAGCAGTGGTCCGAGCGTCTGGCTCAGGAGGTCAATGACACCGTGCTGTACCCGGTTTCCTGTGCAGTAGAGCAGGTGATGTGGGACGAAAAGGAACTGTTTGCTAATGCCGACTTCTTCCACGCCTCGGCTTACAGCTTTATGGGGATTCCCACCAAGCTCTTCACCCCCATATTTGTTTGCTCACGCGTAGCGGGCTGGACGGCCCATGTTGTGGAACAACGAGAAAATAACCGAATCATCCGGCCCAGCGCTGATTACATCGGTCCTGAACCTCGGGTGGTCACCCCCCTTTCCGAGCGTTAGGGCGGCGGGGACAAGACGCGGGGTTAACCTGCCTCTAGCGTGGCGGCGGGGACGCGCACCCAACCCTCCATCAAGATGCGAGCGCTGCGAGTCATGGAAACCTTTTCCACCATCCACCCTGCCGAGGTCTCTCGAGCAGTTGCGCCTACCCGCAAAATACCGGAAGGGTGTCCAAAGGTAATGGCGTCTGGGCTGCCGCCTCCGGCGGCCCTATTCACTATCGTGCCAGGAATGGCGGCGGCGGTGCCGATAGCCACTGCGGCGGTACCCATCATGGCGTGATGCAGCTTCCCCATGGAGAGGGCGCGCACCAGCAGCTCGATGCTATCAGCGTGGATGGCCTTACCGCTTGACGCCGTATAGCCGCTAGGCGGCGCGACAAAGGCCACCTTGGGCGTATGCTGTTGGGCCAGGGCCTGACTCGGATCCTGGATCAATCCCATGCGTAGCGAACCTGCCGTCCGGATGCGCTCAAACTTTTCCAGCGCCTCGGGGTCCCCGTTGATATCGCCCTGTAGCTCTCGGCCGCTGTAGCCCAAGTCTTCCGCCTTGATAAACACCGTTGGTATGCCCGCATTGATCAGCGTTGCGTCCAGAGCACCCAGCCCGGGTACGTCGAGGGTGTCAATCAGCTGGTTCGTTGGGAATAGGGCGCCTTCGCCAGCATCCGCTGGCGCGATAAAATCCAGGCCGATTTCCGCTGCGGGAAAGGTGACGCCATCCAGCTCAAAATCGCCCATTTCGCAAACGGCGCCTCGGACCATGGGCACCTGAGCAACAATGGTTTTGCTGATATTAGCCTGCCAAATTCGGAGGGTTGCAACGCCATCTTGAGGCAGCCGTTTGGGGTCGATGAGGCCTTGGGCGATCGCGAAGGGACCCACGGCCGCAGACAGGTTGCCGCAGTTGCCGCTCCAATCCACCCTAGGGCTGTCCAGGGCCACCTGGCCAAATAAATAATCCACGTCATGGTCTGGCCGCTGGCTCTTCGCGATGATGACGGTCTTACTGGTGCTTGAGGTAGCACCGCCCATCCCGTCCGTATGCTTTTGGTAGGGGTCCGGGCTGCCGATAACGCGCAGCAACAGGCGATCCCTCTGGGGACCGGGCACCCGAGCCACCTCGGGCAGGTCATCGAGATTGAAAAATACGCCCTTGCTGGTGCCGCCGCGCATGTAGGTGGCGGCGATCTTAAGTTGGGGCGGGTAACTGTCCTTCATCGTGCCCTCGGTGTTTAGCTTGCCGATGCTCGGGCGCTGAGGAAATCTTCGGCAAACCGCTGCAGTACTCCGCCAGCGCTATAAATGGAGACTTCCTCCGCCGTGTCCAGGCGGCAGATAACGGGCATATCCACGACCTCACCGTCCTGACGCTGAACGCGTACGGTAAGCTCGCTGTTGGCAGCCGGGGTGCCGATCACTGCAAAGCATTCTGTGCCGTCTAGCGCGTAATGATGACGACCTTCCTGAGCTTTAAACTGGAGAGGCAGCACGCCCATGCCCACAAGGTTCGTTCGATGAATCCGTTCAAAACCCTCAGCCAGAATGGCCTGAACGCCAGCCAGGCGTACTCCCTTGGCGGCCCAATCTCTGGAAGAACCCTGACCGTAGTCTTTGCCTGCCACGATGATGAGCGGCTGTTTGCGCGCTAGATAAGTCTCAATGGCTTCCCACATGCGCGAGATATGCCCCTCAGGTTCGATACGGGCGTAGGAGCCTTGTTTGGGGCTGCCATTTTCTACCACCATTTCGTTCACCAGCTTCGGGTTAGCAAAGGTGGCGCGCTGTGTCGTCAGATGATCGCCTCGGTGAGTGGCATAGGAATTGAAGTCCTCTTCAGGTAGCCCCATTTTGGTCAAGTACTCGCCCGCCGCGCTGTCGGCCAATATGGCGTTAGAAGGAGACAGGTGATCCGTCGTGATGTTGTCTCCCAGAATAGCTAAGGGGCGCATGTTTTGAAGACTGCGTTCTCCTGCCAGCGCACCCTCCCAGTAAGGTGGGCGTCGAATATAGGTACTGCGCTCGCGCCAGGCGTAGAGCGGGTTATCACTTTCGGTGACCTGCTTGAGGGGCAGGAACATGGGGTCATAGACCGCTTTGAACTGGGACGG
>MDTB01169868.1_pt1 | contig 25977 bp, 25 predicted proteins | sample 811161 | NCBI WGS metagenome assembly MDTB01 (sample SAMN05326650, study PRJNA326480) | marine metagenome | isolation source: seawater | place: Mediterranean Sea | collected 2009 | reverse complement strand
TCTTGATTCCATCGACTTCTTTCAACCGGGTACTATTTTTGCTCATGCTTCATGGGTCAAGAAAAACGAGATTCGCATGATGGCAGAACACAATGTCACCGCAGTCCATTGCCCCTCATCGAACATGAAACTGGCTTGTGGAGGCACACTCTCGTTCCCGCCATATCGAGATGCTGGCGTCGATGTTCGTATTGGAACCGATGGTGCTGCATCGAGTGGGAATGGATTGAATCTCCTGCATGAAGCACGCCTTGCAAGCCTCGTACAGCGACACGATCATTGGGACGCAACACTCCTTCCAGCACAGGAAATCTTCCAAATAGCAACCAAAGGAAGTCAAGATTGGGTTGCTTGGAACCTTGATGACATTCGAATGCGTCCACTCGGAAGGTCCAACAATCGCCATCTTGCAAACCTCATTTACAACGGCGGAGAATGTCTCGATGTGTGGGTCAACGGTCAAGCACTACGCAAGGACGGAGTTACATTGACACTGGACGAAAAGAAAATCATTAGCGAATTGGACAACGCTGTTCATTCATACTACGAAGGCGTTGAGTGATTATTCTCGACCGTAATAGATGAGAACACCGCCGGATGCTACGCTGGCGATGGACAACAAGAGGCTGAGAAGTGAATGGCCAAGATGGACTTCATAGGATACAACAACCTCTGTTCCCTCAGGCAATGCTCCATCTTTCGCCCCCAACGCTGCATAATACGTACCTGACTCCATTTCCCATGTGAATCCTTGACTCGCGATTGCTGAGGAATCCCCGGCTTCAAAATTCGTAGAGGTACCGTCGCAACCAAGGCCAGGTGTGAAGAAATTGCTGGGCACATCCTCGCATCGTTTCTTCTCATCTGCATCAACAAGACCCATCCAAACATCGTCGCGATCCCAAGTGATTGTCAGCTCGGCTGAAACGAGAGCTGAGAGGGCATTCCCTGGTATTGGCTCGCCCGAAAAGAAGGCTTGATTTGGTGCATTCGGCGTGGGTACATCTTCAACTTCACCTGTCATTGTGTAACCAATCATTCCAGCGAGAAGCAGCAGAACCCCTACAACAGCAAACGCAAGACCCGCCTTTCCTCTTGAATTCAACATATCCAACATCATCACACCTCAAAGAAAGACAGCGCTAGAATGAGATAGCATGCCAGCAGCATTACTCCCTCAAGCCAGTTTGTTTTACCATCATTTAAGATAAAATTGGCCACAAGAACAGACATGAACGTTGCGGCCGTTTCAAGAATTCCAAACTCGAGAGACAGGTTCACCCCCATTACCCAAGCGAAGAGAACCATCAACGGAGCGACAAAAACTGCAATTTGGACGCTTGAGCCGATAGCAATGGATAGGGAGAGATCCATCTTGTCTTTCCCTGCAACGATGACGGCAGTGAAGTGTTCTGCAGCATTTCCAAAGAATGGAAGGAGGATGACCCCGATGAACAATGTCGGCAACCCCCACCCTTTCGCAGCATCATCAACACTGTGCACAAGAATTTCAGCCATCCATCCCACGAGAACGGTTGCAAGAATAAGAAGAATCCATGCATCTCTGGTTGTCATTTTTGGTTCTTCTTTTTCCTCTACCTCCGAGGAAACATCGAAGAGATGAGAGTGTGTTTTGAATTGGAAAAAGAGGGACAATCCATACATCGCTAGGAGCACCAGTGATGCATATCGCGAAAGGTCAAGAATGTCTGAATCTGCACCTGTGTGCGCAGCGGCGGCTGGGATAATCAAAGCAAGGACTGCCAACAAAAGCAAACTGCCGTTCATAGAGAGCGCTTCTTGATTGAAGGTTTGTGTTCGATGGTTGTAGCCCCCCCACAAGAGTGCCAATCCTAAAACCAGCAATAGATTTCCGAGAATACTCCCAATGAGGCTGGCTTGAACGAGATTAAGCATCAGAATCTCTGTCTCACTACCCGATGTTGCTTGAGCCGCTGTCCATATGGCAAGACTTGCAATAATAATTTCAACAGCATTTCCGAAGGTCGCATTGAGCAATCCGCCCAGGTTTTCACCAGCTCGCAGTGCAATTTCTTCGGTCGCATGGCCCATGAGGAACGCCAGTGGCATGATTGCGATCATGGAGAAAAGGAAGGTCATCTCGACATTATGTTGAACTTGAAAATAGATTGTCAATGGAACGGCAAGGAGAAGCCAATTCAAACGGTTTTCAAGCGGATTAAATGCATCAAGAACGGAATGATGGTGAGATTCGATGTGCTCAGCCATTCGACCACACCAACGATTCAATCCTCACTCTTCTTTCGGCGCACGGGTCGCTTCCTTGTTGGTGCAGCCTTGCGAGCAGGTCGTTTTCGAACAGGACGCTTTCGAGGTTTATCTTCGTCGTCATCGTCGTCATCGTCATCGTCGTCCTCGTCGTCAAGTCCAGCCCAAGAGAGGTCATCGTCATCGTCGTCGTCGTCCTCTTCTTCGATCTTCTTTCGACGTGTCTTGCGTTGGACAACATTGACTGCGAATGGATCATCTTCATCGGGCTCATTAGATTCAGATTTCTTCTCCTCTTCCTTCTTGACTGCCGCAGCAGAACCTGTTCCAGTGATATCATCCATGTCCACCTCCTGCGTCGTTCCGATGAATTCAGACATCCAATCATCGTCTTCATCATCATCATCCATTTTCTTCCTCTTTGGTCCAGACAAACTGACCTGAACAATTAGCAAGGCAACGATGAACATAATGACGTTTACACCAACAGCAATCCAAACCAAAACATAAGGCGGTTCGCTCATGGAGGGAGTAATGATTTCAGGCTCTGGTTCAGGTTTGAGTTCTTCTTCAAATGCACAAACTGTCTCGCCTTGGAGATTGTTTCGGCAGAAATCAACAACGAACACTACCTGTGCGGTTCTTTGGTTTCCGGCTGTGTCGAGCGCACGCACGGTGATAGCATGCTGGCCTGCATCGAACGTGCCTGCAGAAAATTCCATGTCACTAACGAGCGAACTCCCGTCACCATTAACGTCGGTGATTCCTTCTGCATTTGCCCAAGGAGAGGTACTCGTCGAACCGGTTAATCCCCCATAATTGAAGGTGAAGCGGTACTGGAGGTCTGCGATTTGAACATCATCCTCGGCAGCAAACATGAGATTGATTTTGTTCCCATAGAGGTATTTGGAGCCGTCGGATGATGGTGAAGGTGCATAAACAGAAATGGTCGGTGTCTGAGCATCGATCTTGAACGATGTGTTTGTGATAGTGCCTTGGTTGTCAGCCAAGTCAAGAAGTGTCACAACAATGGACAGGTCACTCGCTCGCTCAGAGTTGGAGATTCTGAATTCGTACTCATACTCAGGTCCCTTGTTCGGATCAAGTTGATCATCCGCTGTTTGTGTCATGAGTTCACCACCATCCGTTTCGTCGTAACCGCCTGACGAGTAGACCTCAATCGAGGGGGTGGTTTTGAGATACTCGCTCACTTCGATCGTAACAGTGTAACGGCCGGGCACAAGTGAAGGGCTTGTGTAAAGATTACCCTCCTCGTCAACAAGTTGCATATCAACGGTTGGTGCTCGAGAGTCCTCACGGATAATTCGAGAATTGCTTGTCAATCCTTCCAAAATCTCTTGGTTGCAATTATTGAACTGGTCGCATACGGTTATGGCATACCATGCATCTTGTTCTGAGTCGTTCGCAATTGGAACATTGCGAATAATGGTAGCAGAGCTTTGGAAACCTACGTTGATATCATCCAAGACCAGTTCCCAGCCCTCTTCGTCTCCGCTACTGACCGATGAATCTTCAAAAGGATCTCCGTTATGGCGCCATATCTGGTAAGTTTCGAACGTCTCTTGCAGATTCCCCCATTCCATGGCAACAATACCGAGGTCACCACGGCTCTCAGCAGTAACAATCTGAGGCCGAGTAGGTGCAGTGATATCGATCTCAATTGGCCCGGCTTCGTTTTGATCAAGTCCGGTGTATTCGTAGGACCCGCTGGTATGGACATATTGTGCTTCGCTTGTGACGTAAATGTACCAATTGAGGACGGCGCCCGTTTCCGAAACAACTTCTGGATCAATAACGATGTCGTACGTCTCTATGTTGTCGTTTACAAATCCGTGGTACGTTGTCTGCGTGGCAAACTGTTGGGAATTCGTTGGAACCCCGTTGCTTGAGTAAATGTGATAGCGCTCACCTTCAATTCCAAGTTGGTCATTCCATGTGACTCGAATGGTCCGATCGCCTATGAATTCTGCTTGAACATTCGTCGGCTCTTTTTGCCAGTTGCTGAATGCGTCTTCTTCAATCGAATCACATGAGCCGCCGCTCGTCGTTTCGTCAAAGAGCCCAATTGCATCGACGGTTACAACGCAATAGTATGCATATCCTAGCGTTCCGATTGGGAGCTCCCGTGTGTAAGTGTACGGGGCATTTGAGTCTTCAAGCGAGGGGTTTTCGTAAACGGATGCAAGGAATTCAACGCCTGTGTTGAAGATGGAACTAAATGAGCTACCGGAAACATAGAGATCATATCGTTCACCTGTTTCTCCTGGTACACCAAACCATGTCAATTCTGTTTCACCGGTACCATCCGATTCAGAGGTTGTACCCACTGAAAATACAGTTACGTGGCTCGGTGGTCGATTGTCTTCAAGGACTGGTTCTGTAAGTGCATTGTTCGATAAAAATCGTAGATCGACAAAGTCTTCGCCTGACTCAGTCTTGTTCGGTATGAAATACGTTATCGCGTAATAAGCCTCCTCGTTTGTGTTTGGCGGTACCGTGTAGACATAAGATTCTACATCTGAACTAAGGTTTGCGATCGGTGTCAACTGGTCGTAGATTTGACCACCATTGCTTCGAGAAATCTCCGTTGTTGAACGCCAAATCAAAATGCTGGTGTTCTCCAACGCCGGTTCCGTGTTCGGCAATAGAGGCGAATGGTAATTGATCCACATGAGTGTCGTTTCACTGTCTGCAAGCGAATATGATGCTTGGAAATAGAGAGGGGTTTCAATCGAAGAGGTCGTCTCTTCGGCGCCAATGGTCAGAGAGGATACATCTGGGTCGAGTTCTGAATATGTAACATCGACTTCCCAACTAGGGGAGCCGACATTGTCGCCGTCCGAATCCCATCCTATTGTGACTGCGTAGTAGAACGTACTATTGGTACCAGCATCGACAAGATAAGAAACACTGTGGCCAGGATGTTGTCCTCCATTACTGCCAGCTGAGCTTAAACACCAAGCATACTGAACATAGACGTTGGCTTGGCAGGCAGTAACTGAATCAACAACTTGCACAGTGTCTATATTTGATTGAGTAATTGGTTCAGTGTGTCGAAGTACAGTGTAGATAGCAGAATGATAGTAAGGAACGTTTCCGTTGTAGGTATCGATATTTTGCCATGTGATGGTTGTTGTTTCCGAAACTGGGTCAAAAACTGCAGCAATGTGTTGTGCTTGCAAATTGTCGGGATTGGTGTCCGCTGCTGTCGAAACCGGCGTTAGTGGAACGACCATGAGCATCATCAGTAAGACTATGATAACGGCCTTTGGCCGGAGACTACGGTTCAGCGCGTTCGCACCCATCACTCAATACGTCGTCGTCGCCCGTTAAGAGTATGCCGATAAATAAATGCAACAAAGACAGTGTTTCTTTGGCTCGAGTCTACTCCGATTCGTCGTTCTTCGGTTGGGCGAGTGGTTGTTCCTTATCGAGTGCGATAATCTCTTTTCTTGCTTGTGAGAAACGTACAAAGAAGGTGTACATGCCACCGAGGCCTGATACGATGACAACGACCGAGAGGGGATTCATTTCGAGGTGATCAAAAGGAGTAGGTGCGGATGAAAAGTCCTGAACCCCAATCAGCCAAAAGATTCCGGTCAATGCGAGCGCTGCGATGGTGAGAATTGTTCGATCCGCTCTAGAAAATCCTCGATAGTTTCGACCTCCGCTCACAGCTTGGGCCTGTGTGCCCATGTAAGAGCCCAAAATGGTGAACCACGCGGCAGCCCACCCAAGAACTGGATCTCCAACCCAGGCGGCGCTTGATGCGATGGCGACGACCCACATAGCATCGAGGAGCCGATCGAGTGTGTGGTCGAGATAGTCTCCCCAACGGGAAACTTGGCCCGTATGTCGCGCAAGTTGGCCATCCAGTCCGTCGAGGACCATCGAAAAGGCAATCAAAAAAGCAGAGCCAAGAAGCATCAATGCTCCAGTGTCGCTCTTTGGTGCTGTAAAGACCAGCACGCTGGCTGCGACGCCGACTGGGAGTGCAAGCCATGTAAGAACAGCCGGATTGGTGCGGCCAAAACGTGAGACGATTGGTAAAGCGATGGCTTCCCATCGTTTTCTGAGCTGCTCAAGTGCCATCTCTATCGCTTGTTGGAGTGGAAGAAGGGTCATATGCTTTCGGCAGCAAAATTGAGCCTTATCCAGTCTATTGAGTCCTCGACTGAATGTTCAACCGATTTTGCAAGATCCGGATTTTCCAGAAAATCAAGAACATTTTGAATCTCAATTCCTTGATCGGTTGTGTCGAGTTCCAACACATTTGCACCCGGATGCAGCGTTATTAATTCAGACCACACGCCTCCAAGAAGTTCCCATTCAACGTTCGACTCAATTTTTTCAGGACCGTATCCTTCTCGATTGGTTAATCGTTGACGTAGATTCTTCGGGTTGCACCGAAGAACAATCACGGCATCTATGGAACAATAGTGCGAAAGGTGACCATCAATAACACAAGTTTCGGTTCCACTCTGCGTCCAAGACCCCAGTTTCGATGTGTCTATTTCTTGTTGGCCGTTTTGTCGTGAGAGGGCCCCTGCTTCCAGAGCAATCGCTTCGACTGTCCGAACTTGGAAGCCTAGGTCGGTCAGGCGCTCTGCAAGCGTCGATTTTCCAGTTCCCGGGGACCCGGTTATCGCAACGGCCTTTGCACACATCCTCTTCGACGCAACCAACAGACGTGAAGAATTAAACATGAGGTTCAGAATGGTCAATCATGTCCGCTATCGCGTTGGTGTTAATTTCTACTGAACCCGGCCAAGAACAACAGGTTGTTGCCGAACTCAAGGAGATGCGCGAAGTGTCGGAAGCAATGGTGCTTTTCGGAGAATACGATGTCTATTGCAAGGTTGTCGTTGATGATTTTTCAAGACTTTCTGACCTCATTTTGGGAAGTATTCGAACATTGGGGGGCGTGGTTGAAACCACGACATTAACAGCGGCAACCGACATACAATGAGGAAGAGCAATGTTTGGTATGTCAGATCCAAATCAGACTTTGTCACAGATGCTGCGATATTTCGATGAAGGTCGGCACGAGATGGTAGAGGTGATGGCCAGTGAGTTTACCTCAATGCTGCTTGCCAACAAACAGCGTGATGGAGCAATGCAAGCATTGTTGGTCAAGGGGATTCGAATTCTTGCGGAAGTGCTTTCGATTCGAAACAAACACAAATTGGCTGTTCAAGCAACATCTGTTCTACTGCGCGAGCGGAAAAAATTAGAAAAAATACTCACCCAGTCGGCCCCTTCACTTCTGGAAAAGTTAACCCCCATGGAGCAGGACTTGCGCACGATTGGTCACGTGCATGCAACGGCTGGAAAAAACTCCAAAGCAAAGAAATTTTTCATGAAAGCAAACAACCTCACTCCTGGGAATATCGCAGCTTTGCTCGCTCTTTGCCAAGTTGATGGTACGAAGACAAAACACGCCAATCGCCTCGCAGCCGCTGTTGAGTCAGCTGGCCCTGTTATTCTGGAAAATGGGGAGTTTTTCATTCGCCCAGAACATGCTCCAGGTAGTCAAATCGATCCAATTTTGGCTGTATTTGAAACCTGTGAGCGCCAGCACCCAGCGTGCGTCGAACAAGCCTTGCGTATCCGCAAAGAGTGTGATGAAATTGCCAGCGGTATACAGGCGGCCAATGCGAGACTTCAATCCGCAATGGATTCTCTTACGCCGAAGCACGATTATCATCAATACTCTTGATTGGTAGCGAGGGATGGATTTGAACCATCGATCTCCGGGTTATGAGCCCGACGGGATATCCAGACTACCCCACCTCGCTGACCTCAACGCCACAGTCCTTCCCTTTGAAACCACCGATGTGGTCTTTTTTCATCCCTTTTTGGCATTGTCTTCATCAAGGATGACATCTAAGAACACGCATGGGCGGACGAGCAACTGTACTCTTCTTGTCGGCCTTGCTTATGTGTTCGGCCTTGTCAGGATGCTTCGGTAACGACGATTCAGATGAAGAAGCGCTCATTGCCCTCGTTGTTCATTATGATGCAACAAATGGGACAATCGAACAAGCATTCATTGGCGGCTCACAGATATCCTTTACCGGCGTAACCTTCAGTTTTGATTTTTCCAGAACGAGCTCTGACTATGGGATTGAAACCTTTTACCTCGAACCCGGTGATGGGCGCTCAACCATCACAGTCGATGGCTCTGAATCGGCAGAGATCGATGTAGAATACCAGATTCACGGTATGTACACGGTTGTACTGGGAGCAACCGACATCAACGGCGATACCGCAAACCAAACGCTGGTTCTCCGCGTCGATCACACCATTGACTGGAGTGAAGCGAATTCAGCGGATACCGATCCAATGGAAATAAACACGACACCCGGCAGTGAGGATTCAGCTCCCAAACAGGTTCTACTTGATTCGACGGTCGAAAACCCAAGCCTCATCACACCAGGTAGTCCGGTAACAGTGACATGGGAACTAATGGACCCTGCATCCAACAGCAAAGGCACCAAAACAGAACAGATCCCAGATGGAGAAGATGGAGAATGGGATTTCAATCTCAACTTTCCTGAAGAAGGAATCTACGATCTTACTGTAACCATCGACCAAGGCACTGACCGAGTGAACATCGATCACCTCATTGACATCTTGTACGAACAGGTGGAATCTCCTCCGAATCCATATCAGACCACTGATGAAAATGAAGAAGGTAATTCTGAAAGTGAATGAAAAGTGAAAAACGCTGCTTGGAATCATTTTTCTGAGTCAACTTCAGATTTCGTGAGCGGATTGTCCCGTTCTTCGCTTGATATACCCTCAGCCGTTGGTTCAACACAAGTGATACAATGAGCACGAAAACAAAGAAGAAGACAACCAGTAAGAAGAATGAAGTTCCGGCTGAGGATGAAGTGATACCAATGGACACTGAGCACGAGGAAGAAGCGGAGGTCAAAATCGAGGACCTTCCCGGAGTCGGCCCAGCGACCGCAGAAAAGCTTCGAGAAGCTGGTTTTGATGAACTCCTCGCTCTCGCAGTCATGTCGCCAGCAGATCTCGCTGAACAGGCAGAACTTGGAGAAGCAGTTGCAGGTAAAATCATCAATGCTGCGAAGAAAATGGCAAACATTGGCGGATTCGTTTCAGGCGTAGCACTGCTCGACCGCCGTCGAGAGGTTCAGAAACTCTCCTCAAAGGTTCAGTCGATTGACGATCTCCTTGGAGGAGGATTTGAGACGCAGGCCCTTGTTGAAGTGTACGGTGCTTTTGGATCCGGAAAAACCCAAATCGGCCATCAGCTTGCAGTGAATTGCACGATGCCGCTTGAAGACGGTGGCTTTGATGGCGACGTATTTTACATCGATACAGAAGACACTTTCCGTCCAGAGCGAATCACGCAGATGGCACGTGGCCATGGGCTCGACCCGGATGCTGTGTTGAGCCGCATCCACGTTGCGCGAGCATACAATTCCGCCCATCAGATGCTTCTTGCAGAAGAAATCAAGCGAATGAGCAAAGGGCTCAATGTCAAAATGATCATTGTTGATTCGCTGACAAGTCACTTCCGGGCAGAATTCATAGGACGTGGTATGCTTGCCAACAGGCAACAGAAACTCAACCGTCACCTCAAAGATCTCAAGCAACTTGCCGACGTAAACAACGCACTCGTGCTGGTGACAAATCAGGTGCACTCGAAGCCAGATGCCATGTGGGGAGATCCAACCAAGCCTATTGGTGGACACGTTCTTGCTCACGCATCGACTTTCCGACTTTACCTGCGCAAAGCAAAGGGCGGTCGACGAATTGCACGCCTAGTGGACTCTCCAAACCTTCCCGATGGTGAGTGTGTTTACCAGGTCACACAAGAAGGTCTCCGCGATTGAATCCGTGTGTCGAAATCGCTTCCTTCATGGAAATTCGGTGCAATACATTCAAGTTAGGATGAATCAAGATTCTGCCCATGCGCCATTTGATTGAACGAGTACTCGAACTGTCTGATGAGGAGATTGTACCTCAACTCGATCCACAACCAAGCGGGCAAGGGACCGATGAAGAGCTTCGCGCCCTTCTTGAATCACTGCAACCTCGAATCCGTGTATACGGTGTTGGTGGGGCGGGTTGCAATGCAGTCGGTCGTCTCGACGCTGAAGGTTTGTTCGAGAACTCCTTTGTTACAGGTTATGCAATCAATACTGATGCACAAGCACTCCTCATGTCGCCGCTTGAACACAAGGTACTGATCGGACGAACCGCTCGTGGAAGGGGTGCTGGTGGCGATCCTACCAAAGGTGAAGCTGCGGCTTTGGAGTCGGAAATGGCGCTCCGAACAATAACCACCGATACCCAACTTGCAATCATTGCAGCAGGAATGGGAGGAGGCTCTGGAACGGGGGCTGCAGGTCACATTGCTCGTCTTGCGAAGGAACAAGGCGCAATGACGATTGCAGTCGTTACCTATCCGTTCCAATCTGAAGGAGCGACTCGGAGAGAGAATGCTGAATGGGGTCTTGAACGACTAAGAGAATATTGCGACACAATCCTCGTTATTCCAAACGAACGCTTGTTGGAGATTGAAGGTGTGAAAGATCTCCCCTTAGCCAGTGCATTCAGGGTCGGTGACGAGCTTCTCGTTCGCTCCATCATTGGCGTGACAGAACTCCTGACTCGTGATGGCATGGTCAACCTCGACTTTGAAGATTTGAAAGCCGTCATCCACTCAGGCGCTGGTGTTGCAATGATTGGTTTGGGGGCCGGTTCTGGCCCAGGCCGAGCAGAAGAAGCAACACTTGAAGCGTTGCATTCACCGCTGCTCGACATTGACTTTAGCGATGCTCGGGGAGCCCTCATCAATGTCGTTGGAGGAAACAATCTCACGCTTGGTGAGGCTGAACGCTGTGCCCAAATCATTACTGAACGTATCTCTCCCCATGCCAAAATTATCTGGGGAACCGCTGTTGATGAGGAGCTTGACGATGAGATTCGAGTTATGCTTGTCCTGACGGGTGTCAAGAGCGAGCAAATTCACGGTTCTTCTGAACGAAAACAAATGAAGGCCCTTCGAAGTAGCACAATCGAATTTGTCAACTAATCAATCACGCAGTGTTATCACGAACAAGAAACTTAGCGCCAAAAGTAAAACAATTCCTACAGAGTAGTCCATCGGGCTGAAGTCGTCGTTGTTTCCAGCCATTGATTCACCTTCGTATTGGACTCCAGGAAGTCGGAACTCGACACTGTTCCATTCATCTCCAGTACTCGCTTGGTTGCCATTCACGGCATTTCCATAAACGGTGAAGTCAACGAAAGAAGCATTGTCACTTGGGCTTGTGAAGGAGAGGTTCCAATGTCGTACAGCATTGCCTGTTTCGGTGTGCGTCCAGCCATTTTCTAGATTTTGAATAAGACCTTCTGATGAATTAAAACCCACGGCTCCACCCGTAATCAACAGCCTGAATCCTCCGATTTCTCCGTCCAGATTGGCTGGGATCGATTGCGAAGAAACCATAATCGAGAAATTGTACGTTGTGTTTGCTTCAAAGGAATTAGGAAGCCCCTGGATTTCGACTTGCGTGTTCGTATTTCGTTCACCATGACAAAGGCAGCCATCGTTAGCAATTTCCCCAATTCCCCCGGGTGCTGACGTGGCGAATGGAATAAACAAAGCAAGTAGAACCAACACGAGCATCGGTCGCAATTGTATCCCCAGTAATTTCATGAAACCCCTCCATTTGAACCTTTCCTGTTTAACGCAAAATGAACAATACTTCAAAAGAGGAACAAAAGAAGATAATATACGATAACATGGATTTTGAACAACCTATCGCACCTGATTTTAACGCGGATGACATTGACATATTCGCCGAACTTGGCGCCCCATTATTGACGCAATCGACCACTCCAAGTCCCCTACAGAACATACTTCTCGAAGACGATGAACCAATGAACGTTGATCCTCAACTCGTTGCCGAATTGCTCCAAGTACTCGCACAACATTCGATTCGACAACATTCTGATGAAGGAATCGATGTCCTGCTGGGAAGCGCCCAAAACGTAGACCTCAACTCCGCCCGAGTTACCCTCATCGACGACGAGTACCGACTTTCACTTCTTGTCGAACTCCAAGATAACCAACAGATTCGACCTTGTGTTCGTGCACACCGAAACTCGGGGGAACTTGATTTTGTTACCGAACAAAACATCCCGTCCGTTTGGAGACCGCTCTACAATCTCTTGGAGAATGCGTTTAAGCAAGCAATCCAATCACTCAAAGCCTCTGCTTATTTGTCGTGAAGGATTAGTTCCCACGCTATTTCGATTTCACGGCTTAGTGAATTCGATACCGAGCAATACTTTTCGTGGGATTTTTCAATCGTTCGACGTACAAGCTTTTCTGGCACATCTCCTTCAACATGATACACCATGTTTACCTTTGTAAATGAACGAGGGTATTCGCTTCTCCTTTCTCCATCCAGTTCGACCCAAACCTCTCCAAATTCTCGATCCTTCAGACCAACAACAACATCAACAATTGAACAAGCACCAATCATCTGAAGGAAAATTTGCATGGGGGAGGGGCCTTGCTCCCAATCGACATCAAGCGATTGGCCTTTCTCATTCTGACAGTCGAGTTTCGTCCCTCCGGACCAATGCACCTTTCCTCTCATAGAAACCATCGCGTCGGTTGGTTCTTGAAGTGGTTATTGGTGGGGCTACTTGAGAACTATGAACGGCGAACCTGTTGTTATGCAAAACGGAAAACTACACATCCCAAACAATCCGATTATTCACTACATCGAGGGAGATGGTATTGGTGTTGACATCAGCCCTGTCATGCTTTCAGTTGTTGATGCCGCTGTCGAGAAGGCTTATTCTGGAACGAAGAAAATAGTCTGGAATGAGGTTCTTGCAGGAGAAAAGGCATTCAATGCAACGGGTGAATGGTTACCGGAGGTAACCCTTGATGCTATGCGCTCAGGTCTTGTTTCAATTAAGGGACCACTCACCACACCGGTCGGAGGTGGGATTCGCTCACTCAACGTCGCTTTGCGTCAAAAATTAGACCTCTTTGCGTGTGTTCGCCCCGTACGTTGGTACGATGGAACCCCATCTCCCGTGAAAACCCCCGGCGATGTTGACATGATCATTTTCCGAGAAAACAGTGAGGATGTGTATGCTGGTATCGAGTGGGAGGCTGGTTCTGATGGTGTTAAGAAACTCATTGATTTTCTAACAAATGAAATGGGAGTGGACAAAATTCGTTTTCCAAATACTTCAGGCATTGGAATCAAACCAATCAGTCAAGAAGGTACAGATCGGATTGTGCGTGCTGCGCTGCAATACGCGCTTGACAACGACAAGGACAGTGTAACCCTTGTTCACAAAGGGAACATCATGAAATTCACAGAGGGAGGCTTCAGAGATTGGGGATATCAACTCGCTAAGCAGGAGTTTGGTGCTGTAGAATTGGATGGAGGTCCTTGGTGCACGATGACAAATTCTTCCACAGGGAAGCAGATTATCATTAAGGATGTTATTGCCGATGCAATGCTTCAGCAAATCATCACCAGGCCTGCAGAATACAGTGTACTTGCAACGATGAATTTGAACGGCGATTACATTTCCGACGCGCTCGCTGCACAGGTCGGAGGGATTGGAATCGCTCCGGGTGCAAACATCAATTATGATACAGGTATCTCAATTTTTGAAGCAACACATGGAACAGCTCCAAAGTATGCTGGGCAAGACAAAGTAAATCCAGGATCACTTATTTTATCGGCCGAAATGATGCTGCGTCACATGGGTTGGGGTCAGGCAGCAGATCTGATAGTAAAGGGCATGGAAGGCGCAATCAGTGCAAAGACCGTTACATACGACTTTGAACGACTTATGGATGATGCGACTCTACTCTCGTGTTCTGCATTTGGTAAAGCACTCATTGAGCACATGTGACGGTGTCCGAAAGGTTCCTGTCCTTGAAGCAATCAGGCCTCTCTAAGCCATTGTTTGAGCGTACGACTGTTCTTGGCAATACCAAAACCAAACCGTTCCTCAAATGCCCGAGCGACGACGGTGAAGTCACCATCATGGGTTGCAACGACGATTGACCCTACATTGTCTATAGGTCGGTTCGAGAGTGCTGCAGCATATTGCATAATCAGGCGGTCTGGCTTTTGTGGGTAAATTTTGTTTCCATCAATTTCGGTACGAATGTTCTTTCCTTCGTAATGTTGTCGCATTTTTGTTAACTCATCGTAGATTTCACTGTGCTCTGTGAGGAATTTGCTCATCGAAGAAGCAATTTCATCGCCAACTGCTTCTGCTTCTATGTCACCTGAGTTTCCTTCCCATGTACTGAATTCGGATACGATTTGATTGACAATGGATTTCATGTTCTCTGCGGAGATGGTCGTTTCAAGAACGTCGTTGTCCACGAGTGCATTTTCAAATCGCTTCCTGATGTCACCGATTGAACGTGTGAGATTCTCAATTTCACCTCGCACAACTTTCGGCAGCCAAAGATCGACCTTCTGATTCTCTGCAAGGTAAAGCAGATATCCTGCAAAGTGAGACCTTTGATTTGTTGAGTCTTCAAAGTGATTTGATCGGTTGAGTATCTGCTGGATTCGGCGGTAAAGTGCGTCGATAACGATGTTGGTATCCACCAAAACCAAGGGTTTCAGTGGCAAGTGCCTAAGATAGCGGCGGTCACACGTCCGAATCTCTGATTGATGGCGACGGAACAGCATCAACTCGAGGTTTGCGAACGACTTGTTTCGATCACGGAAGCGTCCAGATAATTGTGCTCGTTCCAAAATCCTGAGCGCATCAAGCGGTGATGTTTCGCTCGCTTGCTGTGCAAGTGTGTGAATCTCCATTGCCTCAGGACTGCGCATCAGCATAATGTCGCGATATCGACGATCAAAGGATTTTGAACTCTGCGTCCTATAATCGCGACGTAACGCATTGGTTGCAGCAAGAAGACGTCCGGTGAAAGGCTCTCTTGGAAGCGGTTTGGGATGCTCATCTGGATAGGTATGAAGCAAATCCAACTCGTCTTCTTGGAAGACCGTTCTGGTTCTTGTTTTCTCACCCTCTTCCGTTTCTTCAACAAAAGTCTCTTGCTTTTTGATGAAATTTTTCAGCATGGATGTGGCTTTCGCCGTTTCTTGAATGGAGGCTTGGTGCGAAACGTTCAGGTACAACTGGAAGCGTTTTGTTATCGCAGCACGGAGGTTTGGATGCTCAGAGAGAAGTTGTTTTGCTTCTCCCCACCTTTTGTCGAAAGCGAAATGAATCAATGCTTTACGGTACAACATAATCTCTTCATCGTAAGCAAATTCCTTTGAGTCTGCAGTACGTTTAAACAATCTGGCTGCTGAAAGATTGTTTCCCTTTGATGCTTCCAATGTCGCTTGGGCAAGAAGTGCCCAAATCGACCTTTGGTGGTGATGTTGGTACCACTGAACCAAAGCCTCGATTCCTAAGTCAAATTCGTACATGAGTTGGCGGACTCCGTGTACGATCGGATACGGAATTGAAGGTTGACGTAGCACCGTCTCGAGTGTCGCAATGACATGATTTGAGTTATCTCCACGCTCCAAAGATAGCCGGACATTGTTGAGACGAAGTTTCGACACAATTGTTCTGAGCAGTGCTTCGCCCATTTCGCTTATTTTTCTTTCATCAAGGGATTCTATGAGATTGCTAAGATGTTTCTCATCCACAAGATGGGACCCTCCAAAAGAGAGCGCATTAACAATTTGATTGATGGCTAAGATTCCCTTTTTTGGTAATTTTTCCGTCAATTTAAGTTTGTTTACTGACTCTTCAATTTGACCTTCAAGCAACAGGAGAAGTTTGTGTTCATCATCGCTAATGGAGGCAGGGACATCGGTTGATTGTACCATTTGCAAAGCTTTTTTGCGAGCACTGCGGGAGAGATGCCAGTCTTCCTCACTGTGTTGTGCATGCATGAGGTGTGCCAGAAGTAATGTTTCATGCGGATAGTAGGGTATTGCGAGGTCATCCTCGAGGAGAATATTTGACAATTCGTCTAAATTAAGCGTTTGAACAAAGACGTGAACTGCAAGAGACTGAACTTCATGCCATCCATCACCATCACGTTCTTTGAGCAGAATAAGTGCTTGTGCTCGAAGATTGATTGGGAACTCAGGATTTTGGGCGATTGAAACCAGTCCCCCCTCATCGATGTTGTTCATGTTTCGCTCAAGCCAGACGTAAGCTTCGGCATTGCTGAGTTGTACCAGAAGCGGGAGAAGATCTGAGCCATCAGAATCATGCTCCAGAGAAATCGACTGAATGATCTCAAGTGCATCTTCGCTTCGTTGTTCATCGACATAACACTGTAACATCTTCCAACGAATGACATCCACTCGATTGGTAGGGGCTTGTTCTTTGGTCAGCATTTCCAATCCTGTCTCAAGTTGCGCAGTGGTTGGATTCATTTGTTCCAATGGCCCATGGAGCCAGATCAATTTCAAAAGCGCTTGTCCGAGATCATCGTCCTCTTGTGAAAAATAATCGTCGTTCCAATCGATTGCATCTTTGGTGAACATAATGGCGAGTCCATATCGCTCAGCCAAGGATTTGTTTGCTTTATCTAGCCGAGCAAGAATTTCGTCGGTAGGTGCATCCGTATTCAGCGCAATGAGGAGAGAAACCAGGGATAAATTCCCATCAAACTCAAGCAAATGAGGTTCAACGTTTGGCCACTTTCCCGAATTAAGCCTCTTGATCAAACGTTTCATAGCAACAAGTTGCTCAGGACTGTATTGGTCATCTGGAATGGATTTGAAGACCTTGAGACAGGACTGAACATTGAACGGATCGATGGCCGTTTCCGATAAGTCGAGGCTCGATAGTGAAGATTTTTCTTTTGATTCTGCGATTGGACATGCGGAAAATTGGCCAAAGAGGTCGCAGCGTTTCGCCATATCATGCCATACAGGGTGAACTCCCTGTTCGAGGCAGAGATTGCGAATTTCAGTTTCAAGAGAGTTGTGTTCATCCTCCGACCACTGATCGTTGTGAATGTATTTGTTCGCGAGGAGAAGTGCGAAACGGAGGGCTGGTGTTTCATCGTCCATCGTCATTATGTCTTGAGGTGAAGGAATGGGCGATTGTTGTCTTCCCCGACGGCGCCCTCGGCGGAACCTTGGAGATGGAGCAATTGTTTCTCCTTCCTCATCTTGGCCTGGAATTTCTGTTTCAAGAACTGCAAGTTTCACAAGCTCTTTCCATGGTTTTTCCATCAAGGTAAATTCGGGGCATTTGCCAACGGCATTGAGTCTTCGACTCTTTACTGTCTTGAATCCCACTTCAAGACAGGCCGCGAGATAAGATTCTTGCATAGCGCCCCCAACTCTCCCTCGACATCCAACCTTTGAACTCACCGCAGAAGTCACAAGGACAAGAGAAACGCATTCAAGTTAGCCATCCATCGGAATCACATGGGGGGAGAGTGAAGTTGACAGCGAGGACAATCATCATGCTCATACACCCAATTCTTGCCGCAGCCTTTGTTTTCTGGCTCGTGCGTCAATACGGTTGGAGAAAAAAAGGAATGGCGCTTCGTGGACATGAGCGCAAAGAGGCACTTGCCCGACATCAGCGACATGGAGAATTCTTTCTTCTGGCTGGAATCTCTCTCGCCATCATCGCCTTTCTAGCGAGAGCAATTTCAGGATTCCTAACAAACGACGATTGGACTTCTGATTTAATGCCCCAAAATATTCACGGGTTCTCAGGTCCAATCGGCCTCGTTATTTTGTGGCTCGTCGTGCGATACGGACGTAAAACATCTTTCAACAAAGAGGCATCTGAGTCGTTTACGGTTCAACGAACAAAACACGGTCGTGCAGCTGACATGATGATGGCACTGGTAATGATTCACTCGTTCTTGGGGCTTATCTACACCTTCCAGGTTATCTAAACCTCGTACTTGAGTTCAACATCGCGTTCAGCCCACATCGCCAGCCATATTGACAGATTTGCTTCAACACCTGGCGGTTGTATTCGGCAACCACAAGCGTTTGCATGACCTCCCCCGTGCGGGTCAAATTTCGTCGCGAGTTTGGACAAATCAAAACGATTTTGCCCTTCCGGAAGAAACGAATTTGCATAAAAACTTGCAGAAAGTGGTGGTCGTAATTTGTTACCGATTTCTCCATCAGAGTAACCGTGAATGATGCAACAAGCATCGGCATTTTCACCAGCATGTGCTGTGATTAAGTATCCGTTTGAGCGATGTCCTGTATCCTCGAGCCGACATATCGCAAGTCGATTCACAATGGTCGTTTTTTCCTGAACAAGTTTCACCATTTCCTTGCGCGATTTACGCGCCTCGAGCATTCGCTTTTTGACCTCAGCATCAGCATAGATTTGTTCCATTGAATTACAGGTTTGGAAGAGGAGGAGAAGGTGATGCATGTATGATGCATCGTTGTAGTTTAACGTGCGTGAAAGTTGGAGAAGAGGTCCATCCTCAAGGAAGGTTTCGAGTGAGACGCCTCCAGAGTCAAGATCATCAACAAGTGGCATGATTTCCTCGAGATGGGGGAAATCAAAGTCTCCGCGAAACAAATCAAAGGCAAGTCGGGCTGCTGATGGTGTGTGATCCCAATGGACAATGCCTCCCCTCATAGTAAATTCATCGTGCTCAGATTCGGTGGGTTTGTTTGTCAAATGGTGGTCAAGATACCATCCGCTTTTTGGGTGAAAAGGTAAGTCAACCGTAACTGTGTGCTCATCAATCAACCCATCAATAATACCAGACCGTATGAGGGCAGCATGAGCAAAATGCACCTCTGCATCAGGATATGCTTTCTTCAAAACAACCGCAGCACACATTCCATCAAGATCAGAATCGGCAATGATTCTGTGAACCTCCGGGAAGGGTGACTCCGTTGCCATAGCCACTGCTCCAAATTTACGTATATTGAACCTATTGAGGAAAAACAAACCGCGAAGATATCAAACCCTATTTCTAACTGGGCCAGTTAGAGGGGATGGATTGGAGACTTCCTGCGGCGTCGTTCTGGTTAACATCGACAGTATCCTACTGCTCCAATATCCGCAAGGTCATTGGGATTTGCCAAAAGGACATGTTGAGCCAACCGATGTCAATCATATCGCAACGGTGCGGAGAGAATTAGCAGAAGAGACTGGAATTACTGGGGTTAATTTCAATCAGGAATTCGTTGAACGTACTGCCTATACCTATCGCCATAAAGGGAAAAAACGAGAAAAGGAGGTGTTCTGGTTTCTCGCTGAAACAGATTCATTGGATGTCGCCCTATCACATGAACACCGTGATCATTTGTGGTTGGATTGGGAACAGGCCCTTGCCCAATTGACGCATGAAGAAACACGTTCGGTTGTTCGAAGTGCGTGGGAGAAGGTCAAATCCTTGGGTTAGATGTGATCGAGATCAGCATCATGCTCAGCTTGACGAAGAATAACGCTCGCAATCCCATCCTCTTTCCCACGCTTTCCGAGTGGCTGCCACAATATTTCTTTCTCCGCAAGCGCAGCCGTAATCCATCGACTTAGAACAAACAGCCAGTCAGAAAGACGGTTGACGTACGTCAGAACAATTGGGCGAACAGAATGCTCGCCCTCATGCTCTCGAAGACGGACAATACCTCGTTCGAGACGGCGTGCAACCGTTCTAGCATGGTGAAGAACCGATTGAGGAGGGCCTCCCGCAGGGAGAATGAATGAGGTTAATGGCTCCACCTGAGTTAACCAAGCGTCCATATCAGAAACGAGTGTATCGGCTTGTATCTCATCGATGAGGACCATGTAATCTGGAAGATTTTCGGGCGGACAAGCCAACTCTGCACCGAGGTCGAAAAGTTCGTGCTGAATTCTTGACAATGCCATATCGCAAACAACGTGCACTCGGCCAGCGCCTTTACGTTCTCCACCATCGCTGTGATGCAACGGCAGTCGCTCGCTCTCCATTCTGACCAATCCAATGATTGAATTTAACTCGTCACAGTCTCCGACGACGGAGAAGCGGAGATCAGATTTCAATCGTCTGCTTCCGTCTACAAGCGAGGACTCACCCTTATCGCCACCACCAGTATGAACTCGGTCAATTCGAACCATGCGCTCCCCTACGCTTACGGGAGGTCATGCTTCTATGAGTGGTTTTCGGGAAGAAAACCCTTCATCAACACCGTAGTACCATTCTATGTCTGATTCTCCGCAAGTCCAAGAATACAACATAAGTTGATTGTCGATGACGCCAAACCATTCAATTCGTCCTGGATCAAGTCCGGCAACACGTGCTCCCTGCTTCTCGATCTTCGCCACGGTTTGCTGCCAATGAGCTACTAAACCTCCAAGAAGCTCTGACATCTCAACGACATAGGGGTGCTCAGGGGGAAACGTCTCAAGGAGGATTTCAATTTCTTCTGTCATATCATGTGCTTCGTCAACGATAGCCTGCAGTGTCGACAGTAGTCGTTCAACGTAGGTCAAGGATTCTCGGACCTGTTCGATGCTTAGGATGCTCAAATTTCCGATGTCCAAACGCTCATGTTCGTCATGATGCAGATCTTCCAGCATCATGGGTTGACCAGAAAACAGTGGTTCCCTGTCGAGATTGAACATGATGTCATGTTTTTCATGGCACCACTTAATCTCATCGGAGATATTCAATGCAAGTATCAGATTTCAGTGGTTAACTTGAATTTGCGTTGGTGTGTTGATTTTCGATACAAGGCGCTTGCCAAAATAGAATGCGACATACATCCAAACAGCAACCTCGGCAATCACAACGGCATAATACCAGTTCCCAAGGGAGTCAATCATAGCAAAAACATCAAACGGGACTCCATTAAGTCCCATATAGAGCGCTTGAGCAAACAAATTGGCTGCTGACCAACTTAGGACCATCCAAAAGAATAATTTTACTGTTGGTTGCTCTTTCATGTAATTAAATCAACGTCTATGTTCTTTAAATTATCTCGTTTTTGTGTATATTTTGCACTATTTCGGGAAATTGGCTTCTTTACCGGTTACTCTTCCTCGGATCGAAGTGGTAAACGCATAGCAGCCTGGGGGTCTAAATCGGTAAGCGCGTCATGGATAGCCAATATGTACTCATCCGCTACTGCAGCTTCGCCACCTTCACGATCAAGATACGTCTTCCAAGTTTGTGCCTCCTTGTCTTGCCCCAAGAACAAATGAATTCGGTGAAGAGCGACATAAGCCATAGGATTGAGGTGCTCTTCATCCGCATCCCATCCTTTTTCGAAGCACTCAATCGCTCCATTCTGGCCAGTTAATCGGCCTTGTAGCAGTGCGACCATACCGGCCTGTGACCAAGCACGAGGGAGTTTACCAATGAGTAGCCCACGGAAGATGAGCCATGTTTCACCGCCTCCCAAGACGACGATTGTCAGAAAACCTGCCCACTGCTCAACCTTGGACAATTCGTCCCATGTCTGAACCATCAGACCGACAACTCCAACGCAGAACATCATCCCAGCGTAAGGAGCGACCAGTACATCACGTTGCGTTTGGGCCAACTGGTAAACTCCAGCAACCAGCCCGAAGCCTCCAAGACCTGAAAGCATAACAAAATGAGCGAACACTGTCATCGGTTTTGGTGCAGCTTGCCCGATAAGGACCAAAGTAGCAAGGAGAATAACCAGCCACCCAAATCGGGCGCTTGGCCTCGGAAACGGTTGCGTTCGACTGTTGTAGACGAGAGCAATTCCAATAAAAAATTCAAACGCAATCAGTGCCCAACGCAAGCTTGCTTCGTCACTGAATGGAATCCCCATGATAACCCCTCATCTCGATGTTGCTTTCTGCTCGTTCATGCCTTATGATAAGATGTTCCTTTGTTTATCTGAATCGCTCTGTACAATTGTTCGAGAAAGAGAACGGCGGCGAGTTCGTGCGGGAAGGTCATCTCAGAAAGCGAGATTCGTGGATGATGTTGGCCTCGATTTTGCCACCCCTCTGCTGGACCAACTGCAAAATGTGTGTCAACGGACAAAAGTGTCAGTGATTGTATTTTCTTCGCAAATTCGGTCGATGTAAAGGTTAAACCCTGCTCATCGAGAAGGAACAATTGTCCCTTTTTCGACTCGAGTTTTGAGAGATATTTCTCCAAGTCATCCGTGTGAACGTGGATCGTTAAACCTGTGCTCTGCAATCGCGCTTCGTAGACATCTGCTAACGATTTGATTGCAGCGTCTTTCAAACGCCCATGCAAATGAAGATGTAGCCGCCCCATACCCCTCCGAAGATGCTGGTGTTTTTCATCTTCATGCGAAAGATGAAAACATAGGGGCGTGAAGAGCCTGTATGGGTTGGTGGCCGTTTGGGAAGAAATCATCACCGAGGCAACGGATTGATGATCCGTTGCGAAAGGATACGCGCCAATGGTTGTCAGAACTTCGAGACGTATGCGAAATGAACTTCGATAACCCAGAAGGTGCTCGACGAGAGATTCGGCAAATGCAAGTCAATTGGCATCAAGCATTTGCCGAAGGAATTCTTCCTGAATACAACCGAGAAGGTTTGGAGAGTCGTGCCTACCGCCTCCTTGCATGTGCTGATGATGAATGGATGGGATGGCTCGACAACGATGAATTCTGGAAACCGGGTTGGCGTCCTGACCAAGACGCTAACGAGGATTGAAGAAGGACGCACAGTTCCACTCGACCATGAGCCAAGCAACCCTGCACGTACTGCAGACATGTCCATTCTCGTGGAAGGTTCGTGGACTAATCGATCATCTCGGACTCGATGTTGATGAAGTACAGGTCAATGCGATGCGAACAAAAAGGGACCTTGCGTTTACAAATGGCTGGAACAAAGTTCCAGTTTTTACTGATGACGGTGGCGAAGTTATCGTGGACTCCACACCAATTATGATTCACATCGATAAGAAGTACAACAACGGCACTCTTTCACAGAACAGTGGGCATGAACGATATGATTCTATGCTCGCTCACGTCGATGAAGCGTGGAAGCGTGCTACTATTCCAATTCTCTACGGATCGTTGGGCGCAGCATTAAGTACGACTCGCCGTGTTTCCAAAATGGAAAAATTTGGATTTATTTCTCGCAGGCTCTATGCCTGGGCAGGATTTCCAATAATGTGGGGAATCATCGCACGAAAGCGTGTAAAGAAAGACGGACGCACACCGAAGAAACTCTGGCACGATCTACTGACAGATTACACATCCTCCTTTGAAGGACACACGTTCTTTGGAGGTGAGAAGCCGAATCTTGTTGATTTCGCTGCCTTTGGTTACATGCGATCCATTTCTCCTTTCAAACAGTTCAAACTTCTTGAAGAGCACGAGCAAGGCATGATGTGGTACAAATCGATGGAACAACAACTGAAGTGATTTTGTGCAGAACATCAGTCTCAATGGTTTAGAATTCATTCCAATCGCCTCTGGAAGTTCATGGCTTGGAAGCAACAAGGGCGGATGGATTTATGCAAGCCAACGACCACGTTATGAAGTTCGATTACCAACGTTTTACATTCTCAAGCAACCAATCAATCGTGGACAAGTTGCGAACTTGCTGGGTGAAGAATCACAACCGGATGATTCCAATGAGCCAATGACTGGACTCACCATTTCAGAGATTCAGTCTCTAGGAACGAGAATTGCTTCTGCAATTGAATCGAACGACGAAATCAATTCACTTGAAGTTCGGTTGCCTTCATTTCCCGAATGGAATCATGCTTTCTCTGAGATTGAGCTCAACCCAGGCGTCGTCGAAATTCTCAGCGATGCTGCAGCAACCAGCCATCGCGGAGGGATGATGGATGGTCGGCCAAGGCCTATCGAGACAAATGGACCACTCCAACACCACAGACTGGCAGTTGAGATGCATCCTCGAAAACCAGGATCCTTTGCGACATCGAACATTCCTATCGACCGAACGCTTCCTAACACTGTGATTCGGTTTGTCCTCTCCCCAGCAAGAACGGAACCGGTACGGCGGGTCCCAACGACTGCAGACGTTGTTGGTAATTTGAAGACCGAAATCTTCTGGACAACCATGCTCGGAGTTCTTCCCTCTTTCCTGATTCCAGTTCTTCGCGGATTCGAATCCTATGCGATTGATGGTTGGGCAAACCTGCTGTTCGGGGGCCTTGTAGCTGGGTTCGTAACTGGGGCGATTTGGCGACCAAGACGACCTTCAATACCCTACGAAGATGGTGTTCAAGAATCGGATGGATTATTCGCCAATGTCTCCCAATAAGAGTCCTTACGCATTGCGTCAGCAACGCAAATTGCGGCCATATTAACGATGTGACGAACGCCATCTTGGCGAGCAACCAATTGAACTGGGTGTTGCATTCCTTCGAGGATTGGTCCTGTCATTTCTGCATCAGCAAGTTGTTCAAGCATCTTGTAGACAATGTTTGCAGCGGCGAGATTCGGAAGAACCAGAACGTTTGCAGCACCCGTGAACTCCATGAAAGGATATTCTTGCTGCACGTTTGAGTCCAATGCTGTGTCCGCTTGCATTGGTCCATCGATCACCAACGTTGGATCGAGGACGCGGGCCATTTCAACGGCTTCTTCAATCCGGTCACTTCGTTGGGCGCGCGTACTTCCAAAATTGGAAAAAGAAAGCATAGCGACTTTCGGATCGACCCCAAATCTGCGAGCCACCTTCGCAGTTTGAACTGCTATTTCTGCAAGAGTTCTGCTGTCGGGATAGACATTCACAGTTGCATCGGCAAGGAAGAGAATCTTGCCTTTGATTGTGACCATGTAACATCCGATGAGACAATGTGCATCGTTCGAGGCTCCAATCGTTTCCAAGACTGGCCGAAGTACATCGCTGTAATTCCGGCTAACTCCTCCGACGAAACCATCAGCGTCACCGGCTTCAACCATCTGACTTGCAAAATATGGACGACTTTTGAGGAGGCGGGCAGCATCCACTCTTGTTACGCCTTTTCGCTTTCTTCGCTTGAACAATGCATCAGTGTAAGCACCTTTTCTTCGCTCATCAAAGCGTGGGTCATAGGATTCGTAATCGAAATTGAAATGCATTTCTTCCATCATTCGAGCAATCCGATCAACGGGACCAAGCAAGATCGGTTTGCAGATTTTCTGTTCAGCCAGTTGGGCTGCAGCGCGAATTACTTTCTCATTGTCGCCTTCGGGGAAAACGATACGTTTGTTTCGGCGACGAACCTGATTGATAATGCTGCGCATAATCGAGTACGTCATGCCTAATCGGGCCTCAAGATCCTCACGATACGTTTGCAGTGAGAACTCCTCTGAAGGAACAGAAGCAACACCTTCCTCAACGGCTGCTTGGGCGACAGCTGAAGCCTCCCAAATCAACACACGTCGATCAAATGGTTTCGGGATGATGTACTCTGGCCCGTACTCCATCGTAGCCCCATCATATGCTGCTGAGATGTAGTCTGGAACCGGTTGTTTAGCAAGCTCCGCAAGCGAGCGCGTTGCCGCCATTTTCATGTTTTGAGTGATGTCGCGGGCACGTACGTCAAGCGCCCCGCGGAAAATATACGGGAACCCAAGTACATTGTTGACTTGGTTCGGATAATCTGAGCGTCCTGTGGCGATGATAGCGTCGTTTCGAATCTCAAGGATTTCTTCCGGCATGATTTCAGGTGTTGGATTTGCCAGTGCGAAGATGATGGGTTTGTCTGCCATTGATGCAACCATCTCTTGG
>MDTB01218900.1_pt1 | contig 25979 bp, 9 predicted proteins | sample 811161 | NCBI WGS metagenome assembly MDTB01 (sample SAMN05326650, study PRJNA326480) | marine metagenome | isolation source: seawater | place: Mediterranean Sea | collected 2009 | reverse complement strand
GCGAAGACGTATCCTTCTGCTTAGATGCTATTGAGGAAGGTTGGGACATCTGGTGCGATCCTCGTATTCGTGTAGGTCACGAAAAAACTCGTGTAATATAGGTACGAGATCATGGATGCACTTAAGGAATGGGTACACCACCACATGAGAGAAAAGTCATCAGAAGATCTATGGTATCTGTCTGAAGAGATCCTAATGGAATTGTCGGGGCGTGACTCGATTAAATATAGGATCATTGAAGATAAAGTTGAGATTACACACGACTCGGAGGGATGTTAAATGGCAAAAATGTTTAGCGGTGGAGTAGCAGGGGAAACACTCGAATCAAAACCGAAAAAAACTCGTCAAGGAAATGGGAAGCACACTAAATATGCCGCTTCCTCTCGTAATGGGAAACCAAAAAGAACCAGAGGTCAAGGTAAATAAATAAAAAGGACTCTTCGGAGTCCTTTTTTTAATGTAATAAGGAAAAATGGAAAACAAAATGCTTCGAGAGATAGCAAACGACGTTCAAACACCTAAGAAACGTGACTCTAAGGTACAAAATGACCTTTATGAGAACTTAGATGATGGCGATTTCTATGAGGGATTGGATTATGATGATCAATCTCAATTAATTACTTAAATATCCTTAATAAATAAATTATAATTCTAAATATTAGCAAATTTTATGCCTTTAGAACGGGTTAGTAGAGGTTTTAAAGACCTTAGTATGACATTTCAGAGTAATCCTTTGAATGATGATCTTATTGGGCTTAAAAATATTAATGCAATTTCCCGTTCTATTAGGAATATTGTAATGACCCTTCCTGGAGAAAAGTTTTTTGACCCAAATTTTGGATCTAGAGTGTCTGGTTTACTTTTTGAGAACGTGGATGGTATAACTGCATCCCAAATTCAAGAAGAAATTGAATATTCTATTACAAATTATGAACCAAGGGCGAAATTATTGGATATAAAAGTAATTGCTGATAATGATAATTCTTTATTTGATACAATTATTGTATATGAAGTCATAGGAGCAGACGTTCCTCCGCAGCAATTACAATTCGCCTTACAATCAACTAGATAAGATGCCGTTAGTAAATTTTTCAAACCTAGATTTTGATGAGGTTAAGACTTCTCTTAAAGATTATCTTAGATCAAACTCTGATTTTACAGATTATGACTTTGAGGGATCTAACTTATCCTCTATTTTAGATCTGTTAGCATATAATACCTACATTACTTCATACAATGCCAACATGGTAACGAATGAAGTATTCATTGATAGTGCTACACTAAGAGAAAATGTAGTCTCGTTAGCAAAAAATATTGGTTATCTTCCTCGTTCCCGTAAAGCATCTGCTGCAACAATCAGTTTTGTCGTTGATTTGACAGGTGTTAACCCTGCTCCTGCCACAATAACCCTGAATAAAGGACCAGTTGCGGCATCTGCTGGTGCGATAGGGACTGGTTCTTATGTTTTTTCTATCTTAGAAGATATCACTGTACCTGTATATACGGATTCTAACGGAATTTCTAGTGCTTTCTTTAATGATATCAAAATTTATGAAGGAAGTGTTATATCAAACTCCTTTACATTTACCTCAATTAACCCAAATCAGAAATTTATTTTACCTAATACGGGAATTGACACCTCTTTAATGACAGTAACGGTAAAAAATACTATAAATTCAACAACTGGAGCAAAATATAGTGCTCAAGATAGTCTTTTTGACATTGATGGATCTTCTAAAGTCTATTTTCTTCAAGAAATAGAAGATGAAAGGTATGAAATCTTCTTTGGAGATAATATTTTTGGTAAAAAATTAGAAGAAGGCAATTATGTCACTGTAAATTACATTGTTTCAAGTGGAGGTGCGGCAAATGGAGTCAGTAATTTTAGTTTTTCGGGAAGAATTTCCTATATTAGAAATTCTCAAACATATTCAGTAACATCAGGTATTTCTTTATTGAGTACTGAAATCCAATCACTTGGAGGAGAGAATATTGAGAGTACTGAATCAGTTAAAAAGTTTGCTCCTTTGATTTATGCCTCTCAAAATAGAGCAGTAAGTGCAAATGATTATGAAACTTTAATTCCTGCTAAAATTTATCCCGAAACTGAATCAATTTCGGTTTTTGGAGGAGAAGAATTGGTTCCTCCTCAATATGGGAAAGTTTTTATTAGTATAAAACCAAGAACTGGTGATTTTTTACCAAATTTAACCAAACAAAACATCAAAAACAGGCTTAAGAAGTATGCAGTAGCAGGAATTGTTCCTGAAATACTTGATTTGAAGTATCTTTATGTTGAAGTTGATTCAAAAATCTATTATAACACTAATTTAGCTCCTTCTGGCGAATATGTTTCTACATTAGTTCAACAAAATGCCACAACTTATGCTGAATCTACTGAATTAAATAGATATGGTGCTCGATTTAAATATAGTAAGTTCTTAAAAGTAATTGATGAGAGTGATGCTGCTGTTACTTCTAATATTACGACTTTACAGATGAGACGTGATATGCGAGCAGTATTAAATAGTTTTGCGGAATACCAAATTGGGTTTGGAAATGAATTTTATATTAAAAGTATGAGTGGTTATAATATAAAATCGAGTGCATTTAGAATAAGTGGAATAGCACAAGATATCTATCTTTCCGACATTCCAAGTTCTAATAGAAAAACAGGATCTATTTTCTTTTTTACTCTTCCTACTCCAAATTCAACTTCTCCTACTATTGTTAGAAGAAATGTAGGATCTATTAATTATGAAAGTGGAATTATTACTTTAAATCCTGTTAATATTATATCTGGTAAACTAAAAGATGGACAAACGATAATTGAGTTATCAGCATGTCCTAAATCAAATGATGTTGTTGGATTACAGGATCTTTATTTACAACTAGATATTAGTACTAGTAATTTTGAAATGATTGTCGATGATATTGCTTCAGGGTTAGACCCAGCTGCTTCAAACTATACAGTAACTTCTAGCTATCACAACGGGAACTTAGTCAGATCATAAAATGCCACAAAATAGAGTAAAATTTAGCAACATTGTTCAAAATCAACTTCCTGCTTATGTGCAGGATGAGTTTCCATTAGTTGCGGAGTTCTTAAAAACCTATTATCAAGGACAAGAATATAAAAGTGGTCCAATTGATCTTATTGAGAATATTGATCAGTATATTAAAGTTGATGAATTAACTAATCTTACTGATTCTGTTATATTAGATACTGCATTATCATTAACTGCTACAACAGTTACAGTTGATTTAATACAATCACCTAATGGAACTAAAGGATTTCCTTCTACTTATGGATTGTTAAAAATTGATTCTGAAATTATTACATATACAGGGAAAACAGATTCATCTTTTACTGGATGTGTAAGAGGATTTAGTGGAGTTACTTCTTATGAAGCTAAATCAACTACTGATCAATTAGTTTTTGAAGAAACAAGTGTTAGAACTCATGATTCAGGATCAACTATTACTAATTTAAGTAATTTATTCCTTAAACAATTTTTATTAAAAACAAAAAGACAAATTCTTCCTGGTTTTGATAATAGAGAACTTAATTCAGACTTAGATCAAAATAATTTTATAAAACATTCTAAAGATTTTTATCTAAGTAAAGGTAGTGATAAATCATTTGAAATTTTATTTAAGGCATTATATAATGAAGATGTAAGAATTGTTAGACCAAGAGATTTTTTATTTACACCATCTAATGCTAATTGGAGAGTTACTAATGATATCGTAGTAGAATCTATAAGTGGAAATCCTGAACATTTAGCAGATTCTACTTTATTTCAGCAACCTTATGCTGGTGGTATTAATAAGTCATATGCTCCTATAACATCAGTAGAACCTATTGATGTGGGGTATGGTCAAACTTTCTACAAGTTGAGTATAGATTCGGGATATAACAGAGATATTAGGGTTGATGGTGCGATTTATGGTGATTTTAAAGTAGAACCCACTACAAAGGTAATTGGTGCGGTTTCAGCAGGATCTACAGTTCTTAACGTAGATTCTACAGTAGGATTTGCTGCTACTGGAGGAGATTTATATGTACCTTATGCGGATGGGACTACAGGTGTTGTTTCATATACATCTAAATCATTAACGCAATTCTTTGGAGTAACAGGTATAGCAGATACTGGAATAACTGCTGATATTAAGGATGCTACAACTATTGGAATCAATACTTTTTCATATGGTCAATCTTTTTTAGATACTGATGAGACCGTACAGGTAAGAATTAATTCTGTATTAGATAAATTCAAATTTTCTGATAAAACTTATTATTATTCTGCAGGAGATAAAGTTAAATTAAAAACTTTAGGTATTTCTGATACTGGATATAAAGCAAAAAATTGGTTTTATAATATTTCTCCTACTTATCAAGTAAAAAGTATAGAATTAATTGATAGTTCTGATTATACTTATAAAATTACTACTAAGGTTGGTAATTGTTTTAGATATGGGGATGTTGCTACTATAATTGCTAGTGATGGTTCTGAAAAACCAACAAATATTGTTAATATTAATTCCTCTACTAATATAACAGTAAATGGGCAAGGAAATATAGATCTTACTGATACTTATACTATTAAACGTAATATATTAACAGGAGAATCCAATACTTTCCCTAAGACTAATCTTTATTCTACTAATGTACAGAATGTTTACAAAAAAGATGATACTCTTCTAGTTTCTTCTGCTTCTCTTCCTACTTATAACTCACAACCTATTAATGTATACTCTCAAACAGTTAAATTTACTGGTACTTTCCAAGGATCAGAATTTAATATAAAACCAGTAGGTGATCATGGATTCTATACAGGAGATGCTGTTTATTATACACCTGAGAAAGTTAATTATAATTATTTTGATAATAAAGGTTCTAAGAAGGTTGGTATAAAGGTTACTTCTTCATTATTTGCGGGTGATGTTGGTTTTATTGTCACTGGTATTAATAATGGACAATCTGTTGATAATAGAACTGCTCCTAATGAAGGATTATACTTTGTTGAGAGAATTGATGAAAATAAAATAAGATTAGCAACTAGTAGAACTAATATTTTTAATTCAATTTACATTTCTTTAGATAATGCAATAAATGCGACTAATTGTGAGTTTTCACCTTATGATTTTAGATTTAAAACTCTAGAATCTCAACAACTTTTAAGAGAAATCTCTCCTCCTGAAGATGATGGAAATGTAACTACCACGGAACCAGGGTTTACTGGAATATTGATAAATGGTGTTGAAATCTGTAACTACAAATCAAAGGATATCATTTATTATGGAAAATTAAATCAAATTAATGTAGATAGAGCAGGATCGAATTATGATGTAATAAATCCTCCTCAATTGAATATTAGAGATACAGTAGGAACTGGTGCTACAGGATGTGTTGCTGTTTCTGGTAGACTTAGAGAAATTAAATTATTAGATTCTGGATTTGACTATCAAGATACTCCTACTGTCACAATTGAAGGTGGGAATGGAATAGGTGCAGTATCTTCTGTTAATATGAAGGAGAAAGTCCATTCTATATCTTTTAATTCAATAGATGATATTGGTTTAGGATCTACTTCTTATAATTCTTATGAAATTGGATTTGGAACTTATCATAAATTTAGTAATTTTGAGCAAGTAGTTTATAAGGCAGATGGGCAAACCAATGTTGGTGGATTGGGTACAGATTCTTTATATTATGTTTCTTTAGTTGGTTTAACCACCGTTAAGTTGTATCCTACTCAAGTAGATGCTCTTTCTGGTATTAATACAGTTGAATTTACTTCCTTTGGAGTTGGAAAACAGTTTATCAATACTGTTAATAAGAAAAGAATAGTAGACTCCATTACAGTTGTTGATTCTGGATCTGGATATGAAAATAAGAAGAGAACAGTTTTAAGTTCTGTTGGAGTAAATACAGCACTTAATGAAATCACTATTAATAATCATGATTATAAGTCTGGAGAAATAATTAATTATGTAGAGTCTTCAGGTACTGCTATATCTGGTCTTTCTACAGATACTGAATATTATGTTACTGTAGTTGATAATGATATTTTTAAATTATCTGAAGTAGGTGTAGGTTCCACAGGTAAGAATTTTTATTACAACACTGAACAGTATCTAAATTTTAATTCATCTGGTGTAGGAACTCAAACCTTTAATTATCCTAATATTACGGTAAAGGTAGTAGGGGAAGTTGGAATTGCATCTACAGGAACTGAAACATTTGAATGTAAAGTTCAACCAATATTTCAGGGAGAGATAACTTCCGTACATCTTACAAATCAAGGTGTTGGATATGGATCCTCTGAAATTATTAATTTTTTAAGAGAACCTCAAGTTAGTTTAATTTCAGGACAAGATGCTCAATTAACTCCTATCGTATCTAATGGATCTATTACGGAAGTTGTAGTTTTAAATAAAGGTAAAAAGTATGAGTCTTCTCCAATCCTAACAATAGCAGGTGATGGTGAGGGTGCAGTTATTACTCCTTTATTTGAAAATGGAGAGATAACTTCAGTTAAAGTTATTCATGGAGGGGTAGCATATTCTCAATCAACAACTACTATCACAGTTAATGCCGCAGGATCTGGAGTTTCTTTAAGACCAATTATTCAGAATTGGAGAATTAATCTATTCCAGAAAAATTTTGATAATGTAAGCAACGATGATGGATATATTCCGCATGACTTTACTCCTGGTCGGGGACTTGCATATTCTCATTTATATGCACCTAGAGTACTGAGAGAATCTGTATTTGCTACTAATCAAGAAGGTCAAACTTTATATGGAAGTAGAGATTTAAAAATAGTTAATGGATTAGAAGTTGCTTCTAATCAACACTCTCCTATTATTGGATGGGCATATGATGGAAATCCAATTTATGGTCCTTATGGTTATGTTACTAAATCTGGTGGAATAGTGACCCAAATGAAATCGGGATATTCTATAGAATTGGGTAGTCAGAGACCTTCTCCAACTGTTTTTCCTGAAGGATTTTTTGTTGAAGATTTTTCTTATAAAAAAGTATCTGATGAAACTATTCTTGATGAAAATAACGGAAGATATTGCGTAACACCAGAATTTCCTCAAGGTACATATGCATACTTTACTACTATTGATTCAGGTGCTGTAGAAAGTAGTGGTCCTTTTGATGGATTTAAAAAACCAATATTTCCATATTTAATAGGTGATAATTTTAAGTCTATACCTAATGAATATAATTTTAAACAGGATTCAAATCAAAGTTCTTTTGAATTACAAAATTCTGGATGGAATAGGAATACTCAACCTTATAATTTAATAGAAGGTGATGAGGAATATGATTATGTTTACATACCTAATAAACTTTCTCAAACTATTGATATTAAATCAGTAACTCCTGGAGTAATTGAAAATATTGGCATAGAAACAGGAGGTATTTTATATCAAGTTAATGATGAAGCAGTTTTTGATAATACAAGTACTTCTGGAAGTGGGGTAAAAGCAGCAGTATCTCTTATTGGTGGAAAAACGGTTGAAACTGTTAGTTATGCTACTAGTTCTATTTCGGGAATAGAAGTTTACGCTAGTGACGACTTAGGAGAGTATATTCTTGCTTCTGATAATCCGCATAATTATAAAAACAGAGATATTGTTAGTGTTAGTGGATTATCTACTACTTCTTCCAAAATAGGTGGTTCTTATAATATTGGTGTAACAACAAATCGTTTTGTATTAACAGGTGTAGGAACTACTTCTTCTGGTATTGGTACTGATGGGATAACAGGATTAGTTACTTATGTTAGTGTTATTGGGGATTTATCTTACCCTTCAATTTCTTCTAATGATATTTTAGGAATAGGTACTGAAAGGGTAAAAGTTTTAAATGTAGATAAACGTCGTTCAAGACTTAGAATATTAAGAGCAGTTGATGGAACTGTTTCTGCTGCTCATACAGTTACTTCATTTTTCTATCAAGATCAGCGTAGATTAACTATTAACGCAGGGTTTAAAACTACTTATGACGTAAACAGAAATAGACAAATTTATTTTAATCCTACAGAGACTGTAGGATTGGGTACAACTGCAGGAGTGGGAATTGGATCCACATTATCTTTCTCTAATCCTGGAGCTGGAATTAGTGAAATCTTTATACAGACAAAAGCACTTTATATTCCTGGTCATGATTTAAATACTGGAGATAAATTAACATATTCTCCAAATACTGGATCTGGTTTAGTTGTTTTAGAAGAAGGTGCTACTTATCCTTCTGGCATATCTACTCTAACTGATGGACAAACTTTATATGTAGGTAGAATAAGTGATTCTTTAATTGGATTATCAACAGTTAGGGTTGGGTTAGGAACAACAGGAACTTTTGTAGGAATAGCCAGCACACATCAAAATTCTAGTACATTATTCTTTGCTAGTGATCCTGTAGGAGCAGGTATTGGTACTGGGGTTTATCATAGTTTAAAAACAAATTATGAACCTATTACTGCGATTACTAAACGTAATTTAATAACAGTATCTACTGCAAGTTCGCATGGATTGACTAATAATGATGAAGTTGCTATTGATGTAAATCCATCTATTTCTACTTCATTCATAGTAAAATATAATGATTTCAATAGAAGAGTTATTTTAACTCCTAAGTCATTTACATCTTCTGGAGTTAATACTTCTACGAATACCTTTACCATGAATGATCATGGTTTTGTAACAGGTCAAAAAGTAATTTACACATCAGATAGTCCTATTGAAGGTTTATCCAATGAAGGAAAGTATTATATTGTAAAAAATGATAGTAATAACTTTAAATTATCTAATACTTATTATGATTCAACATTATCCAAACCCGTTATTATTGGAATCACCAGCACTTCTGCAGGTGTAATCAATCCAATCAATCCTTCTATTAAAGTATATAAAGATTCTACAGTTTCCTTTGATGTTTCTGATTCTTCTTTATCTTATACAATTCAAGGAACCCAATACTCTGCTTTTGAATTAAATTTCTATACTGATAAAAATTTCACAAATGTCTGGAATAATGATTCAAGTTCTACTGGATTTAATGTTACTAGAACTGGTTCTGTTGGAATAACAGCAGATGCCAAAGTAACTCTAGAAGTAGCAAATGATATCCCTGAAATCTTATACTATCGTTTAGATCCAATTTATGAGTCTACTCTTCCAACAGTTAAAAAACAAATTGTTGTAGATTTAGAGGTAATTACTAATAATGAAATTATATCTACAATTTCTGTTTATAATGGAAACCATACTATTACGACTGCTTCTACCACTTCATTTACCTATACTCTTTCTAATGAACCAGAACGAGTATCTTATGCAGGAACTACTTCTGATATAGAATATGAAACTTCTTCTACAAGTGCTTATGGAAGTATTTCCGCATTTAATGTAATAAGTGGAGGTAGAAATTATTACTCTCTTCCTGGTATTACAACGATTGTTTCTTCGGTAGGTAGTGGAGCTATTGCGGAACCATCTGGTTTTTCAATAGGAAAGATTAAAACCACTAAGATTGAAGATATTGGATATACATTCCCATCAGATTCTACCTTAGAACCAAGTGCATTATTACCTCAAGTTATTGATGTACAGTCTCTTGCTTCTTTTGAATTTATTGGTATAACATCAGGTGGTCGTGGATATGGAGTAGCACCGAAACTTCTTGTCCGTGACGGAAGAACTAAAAAAATTATTACTGACGGTGATTTAGAATATTCTTTAGGAGATACGAATGTAACTATTTTGAAAAATCCTACAGGATTAAGTAAATCTTATCCTCCAACATTAATTCCTCATGAAAATAGTAATGGAGTTGGAATTAGTACAGTTGGATTTAATACTACTACTAAGGATGCGTTTGTTTCATTATCAATAGGATTTAGTACTGCTAATATCTTCCCATTTGTTGTGGGTGATAAGATAATGATTGAAAATGTAAGTATTGGTATTGGATCTACGGGTAAGGGATATAATTCTGCTGATCATGATTATAAGTTATTTACTGTAAATGCGGTTGATGCTAATCTTGGTGGAATTGGTGCAACGATTGCTTATAGTATGTCTGCTGAGTTTCCTGATAACGGAACTTTCCCAGGAACTTTTGATCCTAACAATTCCGCAGGAAGAATTATTCCTGAGAAATATTTCCCAACATTTGGTATAACTTTAGGATCAAATGAGTTTGAACCTGGAGAAATAGTAACATCTAAATCTGCTTCAGGTACAGTTGAATCATGGGATTCTTCAAATCAAATACTTAAAGTATCTGCTAATAATAATTTTATAGTTGGGGATACCCTTAAAGGAAATACTTCAACTACACAAGGAGTTGCTTCTTCTATAAGATCATTTGATTCTGATATAGAACTTGGATCAACTTCTAGAGTAGAAAAAGGATGGGAAACTGATTCGGGAGTTCTTAATTATAATATGCAGAGATTGCAGGATAGTTTATATTATCAAACTTTCTCTTATGCTGTAAGATCTAGAGTAGCAGAAAATACTTGGAATGATGTAGTAGGTACATTAAATCATACATTAGGATTTAAAAAATTCTCAGACTATCAATTAGAAACTACTTTAAGTAATCCTGAAACCTTAAGAGTAGGATTAACTACTGCTACCACATCAGTAGAGATAGTTACGGATGTGGTAGGTTTTGGTGATTTAAATTGTGTTTATGATTTTGATTTAGTTACTGAAAATTCTCGTAATATTGGATCCCAAGTTTTCTCTAATGAAATAATATTCTCTAGTAGAATATTAATGGATTACTCAGAATCTGTAGGTAATAGGGTTCTATCTATTGATGATATGAGTGGATCATTTAATAGCAATCCACGAGCAACAAAATTTAGTGTGGTAGATACTTTTGTTTTAGATGATAGTAGATTCCTTAAGTATATTACTTTCATTACTGATAAGAGATATACTCAGCAACGTCAACTAATGATGGTGTCTCTTTTACATGACAGCTCCGTTGGATATATTAATCAATATGGAAGAGTTGAAACTTCCTATGATCAAGGATCTTTTGATTTCTCAGCAAGTGGATCTGATGGTCAGTTATTATTCTATCCTAATAGGGCAACTGTAAATGATTATGATATTACTGCTATTTCGTATAATTTAAATGATACTTATCTTGGAATAGGAAGCACTGCTCTCAGTGATGTTGCTATTATTAATACTTCCAGTGTTAATGTTCCCAGTGGAACTACTACCAATGTTGTAGGAATAGCAAGCACCTATCGTTCACTTAGAGTGTTAGTTGAAATCACCCCAGATATTGATGATATGAGTGAATTTGCATCAACTGAATTTACTGTATTACATGATGGAACAAATGTAGATTTGATGGAGTATGGTGAGTTAACTACAACTTTAGGAAGTTATTCTGGTTCTGGATTTGGAACTTTCCATCCATATATTTCTGGTGCAGATTTAAAAGTTGATTTTGTTCCTAATTCAAGTATAGGCACAACATGTGCTGTTAATACCATTCAAGTTGCCCTTGCTGCAACATCATCAGGTATTGGAACCATCTTTATGAATCATGCAAAAGTTGATGCCAGAGCAACAAGTATTTCTGCTTCTGGAACTCCTGGTTTTACTACCGTAAGTCAATATGATAATGATTATGATGCTGGATATTTTGTGGTACAGGTAACAGACACTACAAATGATAGATATCAAGTTTCTGAGGTTTTAGTTGCGGATAATCACGTATCAGACCCTGCAACGACTGTTACCACCTATGACACCGAATGGGGCGTTATAGAGTCTGTGGGGGCAGGATTAGGCACTATTGGTAGTATAATTGATAGTGATGGTATTGTATCATTAACCTTTACACCATTAGCAAGTATTGCTGTTGATGTTAAAGTTTATATGAATGCCGTTAAACAAGTGGTTGGGGCAAAGGATTCTATTAACTTTACTAATGCTACTATTAATAGTGGATTTGGTGAATATTATGGAACGGAAAGAGATATTAAGAGATCATTTAATTTGACTCATGATACTTATAATATCTTTGAAAGATATGTTTTATGTAATGATGCTAATATTGTAAGTGTTTCTGCGGATACTATCACAATTCCTAATCACTTCTTTGTAACTGGCGAAAAGATTACTTATAGTCATTCGGGTAGTGGGTCTACAATGGCAATTGGTATTGCTTCAACTTCCTTTGTAGGAATAGGAACAACGGATAAAGTTCCTTCAGATGTTTATGTAGTTAAAATTAGTGAAGATGCTATTAAATTAGCAAGAAGTGCTCAAGATGCATTAAGTATTGTTCCAACTGCTTTAGATATTACAAGTGTGGGTATAGGAACTTCTCATAGATTTGTTTCAACTAATCAAAATGCTAAAGCACTCTTAACTCTTGATAATATAATTCAGTCTCCTGTAGTATCTACAGCAGTCACAACTACTCTTGCTGATTATGTACATCCCACGGATAATCTTATTGAGTTTAGTGGAATTACTTCGTTCTTTGGTGCTGATTTAATTAAAATTAATGATGAGATTATGAAAATTGAAGGTGTTGGAATAGGTAGCACCAATTTCATAAGAGTAAGAAGAGAATGGTTAGGAACTGTATTATCTGGTCATGCTACAGATACTAAAGTTACTAAGATTATTGGTAATTATAATATTACAAATAACTTATTAACATTTACTGAAGCACCTTATGGAAATGTTCCTTTAAGTAGTACTACCAATCCACCAGATTCTAGAGATTGGGTGGGAATAGCAACAGGTTCTCATTTCGATGGAAGAACATTTATGCGTTCTGGTGAAATAGATGGTTCAAATGAAACTTATTCAGAAAATTATGTTTTTGATAGTATTTCTGACCAATTTAATGGAATTAATAGAACATTTAGATTAAAATCTGATGGTTCTAATGTTAGTGGAATACAAACTGATTCTGTTATTTTAGTTAATGACATATATCAAGCAAGTGGAAGCAGTTATGAGTATACCATTTCCGAATCTTCGGGTATTTCTTCTATTAGTTTTACAGGAACTGCTACTTCCATTAGTTCAGATCCAAATAGTTCTAATCTTCCTCTTGGTGGAATAATTGTTTCTGTTGGTTCTAGTGAAGGACTGGGATATCAACCCCTAGTTGCTGCTGGTGGAACAGCAATTGTAGGTGCTTCTGGAACTGTAAGTTCTATTAGTATTGGTAACACTGGTTCTGGTTATAGATCAGGTATACAAACAGTAAATGTTTCTATTCAACAAGAAGATTTAACTGGAACTAATATTGTTGCTATTGGTACTGCTACAATTGATGGAGGTTATATTACAGGAACTGCAGTAACCAATCCTCATGTTTTCTATAAACCAAGGACTATTGCTAATGTAGGATATAATTCAATGACAGGGGTTACTACAGTAACAACTGCAACAAATCATGGATTATCTTTAGGAAATGAAGTAAGTCTTTCTGGTATTGCCTTTACTTGTGATTATTCTCCACGTTTAGGTATCACGACTGCCGCATATAATTCTGTCACAGGTATTATGACAGTTACTACACCATCAGCTCATGGTTATAAAACAAGTGGCAAAACAAGTGTCGTAGTATTTACTGGATTGGCATTTACTTGTGGTATAGATGGTGGTGCTACTACACATTATTATCCAAGAGGTCAAGACTTAGCATATAATACCTCAGTCTCAGTTGCTGCTACTACTAATACTACTATTACTGTTAATGTTGGTTATGGTGGACCTGCGGATCAATTCTCTCATTCATTTGTGAGTGCTGCTACTAGTTCTATTATTACTGGTGGTGATTATGCTCATCAGTTTGTAAGTGCTGCTACCAGTTCTATTAGTGTTACTGGATGGACAACTGCTATTACTCCTACAAATGCCACTTATCATGCCTCTAGTGGGGTTGTAACGTTCACAGCAGCAAATCATGGACTTACTACTAGCAATACAATTGGCGTTGCTACAGACGGCATAACGTTCCGTTGTGCGATGGATGATTATGCTTCATTACATACTTATCCACGTTCTACTGATCCTATTGCAGGAAGTACAACCGTGGGAATTGCGAGTACAAGTGCTAATTCATTCACTATTAATGTAGGTATTTCAACTCTTATTAATTACACTCCTAGTGCTGCTACTTATAATGCATCAACGGGAGAAATGGTATTGACTATTGGTGCTGGACACAGTGTAACTACAGGAGAAGGTATTAAGATAGCAACTGACTCGTTGATCTTTACTTGTACTAAGGATGGCAATTCTACTCAACACAAATATCCTAGAAAACCTGATCCTTATTATGGTGGAGTAGCAATCAGTGCAGTTAACAGTACTACTGAATTTGAAGTTAATATTGGAGTTTCTACTGTTCCTACTTTCTATGTGGGATTAGGATCCGTTCAAGGAGCAATTGTTGCTCCTAGAGCAAATAATAATTCTTCTAGTAAGACAGATCCTGCAGCAAATAGTGCTACTGTATTAGATGTTATTGATGACAAGACATTTATCACTAATACTGGTATATCGACTTTAGCACATTATTATAATAGAGGTGGAAGATTAGAAAAACCATTGGATGTTATATTTGATGACCCAGAATCCTATTCTAATCTTGCTTTAGAATATGCTTCTAATTCTTCAGGATTAGGAACTGCTGCAACAATTGATGTTGTAGTTGGACAAGGATCAAGTATTGTATCCTTTACAGTTCAAGAAACTGGATATGGTTATGGTAACGGCGAAAACTTAACAGTTCCTGTTGGTGGTACAACAGGTATTCCAACTACCTCCAGTTATAAAGAATTTCTTGTAGAAATTAATGAAATATTTAATGATGAATTTACTGGTTGGTCTCTTGGCATTCTAAAAATGCTTGAGAATTGGGATGGAGATTTTGATGGATCAACAACTACTTTCGCATTAAAAGACGCAGGTGAATTACTCTCTATTAGAGCTGGTAAAGGATCAAATATCAATGTAGAAGATGTTCTTCTTATCTTTATTAATGATATATTACAGGTTCCTGGAAAGGGATATAAATTCAATGGTGGTAGTCTAGTTACCTTTACTGAAGCACCTAAGGAAGGTGACACTTCAAAAGTTATCTTCTATAAAGGAAGTGGTGATAGTGATGTTACTGATAGAGATGTTATTGAAACTGTTAAAACTGGAGATAGTTTAACTATTGAAAGTAATTACCCTCAAGCATCTTATCTTCAAGAGAAGAAAAGAATTACTTTAAGTGTAGATTCTACTGATATCGTTAGTACGAATCCTTATTATGGTCCTGGTAATACAGCAAATGAAAGTCTAGAACGTCCAGTGGTATGGTGTCGTCAAACAGAAGATAAAATTATTAATGAAAAACCAGTTGGGAAGGATAGAGAATTATATGAACCTCAGATAACACCATTTGGATATATTACTAAAACAGTTGGCATTGGATCGACCACTGTATATGTTGATTCATTGAGACCTATTTTCAATCCATTTAATGAAAGAGAAGATAGTGATGATCTTGGATTCCAGAAGAAAGTTAAATTCTTTAATCAGGGTGTAAAGGTTGGTGCTGCTGGAACCGCTATTGTATCTGCTGCTGGAACTATTTCTTCCGTGGATATTACTGATGGTGGAGTAGGATACACGACTGCAGTAGTTAGTTTTGCTTCTACCGTAGGTATTGCTACTACGACTCAAGCATTTGGTTCAGTAATTATTGGTGCTGCGGGAACTGTAACAGGAATTGCTATTACAAGTCCTGGTGTGGGGTATACTTCGACTAATGTACCTTCAGTTCTTATCAGTCCTCCAACTTTTGTATCGGAAGTTAATAGTGTAAGTTCTTATAGTGGAGATCAAGGAGTTATCGTTGGTTTTGGTACTACAACTATTTCTACTAAGGATCAAATGATCTTTGATTTCTATATTCCTGAGGATTCATTCTTAAGAATATCTGGTCTTACAGGAACCGCTATTACGATGAGTGGAATTGGAACTAATGATATATTTGTTGTTACTGGTTCTAATGTGGGTGATGCTACTACTTCAATTACCTCGGTAGATAGTGGTAGTAATACTGTTGGTGTAGGAACATCATTTATAGATAATGTATACTCAGTTGCTAATTTTGAAATAGTTAATACTCCATCTGGTACTAATTCTGCGGGAGTAGGAATAGGAACCACTTATTGTGCTAGAGTATTTGCTACTATAACCAGCGATTTCTCATGGGGAGGAACTGGAATTCAATCATCTAATTTCTACGGAACTTATAGTTGGGGAAGAATTGATCTTTCCTCAAGAGCAGGATTGAATTCTTATACTGCTTACACTGAAGGAGGTGTAACAGGAATTACTACTTCTACAATAATAGAAAGAAATGCTCCTCTTAAATATAAGAGTTATAAGCAAATTGGAAATTATTAGTACATATATCATTAATAAATAACTAAAAAAATTCTATCAAAATGGCCGCTATTATAACTGATCAGATTAGAATATTAAATGCGAAGAATTTTGTTGCTGGAGTAACTTCTACTGCTAATGCATATTATTCTTTTATTGGATTGCCTAATCCTACTGATGTCCAATCTGATTGGGATAATGATCCTCCTTCCCCAAAAGATAATTTTGAAGAAGAATATGATTATTGGGATACAATGGTGGCACTTAAGAAGATTAATTCTTCTGATGTAAGACAGGTAGTTCCTCGTAGAAAATGGTCTTCAGGAACTACATATGATATGTATCGTGATGATTATAGTAGAACTAATACTGCTCCAGTTTCAGGTGCTACTAATTTATATGCTTCTACCTACTTTGTATTAAATACTGATTATAGAGTATATGAATGTCTACAAAATGGAACTGATCCTGATAATCCTAATGGAAAACCTTCTTTAGATGAACCAACTTTTACGGATTTAGAACCCCGTAGTGCAGGAACTAGTGGAGATGGTTATATTTGGAAATATCTTTATACTATTAAACCCAGTGATATTATAAAGTTTGAATCTACTGATTATATCCCCGTTCCTGCTAATTGGGAGACTAGTAGTGATAATGCTCCTGTAAGAGATAATGCTGTTGATGGTTCTATTAAAATAGTTACTATTAGTAATGCAGGTGTAGGTATTGGGACTGCTGATTCAGTTTATACTAAAGTTCCAATTAAAGGAAATGGAACTGGTGCTGAATGTACAATAACTGTAAATTCTTCATCACAAGTTTCTGATGTAACTGTTTCTACTCAGGGATCGGGATATACTTATGGTAGTGTAGATTTAGTTGCTGGTGGTGTACCTACTGGTACTACTAGACCTGTTTTAGATGTTGTAATATCTCCTCCAGGAGGTCATGGAAACAATATCTATAGAGAACTTGGTGCTTACAATGTTCTTCTTTATTCTAGAATTGAAAATGATAATGAAAATCCTGATTTTGTAACAGGAAATCAGATTGCTAGAGTAGGTTTGGTATGTAATCCGCAAGCATTTGACAGTACTTCACTTTTAGCAGTTGATAAAGCTACCGCAGTTGGAGCATTAAGACTGGCAGGTGCTGGTTATAGTAGTGCTACTTTTACTGCTGATGCGTATGTTACTCAAACAATAGCAACAGGATCAACTGCTGCTGGAAGAGTGGTAAATTATGATCAGACTACTGGGGTTTTAAAGTATTGGCAAGATAGTGCTCTTGCTGGATTTAATACAGTCGGAGCTGCTGTTACAAATCCTACATATGGGTTTAAACTAAATGCATTTACTTCTTCTCCTGAGACTGGAGGTTCTTTAACTATCACCCCTTCTTCAGGATCTAATTTAGCTATAGATACTTCTTTTACAGGTGTATCCACTGTAATAAATAATAGAACCTATTACTTAGGTCAAGAGTTTACTAATGGAATTGGTAATCCTGAAGCTAAAAAATATTCAGGAAATATACTTTATGTTGATAACCGACCATCTATTACTAGATCCTCCACTCAGAAGGAAGATATTAAAATAATCTTGCAGTTCTAAAGAAATCATGTCGCAGCAAACAAATTTAAACGTATCACCTTATTTTGATGATTATGATCCTGCTAATGATTATTATCGGGTATTATTTAAACCTGGTTTTCCAGTACAGGCAAGAGAATTAACTGGACTGCAATCTATGCTACAGAACCAAATTGAAAAATTTGGTCAGCATTTTTTTAAAGAAGGAAGTAAAGTAATACCTGGAAATACAAGTTATAATTCTCAATATAAATGTATTCAATTAAATAATGAATTTCAGGGAGTACCTGTTGCTGCATATGCTGATCAGTTAGTTGGATCTACCATTACAGGACAAACCTCAGGTGTAACTGCTACTGTAGATAAAGTATTATCATCAGCAGATTCTGAAAATGGAAATCTTACTTTATATGTAAATTATTTGGGTTCTAATACATCAAATAATTCCACTGAAACATTCTCAGATTCTGAAGAATTAACATCTAATATTACAATTAGTTCAGGACTTTTGGGAAATTCTTCTATCTCTATAGGAAGTCCTTTTGCATCTACTATATCAAATGATGCTGCTCAAACAGGATCTGCTTTTCATGTTGAAGCAGGTGTATTTTTTGTTCGTGGGCAATTTGTTGCGTGTAATAGTGAAACACTTATTTTATCGCAATATAGTTCAGAACCTAATCATAGAGTTGGATTTAATGTTTTAGAAGAGATAGTTAATGCTGATCTTGATGAGACTTTAAATGATAATTCTCAAGGATTTAATAATTATTCAGCTCCTGGTGCTGATAGATTAAAAATTACTCTTCAGTTAGTTAAAAAATCTTTATTTAATACGGGAGGAATTACTCTTGCTACTGGATCCGTTAGTGGGGGTGCTACTGGTACAGATACTTTAGTTAGTGCTGCGGGTGTTACTACAAGTGATGATTCTTTTATAGAACTAGCAGAAATTGAAGGAGGAACTTTAAGATCTAATAAGTCTAGAACAAATTATCAAACATTTACTGATGAATTAGCTCGTAGAACTTTTGATCAATCAGGAAATTATTATGTAGTTCCTTTTGACGTAGATGTTGTAAATTCTCTGAATAATAATGTTGGAAATCATGGAATATTTCAACCAGGACAATTTACTTATTCTGGAGGAACTCCTTCAGATAATTTAGCATTATATCGTTTTTCTAGAGGAAAAGCATATGTACGGGGATATGAAATTGAAACTATTTCTCCTACATATTTGGATTCTTCTAAAACCAGAACTACTGGGTCTTTAAAGGATCAAGCCATACAATATAATACTGGACCTACATTAAAATTAAATAGGGTTTATGGTGCACCAACTATTGGTATTGGTAATACTTATGTGGTAAGTTTAAGAGACCAAAGAACTAAGGCGACACAACCTGGAAATGCTAATTTACCTGGTAAAGAAGTTGGTCAGGCAAGAATATATGATACTTCATTAGAAAGTGGAAGTTATGATACAAGTAATAATAATTTGAATGAGTGGGATATATCTCTTTATGATATTCAAACTATTACAGAAATTTCTATTAATGAATCTCCAGCATCTACAGATACTTGGAGTGCAGGAACTTATATTCAAGGAAATAATAGTGGAGCAACTGGATTTTTAAGATATACAGTATCAGCAGGTCTAGCTTTAACAGTTACTGAAACTTCTGGTAATTTTATTAAAAATGAAGCACTTACTTTTAATGGGATTCCTAATGGAAGAGTTGCTGTAGCAATTACTGAATATGGTATATCAAATGTAAAGTCTTTGTGGGGTACTAATAACGGAGTTATTGGTATTAGTACTTTTTGTGCTGATGTAATTCAAAACACTAAATTCAATGTAGGTGTTGCCACTATTTCTCCTGCTTCGGGAGCAGGTAGTATTAGTACAATTAGAAGCACTAATCCATTATTTCCAGGAACAGGAGACTTAGTTAAAATTAATGATTTAGTTCAATACAGTGATATAACTTCTGCTGATAGAGATCCTATCATGGCACGAGTTACAGGAGTTGGACAAACAACTATTACTGTTGATGCAGTTGCTAGTGTAACAGGTGTAGTTAATGGAAGTTTACCATCAAGTGCTCTTGAAGTTTCTGACTTTAAAATTTTAACTACTGATTTTGAATCTACTGATGATATAAGTCTTTATACTAAACTACCTAAAGAGCATATTTCTAATGTAGATCTTACAGACGCTTCTATTTCTATAAGAAAAGTTTATAGTGGACAAACAATATCCAATAATCAAATAGCAAATACATTAAGTGCAGGAACTAACGAAACATTCCTTCCTTTTGATGCTGAAAGATATGCAATTTTTAGATCTGATGGAACTACTGAGGAGTTGACCTCTGATAGATTAGTTTTTAGTGATGGGATGGCATCTCTTACTATTCTTAATTTAAGCACTGCTACTGATAGTGGAGATGTTACTGTTGTTACTACCTTAAAGAAACTAAAACCAACAGCAAAAATTAAAATTAAAAACAGAGTTAATTCTATTATTGTTGATAAATCTAAATTAGAAGGTTCTGGTATTGGAACCACTACTCTTAATAATGGATTGACATATGGTAATTATCCATATGGAACTAGAGTAGAAGATAAACTTATTTCCTTAAATGTGCCTGATATTATTAAGATACATGGAATTTATGAATCTTCTACTGTTTCAGGAACTCCATCTTCACCTTCGATGGATTTGATTAATCTGAATAGTGCTTCCACTACAACAACAGAATTAATTATAGGGGAACAGATAATAGGACAAAACAGTAATTCTATTGCCATAGTTTCTGCTATAACAGATGCTGATACAATTGAGTTTATATATCAGAATGATAAGTCCTTTAAAGAAGGAGAAGCAATAGAATTCCAAGAATCTAATGTACAAGGAACTGTTAGTGTGTTATCCGATTCTGGATTTGATATTTCTTCAAATTATAGTTTTAATAATGGACAAAAAGATACCTTCTATAATTATGGAAGAATAATCAGAAAATCTAATATTGATGCTCCTTCTAAAGCAATAAAAGTATATTTTGAAAATGCTTATTACGATTCTAATGATGATGGAGATTTGACTACTGTAGATTCTTATAAGAATTTTAATTATTCAACAGAAATTCAAACTGTTGATGGGGTTTCTAATTCTGATATAATTGATATTAGACCTAGAGTATCTGATTATACTGTTAGTGAAGGGGGTAATTCTCCACTAACTTTTGCTGGTAGAACTTTTAATCAAGCAGGTCAAACTGCAACAAATATGCTCGCTTCTGATGAGTCTATTGTTATAGATTTTTCTTATTATTTGGGAAGGATTGATAGGGTTTTCTTAACAAAAGATGGTAAGTTCCAGGCTCTTTTTGGAACTCCTTCAGAGAATCCTGAATTACCAGGTATAATAGATGATGCAATTGAAATTGCTCAGATATCTCTTCCTCCATATTTGTATAATGTTTCTGATGCTTCTATCAATTTCTTAGATTATAAGAGATTTAGAATGACAGATATTAATAATCTAGAAACAAGAATTAGAAATTTAGAGTTTTATACCAGTCTTTCTTTATTAGAAACAAATACCTCTAATTTCTTTGTTCCTGATTCTGATGGATTGAATAGATTCAAATCAGGTTTCTTTGTAGATAATTTTGAAACTTTCAGTGCTCAAGATACAAATCTCACAGTTAGTAATAGTATTGATACTAAAAATAAAGAATTAAGACCAAGCCATTATACCAATGCTGTTGATTTGCAGTTTGGTCCTGTTGTTAACACTGATTCTACTGCAGATTTAGATTTTAATACTATTACTGGTATTAATATTAGAAGAAATGATGGTCTTATTACTCTTGATTATTCTCAACAAGAGTATCAAAAACAACCTTTTGGATCTAGAACTGAATCAGTTACACCATTTATTGTTGCTTATTGGAATGGGGTATTAGATTTAACTCCAGAATCAGATACTTGGGTAGATACCGTAAGGTTACAGGCACGTCAAGTTACTAGGGAAGGTAATTTTTCACAAGCTTTTGCACAAATGGAAGCTGCTGGAGGATTTGATCCTCAAACAGGTTTAGGACCGCAAATATGGGGGTCATGGAATACTTTCTGGACGGGAAGTAGAAGACGATTCAGAAGAGAAAATGTACAAGAACGTACAATAACTAGAGGTGATTTTAGGGAAAATAGAAGAACCACACAAGAACTTTGGGAAACTATACAAACAAACAATCAAAATAGAACAGGTACACAAAATCAAATTATTGAAGATTTGAGTGATACATTTTCTGAAGGTGAGAGAACTATAAGTAGGGAAGCCATCCCCTTTATGAGATCTCGTAATATTAAAATTGTATCAAAACAGAATAAACCAAATACTCGTTTATATGGATTTTTTGATGGAGTAGATGTAACTCCATATTGTGTTCCTAAATTGCTTGAGATATCTATGGTATCTGGCACTTTCCAAGTTGGAGAAAAAGTAAGAGGAACTGTAACAGATGCAGGAACTCAAAATAGAAATTTAGGAGAATCCACTACTCCAAATATTGAGTTTAGAGTAGCACAATCTAATCATAAGGAAGGACCATATAATGCTCCAACTAAAACTTATGGTGGGAATCCATATTTAAGGGGCAATTCTGTTCCAATTACATATTCCTCCACATCCACTACATTAAATATTGATACTACTTCATTGGCAGATATATCTGATAGTAGAGGATATGGTGGTTGGGTTGAACCTGATATGACTTTGATAGGAGAATCAAGCGGTGCTCAAGCCACTATTACTAATGTAAGACTTATAAGTGATTTAACGGGTTTCTTTGGTGGATCATTCTTTATTCCTAATCCTAATGATGCAAACTTCCCTCGTTTTACTACAGGTACTAAGCAATTTAAATTAACTAGTGATACTGACAATAGTACCGATATTCAAGCATCTTCTACTTCCATTGATAATTTTACATCTTCTGGAATACTTAATACTATTCAAGAAACTATTGTTTCAGTAAGAAATGCTAGAATAATTACTAATAATTTAAATGAGAATAGAACTCAATCTAGAGTATCTAATACAGAGTGGACTCAGGGAGATACGGTTACGACTGCTAGATGGAGATGGAGATTTAGAGGAGATCCTCTTGCACAAACTTTTGAGGTTGAAGAAGATCAGGGTGTTTTTGTAACTAAATTGGATGTTTTCTTTGCGACTAAAGATGACTCAGATACTCCTCTTCCTGTTATATTAAGTATCCGATCAGTTGTTAATGGAGTTCCTACTGAAAAAGTTGTTCCTTTGAGTGAAGTTGTATTAGATCCTGCGGAAGTAAACATATCTGCGGATGGTTCTATTGCTACTACTTTTGAATTTAAAGCTCCTGTATATTTGGAAGGATCGACTGAATATGCGTTGGTACTTCTTTCTAATTCGGCAAAATATAGTGTTTATATTTCAAGAATTGGTGAAAATGATTTAATAGATAATACTTATATTGCTAATCAACCAACATTAGGTAGTTTATTCAAATCTCAAAATGCTTCTACTTGGGAACCAAGTCAATGGGAAGATCTTAAGTATACTCTTTATAGAGCAGATTTTGTTGAATCTGGTTCACTAAATCTCTTTAGTCCAGAGTTGACAAAGACTAATAATCAAATTCCTTTACTACAAACCAATCCTTTATCCATAACATCTAGAGGTTTAAGAGTTGGATTAGGAACAACATTAAGTGATGCGGGATATGTGATTGGTAACGAATTTTATCAACAAGGAACTAATGCTACAGGAACTTTAGCGGGAGTCGCAGGAACTGCAACTGGTGATTTAAATATAATTAATGCTGGTATTGGATATACTCCTCTTACTTCTGGATATACCTTTAGTGGTGTAACGTTAGATACTATTACTGGAAATGGTCGAGGAGCAACTGCTAACATATCAGTTGCTAATGGAGTTGCTGTAGCAGCAACTATCAGTGGAGTAGGAACTGGTTATCAGGTGGGTGATGTTTTAGGTATAACCACAATCGGTCTTGCTTCTGTAGGAAGAAATGCTCGATTCTCGGTGGTATCTATTGGACAAACTACTGAACTAATTTTGGAAAATGTTCAAGGTAACTTCGTAGTAGGAGCTGCAAATACATTATTCTATTATAAGAGTTCTGGTATTTCTTCGGAATTGAATTCTAGTGTTGGTGGAGATGTTCAAGTTGGATCTCTTAATGTTATTAATGATGGTTTACATATTAAAGTAAATCATAAGAATCATGGAATGTATTTTACTAAAAATAATGTAAAAATTTCCAATGTTCAATCTGATATTACCCCTACAAAATTAACGGTAGCATATAATACTGGTGAAACAGGATCAATTTCTGTTCAAAGTTCTAATGATTTTTCTACATTTGAGAATGTAGGAGTAGGGACAACAAATTATGGTTATCTTAAGATTGGGGATGAAATTATTTCATATACTTCTGTAACTGGTAATTTAATTGGAATAAGCAGTAGAGGAATTAATGATACTACTAAATTAACTAAAAATTATGCTGTAGGAACTCCTGTTTACAAATATGAAATGGGTGGAGTTAATCTAATGAGAATTAATACAACTCATGGATTATCTACTTCTACTTCTGCATATCCTAATGCAACCAGTTTAGATGTATCTGAATCTATCACTTTTGATTCTTATAATATAAAATTAGATATGTCTAAAAATGGTACTACTAGAAGCACTGATGTAGGAAATCCTGCTCTATATTTAAATTCTACCAAATCTACTGGAGGAATTCAAGCTAGAGCAACACAGAATATGCCATTTGAAGTGATTAGTCCTATGATTCAGAATGTAACTATTCCTACTACTACTTTAACTGCTGATGTAACTACTGTAAGTTCTAAGAGTATTGATGGTAATGAAATACCATATATTCAGTCTGATGTTCAAGAGGTTACTCTTAATACTGATAATTATTTGGATACTCCTAGTTTGATTGCTTCTAAAATTAATGAAGATACTTTCTTAACAAATATTGAAGGTAGTAGATCATTAAATATGACAGTATATCTTAATACTACTAATACAATGGTAAGTCCTGTAATTGATGGACAACGAAAGAGTATTATTTTAACATCCAATAGGATTAATAATGCTATTTCAAATTATGCTACAGATAGTAGAGTTAATAGTGTAAGTACTGATCCTAGTGCTTGTCAGTATATTTCTAAGGAAATGATCTTAGAAAATTCAGCAACATCATTAAAGGTTCTCTTAGGAGCTCATATTCCTGTTGATGCTGATATACGAGCATTCTATGCTCTTAATAGTAAGGAAGGACAGGATCCAATCTTTACTCCTTTCCCTGGTTATAATAATTTGAATTATAAAGGAGAAATTATTGCTCCTCAAGATAATGATGGACGTTCTGATAAGTTGGTTACTAAATCTAATTCATCTGGATTTAATGGTTCTCAATTAGAATTTAAAGACTATACCTTTAGTGTGGATCAATTACCTTCTTTCAAAACTTATAGGATCAAGTTGGTCTTGACTTCGACCAGTCAAGTTTATGTTCCTAGAGTGAGACAATTAAGAGTAATGGCATTAGCATAGTATGGAGTATCATGGAGTAACAGGACGTTCGGATTTATTAAGAGATTCGGATAGTCAAGCAATAGTCAATGTGGACGTATTAGAGTATGAAAAATATATTGCTAGACGTAATGCTAAAAAACAGCAGAATGTCAAAACTGATAATATTGAAGAAGATCTTGCTAATTTAAAAAGTGAAATGAATGAAATCAAATCTTTACTTAAGGAGTTAGTTTCCAATGTCCACTAAGAATTTTACATTCGATACCGAATCAGGAGTACCAAAT
>MDTB01233149.1_pt1 | contig 25983 bp, 29 predicted proteins | sample 811161 | NCBI WGS metagenome assembly MDTB01 (sample SAMN05326650, study PRJNA326480) | marine metagenome | isolation source: seawater | place: Mediterranean Sea | collected 2009 | reverse complement strand
TCGCTTAAATTCGGCAGGCCAGTTTCATCACGTGGCGATAGGCCTGTGCGGTTGATGCCGCCTTTAAGGGGCTTTAAATCAACGCCGCTATGGTCAGTCTGCGGCAAGTCCCATAAGAACGGCTCTTCATAATGAAGGCCTCTATTACGATCATCGCTTAAATCGTAATCATTCGAAGGTTTATGCTGTATGTTTTTATCCATAGCCATATCCGCACTCATATCATTATCCATTCGTTATTGAATGGATTAATTATAAGGCGGATGCAGGTTTTTTCCTATAGGTCGTGACGTTTAATTCACCGCATATGTGGGTAATTTATACGCATCAATCGCAGGCGTAAGCGCCGATATAACATACATATGATTACAGTAATTAAACCACTCTAGGCTTTGCTCCAGTGCTTTTTCCATGCTATTCGCGGCATTGAAATTATGATCAGCCCCTGCAATCGTTACGCTCTGCGCGTGTGTATTTAGATGCGCCTTATAAAGCGCCGCCATATTTTCACCAAGGCCGCCTTCAGCCCAAATAAGCTGCGAAGGTTTATCCATAGACTGGATCATCCCGCGGCATGAGGCATGATCAAACAGCTTGCAGCTTTCAACAAGGCGCGGGCTTAAACACTCCATCGGGTTAAGCAGGCTTTGATACATATTCAAATCACGGCGGTACGCATAGCCAGATTCTACAAAGTTTTCGTAAGGCACAAAACAGGGCTCAATCAGAGATAACCCCTCACAATCCGCATTGGAAAGCGCCGCCGCAAAGCTGCAGAGGCCGTGCGCGGCAATGAAAATATTATCGTAAGACGCGCGCAGGTCAGTGCAAATCTGGCGTATATCATTCGCCATGTGGCCTAATGTAATGTCTTGAAAATTACGCCCGTCTTGATTGAGAGATGAAAACGAAACGCGCAATACATCAAAACCGTTTTGGTTGAAAAACTTACGCTGCGTTTGTAGCAAATGGCTGTGCAGTCCCGCATCTTGTAGTGTGGGGAGAATAACAATTTTAGATTGCAGATCAGTAATTTGCACATTTTGCGGCAGATTGAGCAAACCATGTATAACATAATGGTCTGATGTGTTGATGGAATATGGGTGATCAATACTGCTAATATCACTATGCATGTGCGCGCTCTTTTTCTAGCTAGAATTCGGGCTAAAGCGAATGAACATCCGCTTGAGAAGAATGAAGAATCGTCATAAAGGATTTATGACTATAAATAATTCTATCACCACCCCGCGCTGCGCCTCAATTCTCTATAAAAAGTTATCAACGGGAAATAGCTGCAAACCTTTTAGAGTAGAGCCGCTAGGCCAGAAGCAAGCGCGTCCATGTCATCTTCGGTGGTGACTTCGGTCGCGCAGAGGAGGAGGCGGTTATTCTCAAGAGCGAGGCCGGCGATGATGCCTTGGGCGGCGAGTTTATTGATGGCGATTTCGGCGCTGATGGGTAGGGTGATAACAAATTCATTGAAGAAGGTTTCGTTTTCGACCTCTACGCCGTCTATGGCGGCGAGTTTATCGGCAAGTTCGCAAGCTTTTTCGTGGTTGAGCTGCGCGAGATGGCGGAAGCCCATATCTCCAAGCAGGCTCATATGCGCAGTGAAGGCGAGGGCGCAAAGCCCTTGATTGGTGCATATGTTGGATGTCGCCTTGTCGCGGCGGATGTGTTGTTCGCGCGTTGAAAGGGTCAGGACATAGCTATCATGCCCATCAGCGTCTTTGGTGCGTCCGCATAGGCGGCCAGGCACTTGTCTTAAATAATCTTTTTTACATGCAAAAAAGCCGAGATGTGGGCCGCCAAAACTCATTGGCAGGCCAATGCTTTGGCCTTCGCCGCAGACGATATCGGCGCATGATGGTGTGGGCAGCATACCAAGCGAGACAATTTCAGTGACGACAATGATAAGCAGCGCATCTAATGCATCGGCCTTGGCACGCCACGGTGCGTATTTTTCTGGCTTACCAAAGAAGTCAGGTGACTGGACGATAATCGCGGCGATGTTCTTGCTTTCATCTTCATCTGCAAAATTGTCATTATTGAGGTAGGTTTCTAAAGTTTCCTTATAATCAGGGTGCAATTCATTTGCGATGATAACTTTATCGCGGCGCTTAACGCGCATTGCCATCAGGGATGCTTCTGCCACGGCTGTCGCGCCATCATATAATGATGCATTGGCAATATCTTGTCCTGTCAGCTTGGCGATCATGGTTTGAAATTCATAAATAACCTGCAAAGTGCCCTGCGCGATTTCAGGCTGATACGGCGTATAGGCGGTCAGAAACTCACTGCGCTGAATAATATGGTCAACGCTTGCAGGAATATGATGATGATACACGCCGCCGCCAAGGAAGAAGGGGGCATGGGCGGCGCTAATATTTTTCTGTGCGTAGCCATTCATAATGCGCTCCACGTCCATTTCGCTTTTATGGGCAGGGAGTGATTCGATTAAATTGTCGTTATAAGCACTATCAGGAACATCCTTATATAAAGCACGCAAATCTTTTGCGCCAGTTGCAGCGAGCATGTCTTCACGGTTCTGTTTTGATAATGGCAAATAACGCATGGGACGGCCTCGTCTGTTTCAATGTTTGTATAGGACATATATTAAATTATTTGCGCGGCGGGGCAAGAGAGGGCTGATCACGCGCATCAATATATGCACAAACATCTGCTTAGATGAGCGTATACAAAAAATTGCAGACAAGAAAAAAGCCGCCCAATTAAGGCGGCTTTTTATGAATTCTGTTTGTGTAAAGTCTTTATGCGACTTTCATGAAAGGTGATGATGCGCGGCGATCAAGATTCGCTGTGCTTACGTTCACGACGGATGATGGAATAGCTTTACAGCCTTTGGCGATGGATGCAAGTTTGTGCGCATCGTCAATTTTACCAAGTTCGATACAACTTTTTGTAATTAGTCCTGCTTTCATGATACACCTCATTTTTTATCGTTATTGTTAATTTCATGGTGACTCGATATGGGGAAAGAGTCAAGGCGCTAAATAGGATGGTAGTAACAATATGTTGATAAGTTTTATTTTTGTGTAATTATATTGCGTAGGTGGGCGGAGGAAAATATGGATTAGGCACGCCAAGCTCTTTAAATATAAGGAGAAACAAAAAAAACCGTCCAACGGGACGGTTTTTAAGAATTCTTTAATATTTAGCATCTATTGTCTTACATGCGAGGGGCTGGGCCTTTTTTTGCGTGGATGCTGTGGCCAGTCTCTGGAATAGTTGACACCGCAGCTTTTGCAGCACGAAGTGCTGGTGCTGGCATCATAGATCTAGCATTCTTTAACATTGTACTCATATTACCTGCATTAGTCATATTACACCTATACTTTCTACTTACTCACTATTACCTGTATTATTTTCATATGTTTCGATATCTTTTTCGACAAATATGTCGACGAACTCTTCATATGAAACTTTATTAATGTATGCTTTGTATACATCACCATGTCCCAATTCAATAACCTTGTCAAGAGGCTTCTTATCGTCATGGGTATCATGGAACTCACTAGCAATTATACACATATGCTTAGTTATGTCAACACTTTTTGTGAGGATGCGTTGACAATATGTAATGTCGTCCATGTCTTGCGATGGACGAGTGATGCCCATAAGCCCTTGTTCTAGCTCGCGAATTCCTAGCCCGAGCGCCATGGCGAGAATGCTTTCTAAGCCCTTATATTCAGGTGGAGCAAACAGGGTTAAACTCTTTTCATCAGGGCTTAAATAAGTAATTTCTTTGCCTTTAAGAATGTTTATCGGGAATTTATACTTATCCAATATAGTGAGCAATGTACGCCCTGTCGGGATTTTTTCCAGAGATTGACGCGCTTTTTTAAGCACAACATCGTGATGGTCGTGGCGTAAAACGTCTAATGCACCAGGTTGCCCCATTTGTGAGAAAGGGCCTTGAAGCTCGCTGTTTGAATTTGTGTTATTCTCTGTCGTCATTAAAGTTCATCTCGCTTAAATATAAACTAGTTTATTGTTCTTTGTTGCGGCGCTTTAGGTTAATTATCAACCTTATGATAAGCAGGTGTTGAGTGTATCATCATCGATATTGACGATACGTTAACATTGCCATCGCCTAACACAGATGTTAGCCCCGTAACTAAGCTTCCTTGGTAAACCATGCAGGCTTTAACTTCAAAGCGCCCATCATCAAGGCGTTTAATTTCTGGGGCGGTGAAGTTGTTTCTTAATTTATCCTGCTGTCCAGATTCTAAAAGGTCGAAGAAAACAAGGTCGTCTAAATCTTCAATGATATAAATATCACCTTCTGGGTCTGGTGCATTTTTAAAGAAGAAACTTACATATGAAACGATGTTTTCTTCGGTAATTGAAAAATTATCATTGCGTATGGCTTGCAAAATACTGTTCTTTGAACCGTCAAGATAAAAGACGCTGTTATTATCAGTGCTGTTTTCGTTAACAAGATAGTCGAGCGAGATAATCGGCAGCGCAGCGTAGTTCGTCAAACGATACAGAGCAAAATTATCAAGGAAAGACAGAGACGCACGCCGCGCTTCGCTGGTTTGCGGCGAAAATAACACAGAAGCAGAGCCGGCCTTATTAATAAGGTCTTCGGTCGCTTTACGATCTAAACGTTGCCAATCCATATTTGTGTAAAACCTGACTTTGAGCCCACGGCCAAATGAATTAAAAAGGTGAATATTATATTCGAGTCCTCTCACAGACCTGATATAATATAATTAATAATGACTAGGGATCAAGCGGCTATGCAAGTTTCAGTCTTTTTACTGTGCATATTATTAAGTGCGTCCTGAATAATATCAAAATAATCTTCAGGGTGTTTATGCGCTTCAGACAGGGTGCGCCGCCATCTTTTTGATCGTGGTAAGCCTTGATAAAGGCCTAATATATGGCGGGTGACTGATTTTACAGGGGTTTGGTACATTTCGTGCTGGATACGTGCATAATCAACCATTTTCAAGGCGATTTCATCACGCGTTGGTACAGATTCGTTTTTGAATATGTGCTTTTCTATCTCTGCCAATATGTACGGGTTTTGATACGCTTCACGGCCAATCATCACACCATCGACGAACTCCAGCTGCTCTTTTATCTGTTCTATTGTCGTGATGCCGCCATTAATAACAAAATGTATATCCGGAAAATCTTGCTTGAGGCGATGTACAACATCATAACGAAGCGGGGGGATTTCGCGGTTTTGTTTAGGGCTTAGACCTTTTAGCCATGCTTTGCGTGCATGGACAATAAACTCATTGCAGCCAGCATCATGGTTTTGTGCGACAAATGATTTAAGGAAATCATAATCTTCAAATTCATCAACGCCGATACGGCACTTGATATTAACAGGTTTATCTGTTGCCTTAGCCATCGCCCCGATGCAGCGCGCAACATGTGCGGGGTCTTTCATAAGACATGCGCCAAACGCACCGCTTTGCACGCGGTCGCTCGGACAGCCGCAATTGAGATTGATTTCATCATAGCCTGCATCTGCGCCCATTTTTGTGCATGTGGCTAAATCATCAGGATCGCCGCCACCAAGCTGTAGGGCAATGGGGTGCTGGGTGTCATCAAAGCGTAAATGGCGCTCGGCATCGCCATGCAGTAATGCGCCGCAGGTCACCATTTCAGTGTAAAGCATCACATTAGGCGAAAGTTGGCGCAGGAAATACCGGCAATGGCGATCCGTCCAATCGATCATCGGGGCAATGCGTATATCAGCTATTTTGGTATTAATCTGTTTATTAACCATATTTGCTCTTGACCCGTAAGGGGTGTTTCACTGAATATTATCTCTCAGTGTTATATTTTCTATAAGACGGAAAAGTCAAGGAATGATTGTGAATAAGACCGCCATAGACCAGTTTATAAAGTTAACCATGCTGCTCAGTTTTGCGCTGGTGCTCTGTGTGGGCGGTTATGCGTTAACCGCAAAACAGGCACGCGCCGAAGCCGCAAAATTTGGCAGCGTCACAGGCTTGCCTTTACCGCGCTTTGTCTCGCTGCGTTCATCTAAAGTCAACGCACGCACGGGGCCAGCGCTGCGTTATCCTTTGCAATGGGAATATAAACGCGCCAATATGCCGGTCGAAATCACGGCAGAATTTGATGCTTGGCGACAAATTAAAGATATTGAAGGTTCGGTGAGCTGGGTACATAGCACTTTATTAAGTGGCAAACGCACAGCATTAGTTGAATTTTCTACGCCCAATATGGAGACCCTGAGTGCGTATAAAAAAGCCAACCTACAAAGCCGTAAGGTTTTAGAAGTAGAAAACGGGGTCATTGGCGCCGTAGAAAAATGCGATATGGCCTTTTGTTTGGTTGATTTTAAAGCTTATCGGGGATGGGTTGAAAAAAAGTACTTGTGGGGCATTTACCCCGATGAACTTATTGAGTAACGTTTAAATATGATTCTGGTTTCACAGAATTAACTGTACCGAAATTCTAAGTTACATCAGGCATTCGCCGCTTCAAAATGTAGCTTTGTTTCAAGTGTTTATAATATTATCTAGGGCGCATTCGCGCAATTTTAAGCTATGTCTTTAGCCTATGAATCGAATATAAAAGCCAATACGGCATTAGAAATGACGCGCCATGTCGCGACGTTATCTCATGTGCGTGGTAAAGGCATAGACGTATTTATGGCGCTGCAGCTTTATGCCGGTGTGATGGTTGAAACCGCACTTTATTTTGAAGAGCCGATTGATGCGCTGAAATCAATTCTTGATAAATTCACCGCGAGTATGGACAAAAAACCTTACACAGGTGAACTGCCATTATTTGTCTGCCCACCAGCCTATATTGTCGAAGACAACGCAGAGCGCGGACGCGAACTTGCTCGCCAGTTAATGTGTGACTGGGAACATGATATATATGGCTTTGTTGATCTGATTGTTTATTTGGCTTACCACAATTTGTCTGAATGGGATAATCAAGATATTCCCATTGATGAAAGCAGCCGCTTAATCATTGAATGTGCATGGCGCGCCCTTGCATATGAAATCGCGGCGCAAGAACTATGCGATGCATCGCTTGACCATATGATGTTAAAGCAAGAATGGGAGTTGGCTGATTGCCTTGTATCCTTAAGCGGCGCGGCAGGGGACTATGTCAGCCAAGAACATGCAAAGCGTGATGTCACAACGCCTGATAAGCAGTTTTATGTTGGTGAATTTTCAGGCATGAGCCTGCCAGTACAGTTTGATGAGATCGTCTATGTCATGACCCGCGAAGCGGCACGCCACGGCGTCGCAAGTGGTGAAGATTGGCGTTTAGGCCTCGCCGCCAATGATGCCCCTGCATATGCGCCGGTGGATGTTGTGCGCTCTTTCAAGCCTTATTGTGAAAGCTTACTGCCGATATTAAAGCTTGAAAATAGCTATGATTACGCCGTTGTCTGCGCAAAAGCAGCCGGACGCATGATTGCCGTTGTCTCAGGCGGGGAAGAGCCTGAAATTGCCCCAGTAATCGCCAAGCCATTAGCGCTCGCCGCGATGATCGAAATGTTCAAAGAAACGCAAAGCGCGTAAAAACCAGTTCTTTTACCTATATTCAACGTCATTCATAACATATTGGCACGCGAAAGCTGTGGATGTTAACTTTTTGCGTTTGTGCCTTACCTATGGCGTTTACTTATATAGGCAATCAATTTTACCCGAAGAAAAAATGTTTTTTGGCAAAAAAGGTTTGCGCCTATACGTTTCTGCCAGTATAAAAAAGCCATGTCAGTACAAACAGAAAAAATTGGTGATATGACCTTTGAACAAAAATCTTCCTACAGCTATGAGGAAATAATCACCTGTGGTAACGGCGAAATGTTCGGCCCAGGTAACGCACAGCTTCCACTTCCGCCTATGTTGATGTTTGATCGCATCACGCATGTGTCTGAAGATGGCGGGGAACATGGTAAAGGCCAAATTGTCGCTGAGTTCGACATTAAACCTGACCTATGGTTTTTTGATTGCCACTTTAAGGGCGACCCTGTAATGCCAGGCTGCCTTGGCCTTGATGCGATGTGGCAGTTGGTCGGTTTTTACCTTGGCTGGATAGGCGGCAAGGGGTCTGGTCGTGCTATTGGTTTGGGTGAACTGAAGTTTAGCGAACAGATTCTGCCTACAACGAAACTCGTGCAATATGAAATCAACTTTAAGCGCGTGATTAACCGCCGCTTAGTATTGGGCATTGCTGACGGTAAAGTTATTGCAGATGGTAAAGTGATTTATGAAGCAAAAGACCTTAAGGTTGGCTTGTTTGATAATTCACAAGCCGCAGCAGCTTAACAGCTGTTCTCGCTTTTAATCGAAAATATTGATCTTTAATTTAATAAAAGAGTAAGAAAATGATGAAACCAATTACGCCTAGACGTGTTGTTGTAACTGGACTTGGCATTGTATCGTGCATCGGTAACAATGCAGATGATGTTGTGAAATCGCTTAAAGCTGGCAAATCAGGTATTACATTCTCGCAAGAATATGCTGATTTAGGTTTTCGCTCACAAGTACATGGTAAGCCAGAAATTGATTTGGAATCTCTTGTTGACCGCCGTATGCGCCGTTTCATGGGCGAGGGCGCACAATATTGCTACGTCGCGATGAGCGATGCGATTAAAGATTCAGGTCTTAGCGAGGACCAAGTTTCAAACCCACGCACTGGTATTGTTATGGGCTCAGGCGGCCCATCTGCTGTAAACCTTGTTCTGGCCGCGAACACAGCCAAAGAAAAAACACCAAAACGCGTCGGCCCATACCAAGTGCCGCGCTGTATGTCTTCAACGGCAAGCGCAACATTGGCGACTTATATGAAGATTAAGGGTGTTAATTATTCAATTTCATCGGCATGTGCAACATCGGGTCATTGTATTGGTAACGGCCTTGAACAAATTATGTATGACAAGCAAGACATTGTTTTTGCTGGTGGCTGTGAAGAGCTGAGCTGGGAGTTGTCTTGTTTATTTGACGGTATGGGCGCCATGTCGTCGAAATATAACGACACACCAGAAAAAGCGTCACGCGCATATGATTCAGGCCGTGATGGCTTTGTTATTGGCGGCGGCGCTGGCGTCTTGGTATTGGAAGAGTACGAACACGCAAAAGCGCGCGGTGCGACAATCTATGCTGAGCTTACTGGCTATGGCGCGACTTCTGATGGTCACGACATGGTCGCTCCGAGCGGTGAAGGTGCCGTGCGTTGTATGCAACAAGCCTTAAGTACAGTTGAGGGTGATGTTAGCTATATCAACACACATGGTACATCAACGCCTGTTGGTGACATTACAGAGCTCGGCGGTATCAAAGAAGTCTTTGAAAAACGCGGTGAAGCAGTACCGGCATTTAGCTCAACAAAATCAATGACAGGCCATTCACTTGGCGCGACATCAGTACAAGAAGCTGTTTATAGCTTGCTCATGATGAAGCACAACTTCATTTGTCCAAGCATCAATGTTGAAAACAGAGATGAAGGGGCTGAAAGCATGGACTTGGTCACAGAATGTCGTGAAAATGTTGAACATACAACGGTTCTTTCGAACAGCTTTGGCTTTGGCGGTACGAATTGCTGCTTAGCGTTTTCTAAAGTTGACTAAATCATAAGTCATTATGGGTAACTCTGGTTTATAAAAACAATAACAAGATAATCGAATAGATAAAAAAATGAGCAATACACAACTCTTTGCAGGTAAACGTGGCCTTATTATGGGCGTCGCGAACGATAAATCAATTGCATGGGGGATGGCGCAAGCATTATATGAACATGGCGCGGAAATTGCTTTCACTTATCAGGGCGATGCATTCAAAAAACGCGTTGAAGGCCTTGTTGCGCCACATCATAGCAATGCGCTTTTAATGCCGTGTGATGTTAGTAATGATGAAGATATTGCTGCTGTTTTTAAAACATTAGAAAAAGAATGGGGCAGCATTGATTTCATTATTCATGCTGTCGCTTATTCAAACAAAGAAGAGCTTAAAGGGCGTTATGTTGATACGAGCCTTGAGAACTTCTTGCATACAATGCATATTTCTTGTTACTCATTTACATCTGTTATGAAACACGCAGAGCCATTAATGGAAAAGGGCGGCTCAGCCGTGACACTAAGCTATTATGGCGCAGAAAAAGTCATGCCAAATTACAATGTGATGGGCGTTGCCAAAGCCGCACTTGAAGCGTCAACACGTTATCTGGCTGCCGATTTAGGCCGTAAAAACATTCGCGTTAATGCGATTTCTGCAGGCCCAATGCGCACTTTGGCAGGCTCAGCCATTGGCAGCGCGCGCAAAATTTTCAAATATAGCGAGCTAACTTCACCGCTTCACCGCAGTGTTGACCTCAAAGAGATCGGCGGCACAGGTGTTTATCTGTTGAGTGAATTGTCAGGCGCTGTAACAGGTGAAATCCACTATGTGGATTGTGGCTTTAATGCTGTTGGTATGTGCCCAGCGGAATATTGGGATCAGCTTTCCTGAATGCAAAGCGTATAATAGGGTTAAAAAAAGCGTCAGCATAAAACTGGCGCTTTTTATTTTATTTCAAATGCCCTAAACCTAAACACTCTAATTTGCTATGCACATAAGCGCGCTCTTCATCTTCGGTAATAATGTCTGCAAACATATCTGGCGGGGTTTGCGGATCAGAAGGAATATAATGCGCGGTTATATCAGGTAGCCCCTCTAAAACAAGCATTTGGGCGTGCATGTCTTCGGCGAAGTCGTAAGTGAGGCATTGTTCTGAAATAAGGTTTAAATAGGGGAGGTTTGCCGCATTAAAATGCCGCGATAGCCCTTCTAAATGGTCTGCGCCAGTGCAGTGGTAAACTATGCGCGCGCCTATATGCTCTGCGTGTTCTTTCATCTTCGTGAACATGTGATGATCACGTATTTTTGTTCCTGTGGGGGAGGTGGTCGAACATTTTTCATGCGCAGCCTTCACCGCGATAAAACTTGCATGGGTGCTTGGGTCGTTAAGATCGGCGATGCGTAAATAGCCAGATTGCTTGGCGGCAACATCTGAGAAAACGCAGCTCAGACGGCCTTGTTCTAAACCTGATTTGCATTGGCGTAGTAATAAGCGGTTTGTGTAGTTACAATAGGGCGTTTCAAGTTCGTCTATGGCGTAGTTTAAATTCCACACCGCTTTTCCAATGGATAAATAATCAGCATTATTTTCAATTTTGTGAAGGTTCGGGGCTGCATTATGTTTGATCTCTAAGCTTACTGCAAAATTATCGTTCGCGCGGCTAAGTGCATCAATTAAAATCATGTGGTGAATATGCTCAGGCAGGTATTGGTGATTTTCACCCGCGAGTATAAACAGTGGGCTGTTATGCTTGCCTTGTTCGTCAAGCGTATGGCGGAGCGCCATTATCCGCTCATAAGCACGTACTGCGCTTTTACTAAGCGCAGCGGCATCCTTATCCATTATTGTTATGCCATTGCTATTCATGTGTTCTTTTTATCTTTATTGTTGTTGACATAACTACATCAGCGGCGTGGCTAAAGTCAATAAAATAATCCCTAAAAAGCAGAGTCCTTATGCTTCGGCTTCGTTTTCTTCTGTCTTGGTCAGGGTAATAATAAAATCATCCTCACGTGGGGATATTTGTGACGTTGGGTCTTCGGTGTAAAAACTCACCACGCCAGCTTTGCTGATGATGCCAACATGAATATTTGTAAAGCTATCTTCTGGGATAATAAGCTCGTCATCTTTTTTACCCACGCGCGATATTTTAAAGCGATAACCGTTTTCAAAATCCTGATAGAGGCTCTCTAAAGTAAGACCCTCACGCACAAAGGCTTGTCCTTGGACGTGATGTGACATTTTGCGGTGCTCTGATTTACCGTCCTCGGCAGGGGCTATACTGAATACGCGCTCTGATCCGAACTCATAGCCTAGATTTTCACAAAGCAGCGCATTGTAAGCGGGGTTTGCCGTCGCGGCGATTAAAGTGTTAAATGCCGTGAAATCAAGGCTGAACTCAGTCTCATCAGAAAGTAACTCCCCATGGTAAACAGGAATGTCGGCGAGTTTCGCCTTGCTCAATGATCCCCAGTTATTATCGACAATAAGAACGGGGACTTCGCGTGATTTAAGGGCTTCTGCCAATTGCACTGACCATGCATAACTGCCCGCTATAATCACGCCGTTTTGTTCTTCGGATGTTAATTTTAACTTCTCCGCGAGTGGCTTAATCATAAAGCTATGCAAGGTCACGCTGATGACAACAATGGCAAATGCGATCGGGAAAATCTGCGCGCCGCTTTCAAAGCCGCCTTTGACCAATAATGGCCCAATAATCCCCGCCATAGCAGCGCAAACAATGCCACGCGGCGCAATAAGGCTGGTAAAGGCCGCTTCGGCGAAGGTGATGTTAGTACCCAGCGTTGAAATAAACACGGTAATGGGGCGAATAACAAAGAGCAGCATAAAGATGAATACAAAGCTTTGCCAGTTAAGGTTGAGCAGGGCTTCTAATTCCAAATCAGCGGTCAGCAGCAAGAATAAGCCGGAGACTAATAATAAGGTTGTCGTTTCTTTGAAGCGTTTAATTTCTTCCATGCTGCGGGAGTGGATATTGGTTAATGTCACCCCCATAACGGTGACGGCAATTAATCCGGATTCATAAAGCAATGCATTGCAGCTGAAAAATAATATCAGTACAGATGACACCAAAAAAGGCGCTTTTAAATATTCAGGCATATGCCCGCGTTCAAAAATGCGTTTAGTTAAATGAGCGAAGCCAAAGCTGACTAATGACACCATCACGATGGATGCACCGTTTTCAACAAAGAATGAAAATCCCGAAACGCCTTCAGATGTTGATACGAAATATTCATAAGCTAAAATAGCAAAAATAACGCCTAAGGGGTCATTCACAATACCTTCCCATTTTAGCACTGAGCCGATGCGTTTATTCAGACGCGCCTGCTTTAACATCGGCATAATGACCGTCGGCCCAGTGACAATGAGTATGCCGCCGAGCGTAATAGCTGTCGGCCAATCAAGCCCAGTAATATAATGCGCAGCGATACTGATAAGCACCCAGCCAATCGGAGCGCCAAACATAGTTATACGCCGCACAATGCGCTGCGTATCACGCAGGTCTTTAAAGTTAAGCTGTAAGCTGCCTTCAAACAGAATGATCGCCACGGCGGCGGCGATGGCGGGTTTAAGGAAATCACCCATTAATTCATGCGGGTTTAATGCGCCAAGTACGGGGCCGAGTAAAAAGCCGCTGCCCAAAAGGAAGATGATCGCCGGAATACGCAATTTCCATGCAATCCACTGCGAAGCAATGGCGAAAAGGGCGATTAAAACAATCTGAAATGATAATGATTCCATCAATAATGCTCATTCTTAAAAGGTACAAAAAAAAGCAACAGACCAATGCGGTGCGTTGCTTTTTAAAACTATAAAGTTATAGGGCTATAACTGTCTATAAATAAAACTTAATACCCCACAGCATGCATTTTGGCAGCTGTATCTAACATACGGTTAGAAAAACCCCATTCATTGTCATACCAGCTCATCACGCGCACAAAGTTACCATCCATGACTTTTGTTCCCGCAAGTGAGAATATGGATGAATGTGGGTTGTGGTTGAAGTCGGTTGACACTAGCGGCGCGTCATAAACATCTAATACGCCTTTTAATGCGCCAGATGCTGCGGCGCTGACCGCTGCATTAATTTCTTCAACTGTTGTATCGCGGCTTGCTGTGAATGTCAGGTCAACCAATGATACATTCGGGGTAGGAACGCGGATCGCAACGCCATCAAGCTTGCCGTTCAGGGCAGGGAGAACTTTGCCAACAGCCTTCGCTGCGCCTGTTGATGTCGGGATCATGTTCACAGCGGCTGCACGCGCGCGGTGCAAATCACTATGCATTGTATCAACGGTGCGCTGATCGCCTGTATAGGCGTGAATGGTTGTCATGAAACCTGTTTCAATGCCAATCGCGTTGTGAATGGCATGTGCAAATGGTGCAAGGCAGTTTGTTGTGCATGATGCGTTTGACACAAGCTTATGTTCAGCTTTCAAATCGTCTGAATTTACGCCGTAAACAACGGTTAAATCTTCACCGCTTGCAGGTGCTGAGATCAGAACTTTCTTTGCGCCGGCTTCTAAATGTTTACCCGCCATTTCACGTGATGTGAAAATGCCTGAACACTCAAATACAATATCGATGCCCATTTCCCCCCAAGGCAAAGCCGCAGGGTCGCGTTCTTGGAATGCTTTGATGGTTTTACCGTTCACAACAATATCATCGCCAGATACAGAGATATCCGCCGCTGATACGCCATGCACAGAATCATATTTCAGCAAATGCGCGTTTGTGTTTGAATCGGCAAGGTCGTTAATCGCAACGACTTCCATATCAGTGCGTCCAGATTCGATTAATGCACGAAACACCAAACGACCAATACGACCAAAACCATTAATTGCTACTTTTACGCTCATAATATTCTCCACTCTATTTGCGTTTATTAAAATTGTGACTTAAAGCTGTTCTTTAACTGCGGCGATAGTTTCTTCGACTGTAATGCCGAAATGCTTGTAAAGCTGATCCGCTGGGGCTGATGCGCCAAAGCCTTTCATACCCACAAACTTACCTTTGCGTCCGATAAATTCATCCCATCCCATACGGCAGGCCGCTTCAATCGCGACATGTGCAGGTGCATCATCAACATAAATGCTTGCTTTATATGCATCGTCTTGCGTTGCGAAATTTTCAAAGCAGGGGACAGATACAACTTGCGTTGGGATGCCTTCGCTTTCAAGCTGCTGCTGTGCTTCCACCGCGATTTCAACTTCTGAACCTGTTGCATAAAGGACGGCTTTTGGCTGCGTGCTTGCAGGGCGTATCACATAAGCGCCGCGCTCTGATAAGTTCATATCTTTATCGCTACGTAATGTTGGCAAGCCTTGGCGCGTTAAGACCAACACAGAAGGGCCATGTTCGTTGTTTAGGGCAATCTGCCATGCTTCGGCGGTTTCAATGCCATCGCACGGGCGTAAGACTTTTAAATTTGGTATTGCGCGCAATGCGGCAAGATGTTCAACAGGTTGGTGCGTTGGGCCATCTTCACCAAGGCCAATGGAATCATGCGTCATTACAAAAATGCTACGTGTTTCCATTAATGCGGCAAGGCGTATCGCAGGGCGTGAATAATCTGCAAAGCAAAGGAATGTGCCGCCATAAGGAACAATGCCACCATGCAGCGCCATACCGTTCATTACCGCAGCCATACCATGTTCGCGTACCCCATAATTAATATACTGGCCTGCATAATCGCTCTCAGGGCCAATAAACCCATCATGATGTGATGTTTTGGTGTTGTTTGAGCCTGTAAGGTCAGCTGAGCCACCTATTAAGATTGGCATTTTCGGCACAAGATGTTCTAACACCATGCCTGATGCCGCGCGCGTTGCGACTTTCGGAGATGTTTCAAGGAACTCTGCTTTTGCATCGGCAATGCCTTTGGCAACAACATCGCTAATATCTGAACATAAGGCGACTTCAAAGTTTTGAATGTTATTTTGGTTATACCAATCAGAACATTCTGATTTATATTTGCTGCCGACATTGCGCCAAAGTTGCAATATATCATCAGGGATATCAAATGCCCCATGTTCCCAGCCAAGGTTTTTACGTGCACCTTCAATTTCTTCTGCGCCAAGCGGCGAGCCATGCGATGATGATTTGCCTTCTTTGGTCGGTGCGCCAAAACCGATTTTTGTTTTGCAGCATATTATGCTCGGTGTGTCGCTCTGGCGTGCTTTGGCAATGGCGGCTTCAATCTCGGCATGGTTATGTCCGTCAACGCTTTGTACATCCCAGCCATAAGCTTCGTAACGCTTACCGACATCTTCGGTGAATGATAAATCGGTTTTACCGTCAATGGTGATGCCGTTATCATCATAAAGGACGATAAGTTTAGAGAGTTTTTGTGTACCCGCGAATGAACATGACTCATGGCTTACACCCTCCATAAGGTCGCCGTCAGAGGCGATAACATATGTGTAGTGGTCAATAAATTTTCCATCATGCATCTTATTCAAAATGCGCTCAGCAAGGGCAAAACCCACAGCATGAGAAATGCCCTGACCTAATGGGCCCGTTGTCATTTCAATGCCTGCGCCTGGGTAATATTCAGGGTGGCCATCGGTTAGTGATGTTAGCTGACGGAAATTCTTAATTTCGTCCAATGTAATTTTTTCATAGCCGCAAAGGTAATTAATGGCGTAAAGCAGCATCGAGCCATGACCCGCAGATAAAATAAAGCGGTCACGGTTCGGCCATGTCGGGGCTTTGGCTTCAAAACGCATAAACTTTGAATAAAGCACTGTCGCAACATCTGCCATGCCCATTGGCATACCGGGGTGGCCTGAATTGGCGGCTTGTACGGCATCCATCGCGAGGGCGCGAATGGCGTTTGACATTGTTTTGAGTTGCTCTTGGCTCAGATTCATAGTTACTTTGTCCTTGTTAGAAAGTGTTTGCTCTGCAGCAGTTGTAATGGTCATGTGACTATACCTTATCTTTTAAAAATCTGGCACCTAGAATGCGGCCTTTTGATCAATTGGTCAACAGGAATGGGGATATTTAGGCGTATATATATTGACCTTGCGATGAAAAAGTGGATAGTTAGCCATATTCTATTTTATTTGTATTTGTGTTGAGGTCGCTATGAGCCGTGAAGTCTTGAAAAACGCTTTAATTAATCTGGATAACGCCGTGGCGAATCTCGAATTGGCGATACCTGTGGCTGAAGGTAAACTTCGTGGTGCGCAGCGTGATTTATTCGCAGGCGATATGCCGCCCGTAGACGCAAGCAACGATTCGTCGCTAGATGTTGATGTCATTGCAGGGCGTTTAGACGCAGCAATTGAAAAAGTTGAAACATTATTGGCAGAAGGGCAGTAAGTTATGGCTGAAGTATCGCTTCTCATTAATGGTAAAGAATATAGCCTTGCATGTGACGAGGGGCAGGAACAACGTATCCTTGATCTTGGCCACTATATAGATGAAAAAGCCCGCGACCTTGGCGCTGGCGGCATGAGTGATAATCATCGTTTGATGCTGACATCTTTAATGCTAGCGGATGAACTTTTTGAAACAAAAGATCGCCTCGATGTAGAGAAAAAGGCCGATAAAACGCCGCAAAGCAAAACGAGCGATGATGGCGTAAGCGTCGAAGAAACCGCCGCTTTAGCTGATGCAATCAACCAAATGGCAATCCGTATCGAAGGATTATCCGCGCGCTTAAACAAAGCATAAGCGCTCCATTAATATAAAAAAGCGCCCGCCCTTGAAAATTTAACTTCCTTTTATCATATAATATGTACTATCAAGGGGAGGCAGGCTGCGTTATGCGTGATGCGACATTAATCTCGGAGGCCGATATTTTTTCGTAAGGGAACTGTCCCTGCCATCGTCTGTGGACTTTGGCATTCACGGTGCCCACCTAGTTTTACTGGGCCACACGAAGATTCTTAAGCACACGGTAAGGTGGCCTGTTTCTCTTTTCTTTATCTTCCATATTGATTACATGGCGCTTCGGCGGTATCTTGAAAACCATGTCTACGCATTCAGAACAAAAACAGCTGATCAGAGAGCAAGCAAAAAAAACGCGCGCCATGTTGCATGTTGATGCAAATGCGGGTGAGTTTTTATCATCTAATTTTTTTGATGTGTTTCAGGCGCAATTGGATAGCAATCCGATTATCTCTGCCTATTGGCCATTGGGAAAAGAATGCGATACTTTACCATTAATTGATGATTTGCTTGGGAGAGGGTATAAAGTCGCGTTGCCGTATATTAATGGCGGGGCACAAGGGCTTGATTTTTACTTATGGGATCATGACAGTCCACTGATTAAAAGCAGTTTCGGCGCAATGCATCCTGATTTGAAAAGCGATAAATATGCCGCGCCCGTGCAGCCCGATATTATTTTGCTGCCTTTACTTGCCTATGATCGGCGTGGCAATCGTCTTGGTTATGGGGCGGGGCATTATGACCGTTACGTTGAAGCCATCGCGGCGCAGGGTAAGTCAGCCCTATTGGTCGGCGTGGCCTATATGGAACAAATTTGCTTGTATCCGCTGCCTGCTGAACAGCATGATAAACCATTAGATTGTATTTTAAATCCAAATGGCTATACTCCGTTTTCATCCAAAGCACCCGTCATTGGATAATGGCGGTAGATAAATTAAGTAGAAATAGAAAGAAGTTTTAATGCGCATAGTTTTTTTAGGTGATGTTTTCGGCAAAACAGGCCGCCAAGCGCTAAGCCGCGAACTGCCACAAATTCGTCGCCAATATAAGCCTGATGCCATTATCGTAAATGGTGAAAACGCTGCGCATGGCATGGGCATTACCACAAATATCGCCAAAGAATTTTTCGCCCTCGGCGTTGACGTTATCACTACGGGAAACCATATTTGGGATCAACGCGAGATTATTCCTTATTTGGAAAAAGAAGAACGCGTCCTGCGCCCGATTAATTTCCCTGAAGGCGCACCGGGAAATGGCGTGATTGATTACCGCCTTCAAAATGGCCAGACGATACGCGTGGTAAATGTGATGGCGCGCCTGTTTATGGATGCCTTGGACGACCCCTTCGCCGCAATGAATGCCGTTTTAAAAGATAACCCACTGAGAACGAAAAATGCGCACGCTGTCGTTGTCGATGTGCACGGTGAAGCAACCAGTGAAAAAATGGTTATGGGTATGATGCTTGATGGGCGCGTCAGTTTTGTTGTGGGTACGCACACACATATCCCCACTGCAGATACGCGCATCTTAGAAAAAGGCACGGCGTACCAAACTGACGCCGGTATGTGCGGTGATTATAACAGTGTTATTGGCGTGACTTACGAAACCGCCGCGCCGCGCTTTATCAAAAAATACGCAAACCCACGCATGGCACCGCAAGATGGCGGCGTTGGCACTGTCTGCGGTACATTTGTTGAAACAGATGATAAAACAGGGCTCGCTGTAAAAGCTGAGCCGATCCGCTTAGGGCCAGAACTTATTGAAACGCGCAAATAAAAACAATAGCGACGCTTTAGCGTACTTATTTTTTATGCGGGTCAATATTATCAGGAAATTTAATGAAATAGCGGTGGCAAGCATCATCCAAAGCTTGCACAAGCTCCGCACCGTAACGCCCGCCAGTACCTTGGATTTGACCAAGTAAGACAGCGCGTAATGTCGTGTGAAAGGCTTGCACAATCTCTAACGCTTCTATGTCTGGCGTTTCAATGACTTCCAAAAATTGGACTAGCTTATCGCCAATAATCGTCACAAGATCATAATGGAACATGCCGCCATTCGCTTTTAATTGCATGCTTGGATAAAGCATCTGACGAATGAGTTTTTCGGCGCTGCGTTCTTCTTCGCCTTTGTCTAAATCAACGGCAGCTTGGTTGATACCGTCTTGTAACTGATCCAAAGACATTTCACCCAGCGGACGAAAATCAACACTGTTACTTTCAAGCAAATCTTGTGCTTTTGTCAGTATGGTCTGGCTAAGACCGCCTGTGCCAACTTTTGATTTAAGCATATTGGGCGGCGTTATAAACTCTGCCTTGCGAATTTGTTTTTGATTATAATGCGTTGGTGTGTCTTCGCCCATGGTACTTAGTTGCCTCTTATTATTTTTTATTTTTCGCGCGTTAACTTATTTGAACGTAATCAATCTGTTGAGTCTACAAAAATTAAGTCGTAATCCTCAATTGTAATATCTTTATTTTCTTTTACGCCAGCTTGATCTCTGACATTGCTTAAATGTGCGCGGGCTTTTTCTAAATCTTTTTTTGTCGCATTAGACATTTCAGAGCGTCCCGCAGGGAACATCTTCTCAACATCGTCTTGGCGGCGGCGATGCCCGTCATATGCAGCTTCGTTATGCCTACGTCGGTCGGGGCCGAAAAACTGTTCGGATCGTACAAATTGGCGCGGCTTTTCAATGATCTGGTACAGGCGTTTATACAAATCGCGCGCCTTGAAAGGTTTGACCAAAATCTCGGTTATGCCTTCATCACGCGCCTCAAAAATGCGATGCTTTTCGGTGAAGCCAGTCATAAGAATAATGGGAATATAAGGGTTGGATGCGTCCCGTTCGCGCCGAATTTTTTTTGCAAGCTGAATGCCGTCAATAGGGCGCATCATCCAATCAGTGATGATTAAATCAGGTTTATATTGCAGATAAAGTTCAAATCCGCGCTTACCATCTTTCGCGGTCAAAACATGACCTACGCCAAAAGTAAGTAACAGGGATTTGGTAATATCGAGCATGGGTTGATTATCATCAACCACTAAAATAGTCACGGACTTAAAATCATATGCCATAAGAAAAAAATAAAATGTAGTTTAAAAAAAGATCCTAAAAATGATTATGACATAGTTTTACATGTAAATATTTAAAAAATATCTGATAATTAAATCTTTTTTTAGCTAGACCTTCCTTGAAACCGCATGAAACCAGTATTATAAAGAGATTAGTATTATCTATTGGGTGCGATCCGTGCCCCTCAAAACAGTTTAAAAGGTCGAACTCATGGCAGGTCATTCCAAATTTAAAAATATTCAGCACCGTAAAGGCGCGCAGGATAAAAAGCGTTCAAAACTATTCTCGAAGCTCGGCCGTGAAATCACAGTTGCGGCAAAACTTGGCGGCGGCGACGCGGATATGAACCCGCGCTTACGTTTGGCGATAGCGACTGCGCGCGGGCAGTCAATGCCTAAAGATGGTATTGAGCGTGCAATTCAAAAAGGCGTAGGCTCTGATGATGGTGATGATTATTTTGAAATCCGCTATGAAGGTTACGGCCCTGCAGGCGTTGCGATTATTGTTGAATGTCTTTCAGACAATAAAAATCGCACCGCGTCTGATGTGCGCTCAACATTCACTAAATATGGCGGAAACCTTGGTGAAACAGGTTCTGTCGGTTTTATGTTTGACCGTAAAGGTGAAATTATATTCCCTTCTGACAAAGGCGATGCCGATACAATTTTCGAGGCCGCATTAGAAGCCGGCGCAGAAGACGTCGCAAGTGATGCTGAAACACATGACATTACAACTGCGCCAGAAGATTTTGCTGCTGTGCGTGATGCGCTCGAAGGCACATTTGGCGAACCACAAGAACAAGGTTTAGTCTGGCGTCCAAACATCAACGCAGAAGTCACTGTCGACCAAGCCGTTAGCGTATTGAAACTAATTGACGTTTTAGAAGATAATGATGATGTGCAAACCGTCACGAGTAACCTTGAAGTGACCGAAGAAATTATGCAGAAATTTATGGAGGCATAATTTAGGTGAGCATTACGCGCGTATTGGGCATTGACCCAGGTTTACATCGTACAGGCTGGGGCGTGGTTGAATTCCGCTCTGGCCTATTGCGTTTTATTGGCTGCGGTTTGATTAAAACAAAACCTGTGGATGCTACCGCAAAGCGCCTCGTGCAAATTGATGCTGGGCTAGCAGATGTATTGCGTGATTACACGGTTGATGAAGCGGCGGTTGAAGAAACCTTTGTAAACCAAAACCCAGCATCAGCCTTGAAATTAGGACAAGCGCGCGGCGTGTGCTTAATGTCTGCGGCGCGCACAGGAATTGACGTTGGCGAATATGCGCCGACAGTGATTAAAAAATCAGTCGTGGGCACAGGACGCGCCAGTAAAGATCAAATGGGCATGATGGTCAAAACATTACTGCCTGCTATCGGTAAAATCAGCGAAGATGAAGCCGATGCTTTGGCGGTCGCTATCTGCCATGGTCACCATATACAGTCGCGGCTTATCGCACATAACAAACAAGTCTTTTAAAGAACAGGAACCCACAACATGATTGCGAAGTTAAAAGGCAAAATAGATACGCTCGGCAGTGATTACCTTATCATTGATGTTGGCGGTGTGTGTTACATGGTGCACGCCTCAGCCAAAACATTATCAGTGATTGGTGATGTCGGCTCTGACGTTGCGCTACTCATTGAAATGCAAGTCCGTGAAGACAGTATGACATTATTTGGCTTTGCTTCTGCGGAGGAGCAGTCTTGGTATAAATTGCTAACATCCGTACAGGGCGTTGGCGCGAAAGTCGGCATTGCGATATTAAGCGCTTGCCCCGCAGATCAGCTTGTCATGGCGGTGATGTCAGGGGATAAAGAAGTCATCCGTCAAGCAGAAGGCGTAGGGCCGAAGCTTGCCGTACGCATTATCACAGAGTTAAAAGATAAAGTCGCAAAGATGGATATTGGCATGGGCGCATCAACAGCGCAGGTCACAGCATCGGCTGATGGTAAGGGCGTAGCAAGCACTGTGAATATTACAGCAGAAGGCAATGATAATCAGCTTAATCAAGATGCTCTCTCTGCGCTTATCAACCTTGGTTATGCCCGCGCCGAAGCTTATAAGGCCGTCATTTCAGCGCGCAGTAAGTTCAAAAAAGATCCAGAACTTGGCATGTTGATTAGCGCTGGTCTTAAGGAGCTTGCGTCATGATGCATGAAAGCGGCGAACGCGCCGCAGATTTTCAGCCCATGGCCGATCAGCAAGAACGCAGCGATGAGCATTCATTGCGCCCTCTGACTATTGAGGAGTTTATCGGCCAAGAAAAGGCGCGTGAAAATCTGCGCATTTTTGTCACTGCGGCCAAGCAGCGTGAAGACGCAATGGATCATGTGTTGCTTTATGGCCCGCCGGGGCTTGGTAAAACAACATTGGCACAAATTGTCGCCCGTGAACTTGGCGTGGGCTTCCGCGCGACGTCAGGCCCTGTCATTGCCAAATCAGGCGATTTAGCGGCAATTTTGACCAATTTACAGCCCCATGACGTTTTATTCATTGATGAAATCCACCGCCTAAACCCAGCTGTGGAGGAAATTCTTTATCCTGCAATGGAAGACGGCAAGCTAGACCTTGTCATTGGTGAAGGGCCAGCGGCGCGCTCCGTGCAAATTGAACTGCCGCCCTTTACTTTGGTCGGTGCAACAACGCGCAGCGGGCTGTTGACTAATCCGCTGCGTGATCGTTTCGGTATTCCTGTCCGTTTAGAATTTTATACCCCGCAGGAACTTACCCGCATTGTTTTGCGTTTATCATCAAAGCTGGATATGCCAATTGACGAAGAGGGCGCATTTGAAATTGCCAACCGTTCGCGTGGTACGCCGCGTATTGCGGGGCGCTTAACGCGGCGTGTACGTGATTTTGCGTCCGTCGCGGGCGCTGAGCTCGTTACCGCAAAAATCGCTGATGGAGCATTGCAGCGTTTGGAAGTTGATGCGCAGGGTTTAGACTCTATGGATCGTTTATATTTAACAGGCATAGCTGAAAACTACGGCGGCGGCCCTGTCGGGGTTGATACCATCGCTGCCGCGCTATCAGAAGAACGTGACGTTATCGAAGACGTTATCGAACCTTATTTATTACAAAAAGGCTTGATACAGCGTACGCCGCGTGGGCGTATGCTTTCACAGGCCGCTTATGCCTATTTAGGATTAAACCCACCGCGCAAGGCGCATTTAAACCAAGGCAACTTATTGGATGATGATCTAACATGAAATCACATAGTATAGATATTCGCGTATATTACGAAGACACCGACGCTGGCGGCGTGGTGTTCTATGGTAATTATTTGAAATTTGCGGAGCGTGGGCGTACGGAATTTTTGCGTGCGATTGATGTTGAAAACAAGCAAGTGCATGACGAACTTGGCCTGTTATTTGTTGTGCGCGCTTTAAAGGCCGATTATTACTTGCCTGCGCATTTAGACGATATGCTGCGTCTGACAACATCTGTTGAACGCATAGGCGGGGCATCGCTTGATATGAAGCAAATTGTGACAAAGAATGATGAAAAGATTTTTGAAATGGACGTAACTTTGGTCTGTGTCGATACGAACACAAAACCAAAGAAATGGCCTTCGTTTATTAAGGAGAGAATGAATGGCGAATGAAGTAAGCACAGCAATTGGCGCTGTTGATGGCGTAGCTGTTGGGAACAGCGTTGGCGCACATGATTTATCAATGATTGGCCTTTTCTTAGAAGCAGACTTAATTGTAAAAGTCGTAATGATGATGCTGGTTTTCGCATCATTTTGGTGCTGGTCAATTATCATTACCAAGCGCAGCCGCCTTATCGCTCTCAATAAACGCGCCGATCGTTTTGAGGATGCGTTTTGGTCAGGTGAACCGCTTGATAAGCTCTATGAACGTGTGAAATCACGCAATGGCGACCCATTATTGGCAACCTTCACTGCTGGTATGGAAGAATGGCAAAGCGGCGTATCTGCGGGCATACCATCATCAGAAAGTTTGCAAGCATCATTAAAGCAGCGCGTTGAACGTGCAATGGGACTAGCAATTAACCGCGAAATGCAATTGTTAGAACGCGGCATGACATTCTTGGCGTCTGTCGGTTCAACCGCGCCATTTATTGGTCTGTTTGGCACAGTATGGGGCATTATGAATTCATTCTCTGCGATTGCTGCGACCAAAGACACATCGCTCGCTGTCGTTGCCCCAGGTATTGCGGAGGCTCTCTTTGCAACGGCGCTTGGCCTTGTTGCGGCTATTCCTGCCGTGATTGCCTTTAATGTCTTTTCAACGAATTTGAACCGCTACGCTGACCGTCTTGATGCATTCACAAGTGAATTTATCGCGATTTTGTCACGTCATCTCGACCAAGGTGAGGCGAGCCATAAAGCGACAGATCAGGCGGCATAGTCATGGGGATGAGCACAGGAAATATGTCATGGAAACGCACACCCGGTTCACGCCGCCGTGGGTTTCAGCCAATGTCTGAAATTAACGTCACGCCTTTTGTTGATGTGATGTTGGTTTTATTAATTGTCTTTATGGTATCAGCGCCGCTTTTAACTGCAGGGGTCGCCGTCGACTTGCCGCGCTCTGATGCATCGGCTTTGAAGAACGAGGATGAAAGCCCGATTGAAATTACCGTGCAAAAAGACGGTAAACTTTATGTGGGAGAACAGGAAATATTAAGGGAACGCCTTGTGCCTTTCTTACGTTCGGTAACGGGGCGTGACTTAGACCGCCGTATTTATATTCGCGCTGATCAAGGCCTTGAATATGGCCGCGTCATGGAAGTTCTTGGTGGCATCAACCGCGAAGGCTTTAATAAAGTGGCGCTTATTTCGACAAAAGACAGTTCAAAGTAATTTATGTTAAAAGTGCAGCCAAATAATGCGCATAGCGCCACACAAACCACGGCGGATTATTCAATCACCTCGTGGATGAATGGTGCTGGGCCAGTGGCTTTAACTTTATCCTTTTTGCTTCATTTGGCGGTCGTCTTTATTATGACTGTCGGTGTACCATTTTGGCCGAGCCACCCAACAATTGAAATGGATGACGTTGTCGCTATTGAGTTTGTTGAAATTGCGGAAAAAACGGAATCGAACCGTGATGAAAGCCGCGCAAAAAACGAAAATGAGAAAACTCGCGCGCAAAATGTGAAACCAGAAGCTAAGCCTGAGATTGATAAAAATGTCAGCAAGCCAAAGCCAAAGTCAGCGCCTACTGTAGACGCGAAAAGCCAGCCACTAACAGTAAATAGTGAAAAGAATAAGACGGAAACTGCGCCGCCACCGCCAGCTGATTCAGTGCCTATGCCCGAAGAAATTGAAAAAGAAAAACCAAGTTTAGCGCCGACAAAGCCGAAAAAGCCCAATAAGCGGCCAAAGAAACCAGAAGAGAAAAAGCCCGAAGTCGCAAAAGAGCAGCGCAGCTTTGATTCTGTATTAAAGAACTTGCAGATTACAGAGAATGCGAACGTCGCAGAAGAGCAGGGCGAAACCGCGCAATCCGCCGCGCCGAAAACGCCAACATTGGGGCAGCGTATTACCATGTCTGAATTAGACGCATTGCGCTCTCAGCTCGCTCAGTGTTGGAACGTGCTTGCCGGCGCGAATTTTGATAAGGCTTTGGTTGTTTATATTAAATTATATAT
>MDTB01118242.1_pt1 | contig 25987 bp, 26 predicted proteins | sample 811161 | NCBI WGS metagenome assembly MDTB01 (sample SAMN05326650, study PRJNA326480) | marine metagenome | isolation source: seawater | place: Mediterranean Sea | collected 2009 | reverse complement strand
TTCATAAAAAATGTTATTTATGTCAGTTTTTAAATGTTTTGCCAATAACTCTTGCGTGTTTTTTAAAAACTTGATTGAGGCCAAGTACAAAGCATTTCCGCCTACAGGCATTGATCTTGATCCTCCAGTTCCCGAGCCTTTTGGTATTTCTATGCTATTACCTTGAATTATATTGATCTGATTAATATCAATTGCTAAGACTTCTGAAACAATTTGAGAGTACGATGTTAAATGCCCTTGTCCATTAGATTGAGTACCTATTTTGACCTCGATATTGCCATTTCCTCCAACTTTTAAATAGCAATACTCAGGACCTCCACCACCGCATGCCTCTATATAAGTCGAGATACCAATTCCTCTATATTTATTATTTCTTAGTGATATTTTTTTTCTGCTTTCAAAAGAGTTATAATCAGAAAGCTTTAAGCAATCAGATAGGTTTTTTTTAAAATTTCCAGTATCATATGTATGTCCCAATACAGTTTTATAAGGCATATCTTTTTCATCAATAAGATTAATTTTTCTAATTTCTATAGGACTAATTTTTAGTTCTCTAGCTGATTTATCTATAAGCCTTTCTATTAAGTACGCTGCTTCAGGTCTTCCTGCTCCTCTATATGCGTCAACTGGATTTGTATTTGTAAAGACCCCTTTTACGTTTGCATATGCATTAGCAATCTTATAACATCCAGTAAGCATAGCAGTTCCAGCGTAAGTAGGAATAAAAACTCCAAAATCAGAAATATAAGCGCCTAAGTTGGCAAAAGTATTAACTTTTAGAGCAGTAATTTTATAGTTTTTATCAAAACCTAACTTAGCTGTACTGTAATGATCTCTTCCATGAATATCCGATAAGAAACTTTCAGACCTTTTTGCACTCCACTTTACTGGCCTATTTATTAATTTCGATGCCGCTAGAGTAATTACGTATTCTGGATAATTAAAAATTTTCATTCCGAAACCACCACCAACATCATGGGTAAAAACATTTAGTTTTTCTTCTTGAATATTGAATATAGCTAATAATTTTTTTTTTAATCCATGAACTCCTTGACTAGAGCAATGCAAATTGTAAGTATTACATTCTTGGTCATATTGACCAATAGCACTCCTGCATTCAATTGGGTTTGGTACCAATCTGTTATTAATTAACTCAATTGAAGTTATATATTTTGATTTTTTTAAAGCATTTTCTACATTTTCTATTTTTCCTAATTCCCAATCAAAGCAAATATTATTTGATAATTCTTCTCTAATTGTAGGAGCCTCAGGTATGATAGCATCCTTTAAATTAGTCGTACTTTGCATTTCTTCATATTCAGTCTCAATAAAATCAGCTGCTTCCTCTGCTATTTCAATAGATTCTCCTATAATAGCTAAAACAGGCTCACCTACATATCTAACTATTTTATCTGCTAAAATATTTCTAAAAGTATCTGGCATCTCAGTACCATCTTTATTTGTCACTTTAAACCCTGGATAAATAGGTTTAATATTCATATTTTTTAATGTATTATTGGTTAAAACAGCTAATATACCATTACACTTTTTGGCTCTTTCATAATTGACTTTTACAATTTTAGCATAAGCATAAGGGGATCTAACTAGATGCAAATAAACTTGGTTTTTTAGATCAATGTCATCGTTGTAAGTACCAGACCCAGTTAAAAACTTATCATCTTCTTTTCTTTTAATAGATTGACCTATACCAAATTTCACTAATTAACTCCTTTATATATATTTATCAAAATAAAACAATAATACAATATTGAAAAATAGTAATTTATAATTATAATTCTAATATGAATCATAAAAAGAAATTAGATACTCCTAAATTCACTATAGGTGAATTAGTTAAGCACAGATATTACCCATTTAGAGGTGTTATATTTGATGTTGATCCAGAGTTTATGAACAGTGAAGAATGGTATGATTCTATTCCTAAAGATATAAGACCTAAAAGAAACCAGCCATTCTATCATTTATTTGCTGAAAATGACGACGGTCCATATATAGCATATGTCTCCCAACAGAACCTTCTTCATGACGAAAACTTAGATCCTTGTTCTCATCCGCAAATTAATTCTGTGTTTGATGGCTTGAAGGACGGTAAATATATTCTAAAAGAATCAAATTTACAATAATAACTATTGACAGTTTTTGACGTATTTTCCAGACCAACCACTAACTTCATTAGCAAGTTGACTCGTTAATAATCTTCTAAAATTTGCATGGCATGTTCCACAAGCTTTCCCTAAATTACACATTGCTATAACAGTATCATCTAAATCATCTTCTGTAATAGCACTCTCAAGGTTTGATGCTGATTGTTCTGCACTAGAATACAATCTAGTAAAGTAATCTGGAAGTGCCCAGACTGCAGGTGTTGCATTTGTGTAACCCTTAGGCGATAGATTACTTTCTTCAGGCCATAAACTTTTTGTCTTTTCTAGTAATGTCACTATCTCTTGGGCATCATTTATAGCTAAATCTTTATTATAATCAACTTTTTCTTTTAATTCTACATAAGGAGAAAGTCTCTTTACTCTTTCCCAAATACCTTGCATGGCTGTCTTGCGAGACTCAATAGTAATTAAAGTTTCTTCAAAATCTTTAGCAATAATTTGATTTAGAGAATAAAATATAAGTAACAATATTGTGAATTTTAAAGTTTTTATCATTCTTACATATTAGTTTTTTTTTGGGTAAAAGCAATAGATTAAATAGTATAAAGCATATCGAACTTTAATGATCAGATTATTTTTTGTCTAACCAAGGAGCATCTGGAGCAGTTATTTCTCCTTTTGGCAAAGGAGGTTTTTTTTTATCGTTATTGTCGTAACTGAGATTTAATTTTTTTTTAATATAAACCCTACCCAAAATAAATGAGATAATAACGGCTATTAGAAATATAGAAACTCCTATAAGAGGATGATAAAACATACTTTATTTTACTAAAAAAATATAACTAAAACAACTGGTTTATTTTATTTGTTCTTTCTGAGATAAAGTGAATACTTCGTAGCCATTTTTAGTTACACCTACAGTATGTTCATACTGAGCTGATAATTTTTTATCTTTAGTAACGGCTGTCCATCCATCAGCTAATATTTTTATATCTTTTTTACCAATATTAATCATTGGCTCTATTGTAAATATCATTCCTTCTTTTAATTTCATACCTTGCCCTTTTTCTCCATAATGCAAAACATTGGGAGCGCAATGAAATACTTTACCTATTCCATGACCACAAAAATCTCTAACAACCGAGTAACCATTTTTTTCAGCACATCTCTGAATAGCAAAACCTATGTCTCCTAAGGTATTTTCAGGTTTTACTTTTTTAATTCCTTCCCACATTGACTGAAAAGTAACTTCAACTAATTTTTTTGCTTTTATACTTTTTTTACCTATGAAAAACATTCTGCTAGTATCTCCATGCCATTTATTGAGAATTACAGTTATGTCAATATTTATGATGTCGCCATTTTTAAGTGTTTTATTGCTAGGAATACCATGACAGACAACATGGTTGACTGAAGTGCATATAGATTTAGGAAATCCCTTATAATTTAAAGGTGCAGGTATTGCACCTTTAGATATAATATAATCATGACAAAGTTTGTCTAATTCAATGGTGCTTACACCTTCTTTTACATAAGGAGTAATGAAGTCTAAAACATTTGAAGCTAATTTACCAGCAGACCTCATATTTACGAAATCCTGTTTCGTATGAATATTAACTGCGTTATTATACTCATCATAAATTATGTTATTAGTCATACTTATATTTTAATTATTAAATTTAAAAGTACAATAAATGAATTTTATTTTCTTCAGTAAATTTTTAATAAAGTGTATTATTTAAATATGATAAATGCAGGAATATTGATAATAGGAAATGAGATTTTGTCTGGAAGAACATTAGACAAAAATTCTAATTTTTTATGTGATAGATGCTCTAAAATTGGTATATCTGTTGCTGAAATAAGAATAATACCAGATGAGAAAATAATTATTAAAAAAGTTGTTTTAGATTTATCAAAAAAATATAATTATGTATTTGTTACTGGAGGTATAGGTCCAACCCATGATGATATTACAGCTGATGCAATTGCTTCAGCATTTAATAAAAAACTAATACTTAACAAAAAAGCAGAGAATTTATTAATTGAACATTATAACAAATCTAAACTTGAATTAAACAAAAGTAGATTGAAAATGGCTTTTATTCCAAAGTTTTCGACTTTAATATTAAATCCTGTTAGTGCTGCTCCTGGTTTTAAAGTTAATAATGTATGGGTTATGGCCGGTGTGCCTAAAATTATGCAAGCAATGTTCATATCAAGCATAGAGCCAAAATTGAAAAAAGGAAAAAAAATTACATCTAAGTCAATAAATGTTTTGAAACCAGAAGGAGAGATAGCAATAATTTTAGAAAAAATTAATAAAAAATATGTTTCTGTGAATATTGGTAGTTATCCTTATTATCTCCCACCAAATATTGGAACAAATATAGTTTTTAGGGGGATTAAAATATCTCTTGTAAACAGTGCTATAAGGGAATTCTGTAATACTTTAAAGAATAAAGGAATAACATTTTCTATAGATTAAATATATAAAGTTTGATATTAAATAGTTTAAAGCCCACTTGGCGGAATAGGTAGACGCAAGGGACTTAAAATCCCTTGTCCGAAAGGACGTCCCGGTTCGAGTCCGGGAGTGGGCACCATAAAGTTACAAGCAAAATTTTTAATATTTATTGTATATATTTTAAAATAAACATCTTGTTAGAGTAACGTTTAAATCTTTATATATATTTATAAAAAATAAAATATTAAGTTTAAAATTTTTATTATAGTTATATCTGTTTTAGATTTTGTATTTTTATTGTATATACATTATTATGAAAATTAAAAATTTAATCATATCTGAAAAGTCTCCTCCACCATTAATTGCAGAAATAGGGATAAATCATGGAGGGTCATTAGCTACAGCAAAAAAAATGGCAAGGTTAGCCGTCGAGAACGGAGCCAATATTATAAAACATCAAACACATATAATTGATGATGAAATGTCAAAGGAAGCAGACAATTTTAAAATTTCTTACATTAATCAATCAATTTATGAAATTATGAAAAAGTGTGCTTTAAGTCAACAAAATGAAGAAAAATTGAAAAATTATGTAGAAAAAGACTTAAAGTCTATTTTTATTAGCACTCCTTTTTCTAGAAAAGCAGCTAATTTTTTAAATGATTTAGGTGTGCCTTTTTTTAAAATTGGTTCAGGAGAGTGTAATAATTATCCTCTAATTGAACATATAGCAAAATTTAAAAAGCCTATTATACTAAGTACTGGAATGAATGATTTAAAGAGTATATCTTTAGCTGTAAATATAATTAAGAAAAATAAAGTTCCTTTAATATTAATGCATACAACGAATAGTTACCCATGCGATGATAAAGATGTAAGACTTGATTGTATAAAACTTCTAAGAGATTATTTTAAAAATAAGGTTCCTATTGGTTATTCTGATCATTCTGTAGGAGAGTTGGCTATACAATCCTCTGTTTCTTTAGGAGCAAGTATTTTAGAAAAACATTTTACTGATAGCTTCAAAAGAAAAGGCCCAGATATTTTATGTTCAATGGATCCAAAGATGTGTAAAAATATATCTGAAAACATTCAAAGAATATTTAAAATGAAAAACGGTAAAAAAAATCTAGTTAACGCTGAAAAAGAGGTTGCTAAATTTGCATTTGCATCAGTATGTTCTACAAGACCTATTAAAAAAGGAGAAAAATTTTCAAAAAACAATATTTGGGTAAAAAGACCAGGAACGGGATACTATCTAGCTGTTTCTTATAATTCACTATTAGGTAAAAAAGCTTCAAAAGACATAAAAGCAAACTCTCAAATAATGAAAAATCATGTGATGACATTTAAATAGTTTTTACTTAAAAATGCATACAAAACAAATTTATATAACTGGTGCTTCAGGGTTTATTGGTTCTCATTTAATTAATAAAATGAAAAAGAAAGGCTTGTTATTTTTTCCAATATCTAGGAAAAAAAATGATGAAGCAAATATACTTACTATAAAAGATTATAATGATTTAAATCCTGTTAATAAAAGTACTTTAGTACATTTAGCAGAAAATAATAATGTAAATGAAGCAGAAAATATAGGAGATGCGTTTATTAGTGAGAATATGGAAAATGTTAATAAGTTAGTAAAAAAAAAATGGGAAAATATTATATATATTTCCACTGTCCTTTTATATGATTTTGACAAAAAGGATAAAACATCTACAACAAATTCTTATAAAGTAAAGGCAAATAGTATATATAAAAAAAGTAAATTAGAATGTGAAAAAATTATTTTAAATAATGGGGGAACAGTTTTAAGAATGACTAATTTATATGGCCCAGGAATGTCTCGTGATAATGTGATGTCTGATATTATCAAACAATTAAACTCTGAAAAAATAGTTTTAAAAAATTTAAATGCTATGAGCGATTTTTTGTGGATAGAAGATGCTACAGATGCTGTAATTTTAGCAAATAATAAAAAGTTTAATGATGTTTTCAATATTGCTAGTAGTAAAGTAGTAAGTATTTATGAATTAACAAAAACTTTTTTAGAATTAGCTGGATACAATAGGAAAAAAATAATAGGATTAAAAAATTCGAGTAAAACTTTTGCGCCTATAATTAATATAAATAAAGCTCATAAAATTTTAAATTGGAAGCCAACTACTAAACTAGAGACAGGTATAAAATATCTTTTAAGGAATTTAAATAAATTATGAGAAAAAAAAAAACGATAGCAATTTTTACAGGAAATAGAGCTGAATATGGGCTATTGTATCCTGTAATTAAAGAAATAAAAAATCATCAAGAATTAAATTATAAGTTAATAGTATCAGGTGCACATTTAGATAAAAATTTTGGTAATACTTTAAATGAAATAAAAAAAGATGGACTGAAGGTAACAAAAGAAATTAAAATTAATATGAAGGGTGACGCTCTTTATGATACTACTCAAGCAATTGGATTAGGTATTCTAGAAATATCTAATGCCTTAAAAAGTATTAAGCCTGATATTTTATTAGTCTATGCGGATAGATTTGAAGGTTTTTCAGCAGTGGTTGCTGGCTCACAAATGAACATTGTTACATTACATGTTGAAGGTGGAGATATTACAGAGGGAGGTGCTTTAGACGATTCTATTAGACATGCTATGACAAAGTTATCTCATATTCATTTTACAACTAATAAGTATGCTATGAATAGAATACTTGCCATGGGTGAAGAGAAATGGAGGGTTAAAAATTACGGTTTTCCAGGTATTGATTTAATAAAGGAAAAAAAATTTAGTAGTAAATCTGAAATAGTGAAAATTTTAAATATTAATCTTGATATTCCAATAGTTTTATTTACGCAACATTCCGTAACTACAGAATTTGAAAAAGCTGTTAGACAAATTAAACCAAGTTTGAGAGCCATTACAAGACTACTTAAAAAAGGTATTCAAGTGATTATAACTTACCCGAATAACGATGCTGGAGGGAAAGAAATTATCAGAGAAATAAAAGTATGGAAAAAAAATCATAAGGATTTTAGTAATATAATTGTTTCTAAATCTTTAGGAAGAGATCTTTACTATGGGTTATTAAATTTAGCCTCAAGTACAAAGCATAAAATAGTTTGTATGGGAAACAGCTCCTCAGGAATAAAAGAAACCGCAATTTTTAAGTGTCCTACAGTTAATATTGGAACTAGACAAAAAAGTCGTTTAAGAGGACAAAATGTTTTAGATGTAGACTATAAGGAGAATGAAATATATGAAGCTGCTTTAAAGTGTTTATTTAGTGAATCTTTTAGAAAAATTGCTAATAAAACAAGTAATCCTTATGGAACAGGAAATACGGGAAAAAAAATTGCTTATTTTTTATCTGAACTTAAATTAAACAAGCAGATATTACAAAAAAAAATGACTATAAAAGGTATTAAAAAAAATAGTTGGTATAGATAATTAGAAGATTTTGTTTTAACATTAATTTAATTTAATAGGAAAATACTTTGTTTAATAAAAAAGTTTTGGTAACAGGAGCTGATGGCTTTATAGGTAGTCATTTAGTAGAACAATTAGTTAAAAAAGGAGCAAAAGTAAAAGCTTTTCATTATTATAATTCATGGGACAATTTAGGCTGGTTACATTATTTACCCAAAACTATTTTGAAAGAGATAGAATTAATTAATGGTGATATTAGAGATTCTTTTAGAGTTTCGCAGTCATTTAAGAAGGTTGAAATAATTTATCATTTAGCTAGTCTAATAGGAATACCCTATTCTTATCTAGCACCTAGATCTTATTATGAAACAAATGTGCTAGGTACTTTAAATGTATTAGAAGCATGCTTAAAAAGTGACTCCTTTCAGAGGTTAGTTCATACATCTACCTCTGAAGTATATGGTAGTGCTCAAAAAATTCCCATTGATGAGAGTCATCCAATTATAGGCCAATCTCCATACTCAGCATCAAAAATAGCAGCTGATAAATTAGCTGAAAGCTTTAAATTATCATTTAACTTGCCCATAATTATTGCAAGACCATTTAATACGTACGGACCTAGACAAACTACTAGAGCGGTTATTCCTACTATTATATCCCAAATTGTAAAGGGTAATAAGGTAATTAATTTAGGAAATATTAAAGCCACCAGAGATTTTAATTACGTTAAAGATACTGTAAATTCTATGTTAATGTTAAGTAATGTTAAGCACGCTGAGGGTAAAATAGTTAATATAGGCTCAGGAGAAGAGTGGAGTATAAAAGAAACAGCTGAGTTAATTATGAAAATTTTAAATGTTGAAATACCTATAAAAGAAAACAATGATAGAAAAAGACCAAAAAATAGTGAAGTTAATAGATTAATTGCTGATAATTCATTATTAAAAAAATTAATAAAATATAAAAAGCCTTATTCATTTGAAAAAGGCCTTGCCTTAACTATAAAGTGGATAAAAAAAAATTCAAATTTATTTGAAAAAAATAAATACAAGTTTTAGCTTTGCCTTTTTGGCATATTAGTATAATTTTTTAAGCAATACTTAGTAGAATCTTAGACCACTCAACTTTAGAAGAAACAGCATAAAAACTTCCAGTTAAATTTCCAACAAAATTATACTGAAATGGCTCAAACTTTGAGTCTAACAACATTCCTCCTGATGCTCTAAGAATAGCATCACCTGCAGCAATATCCCATTTATTTATACTTTCTAACCTAGGGTAAAAGTCGGCCAAACCCTCTGATATTTTACAAAATTTAATTGATGACGAACACTTTTGTAACTCAAAGTTTTTTATTTTTTTTAGGAAGTTTTCTGTTTTTTTATCCAGTCTATTTGAAATAGTTATTCTTGGTGTTTTTAAAATTGTATTTGTTTGTAGATTTTTTTTAATGCCATCTTTTAGTTTAAATGCAAGATTTTTATAACCAAACCAAATTGAGTTAGAAGGTGGATGACCAATAATACCAATAATAGGAGATCCATTTATTATTAAAGCTATATTGACAGTAAATTCATCTTTCCCATTAACATAACTTGACGTACCATCTATAGGATCAATAAGCCAATATATGTCTTTGGTAAAATCCTTATCAATATATTCGCCTTCTTCACTAATTATGGGTATTTGAGGATAAAACATTTTTAAATGTTTATTAATAATATTATCTACAAGTTTATCAGCCTTGGTTATTACAGTACCATCATGTTTGAAACTAGTCCTCTTATCAGTTTCTGCATTAATATAATTGATGCTTTCATAAACAATATTAATTAAGTTTTTCTCTACATCAAGATTATAAAAAGAATTTACATTTTCCATATTAATATTTTTTTTTAAAATTTTAAAAAATTTATTAAATTACCTTATCATATTCAAATAAATATTATAATTATATGAATAAATAATTAATTTAAAAATTGTGAACTAAATTTAGTTAATGTATTTTTTAATTTTCTTATGTAAAAAATTTCTCAGATATTGAAATTTTGGTTGATATGTAAGCTCAGCTCTAAAGGGGTCTCCGTGTTCCAATGTACTGATTTTGTTAAAGTCATTCAAAGCATGATTCATTACATATAGTATTGCTCTTCTTTTACCATATATGTAAATCTGTCCGGTCCAACTTTCTTCCTTAATAATTTTATTAAGTTTTAATCTTTTTACACAGAGGGGTAAAACTTTAATATTTTTACGAAGTTTTAGATTATTTATTTCAAGAGTTAAGGAAATTGTAGTGCTGTAAGGGTTAACTAATATTAATGAATAAGTTATATTATTTTTATGATTAATGTTTATGGCAGGGTATCCGTCTATCCATTTACCGAATTCTTTCATTTGCATTATTACCCTAGGGTTGCCGTATTTTTCTTGCCCACAACTCATAAAATTTTTTTTATTTTCGCTGGTATAATTAACATAAAAAGTAGGAATAGAACAAGACTTAAGGCCTTTACCAGATAATAAATTCATATGTGTTTCAATATAACTAAGGTCATTGTTTTCACTCCATGGGCCCCATTCAAATTTTGACTGTTTTTCATTAATCCATTCATTATTTTTAAATTTTAAATTATAAGTTTTGTCGAAAATCAAGTTTGAATTTAAAAATACTTTTCTTTTTATTTCAAAATCTGCTTTTTCCCCTATAATCAAGTTTTTTATTTCTGATAAAGGAAGTTCTTGACTATATTTGTAACTAAATGCTGGGCCCAGATGAATCATTGGTATAAAATAATTATAAGTCATCAAATATGATCCACAGAAAAATTTTCCAAATGTTTATCTGTAATAATGAAATAACACTTTATAGGTGTAAATGAATGGCATTCAAAAAAATGCTCTGTACAATTAGTATTTATTTTACTTAGGTCATATAAGATTGATCCTCTAGAAGGTATAGTAAAGTGATTTTTTGTTACTATATCCATTTTCTGATTTGATAAGGATTTTACAGATGATTGAATACAGGCTTTTTTATTGTGGGGGTTAATTATAAAAATGAAATTTTTTCCACCATTTTTGCTCGTTATATATTTTATATAATTAATCTTTTGTGAACCATATTGAGTATGTAATGTGGCCATAGATTTTTTTGCTTCATAAAAAAAATGTGTTCTAGTAGAACCTCTAAATCCTTTTTCAATAGCAGCTCTTGTAACTTTTACATAATATGTTTTAAGTTTGTTACAACTAGAACTTACAAAGTCACTCAAACAAACTTTATAATTTTGAGAAGGATTAATTATCTTTTCAAATTTTTTAACTTGTATCCCGCTATCATTAAATATTATAAATTTCAATTTGAATGGTACTGTTTTATTTTCAATAATACTAGGGTTATCATTTGACAATACCAACCAAGTTTTGATTATTTTAGAATTTAACATAGGTAAATAACCATGTAATTCATAAAAAGTATCCCCTAAAATAGAATCTAAAAATATTTTAATTTTATCTTTTATTTTATATTTTACATCTTGAGAAGAAAGGTTACTAACTATTTGCCTTCGTCCTTTTAATTGATAATATTTATCCTCGATTTTAGGCAGACAAGCCGAACATTGTTTAGCCAGTTCTAAATGATTACATATTTTTTCAAGGTTGTTGTGGTTATTTTGATTTAAAATTTGAACAAAAGTTTTATTAGTAACTTTGGCACAATAGCATAGAAATTTCTCATCATTTTCAATGGTATTAGCAGTCTTAAGCATATAACAAAATTTTAGATATAAGTATTATAAAGTATTACTATACATAAATATATTGAAATATAAATAAAAATCTATGTGCAACTATCACAAAATGTTTTTAAAATTTAAGTGATTTAGTTTTAAATTTATATAATTATTTCATAAAAGTAATTTTAAATAATCTATCTTTTTTAACAACTAATTATTTTTTGTTACGTTTAATTGCCATAAAGTTGCAGCGCCGTAATTATCACCAAAACCTGTTATTAGACTATTATTCCAAACAATAAATCTATACGGGTATTCAGATGCCGTATGTCGAAAACTTTTTGCTAGTGTGTGGGGAAAATTCGGTCCCCAGGAATTATTTACGCCGAAGCCACCTATAAGTGTCCATTGATTATTATTTAAAATCCAAACACTCACATTACCAGCTGGATGCCCCCCAGCACCTATAAAAAACATATCTTTATAACTTATACTACTATTAAAAGTGTTCATTTGACCCCACTTAACCGGCACATTTTCACTTCCTATTACAAACCATTCCTTCCCATCATAGGCCCAAATAGAAGAAAAATTTCCAACTGCTAAAGGAGCTCTGTTTAGAGTAACAAAAAGAAAATCTTTGTGAGAACTCATACTAAAACCATAATTAAAACCACTATTTATCCAACTACCATTAATTCCATTACCGCCTATGTGTTCCCAATTTATTGTATTTGTATTAAGTTTAAAAATTGCACTATTTTTATTTTTTGATACAGTACTTGCATAAAGATTACCGTCAGTATGGCTTAGCATTTCATATATTCCTGTTCCAGGAAATTTATCTAGTCCTAAACTGATATTTTTCCACTCAAGGTTTTCCAACCTATAAATAGATGTAGACCCATATATACCTACATATAAATAATCATTATGAGATATCATGGAATAAGCTAGTTGATCTTTCCAGGGGTATTTTTCATCAACATTTTTTACTTCTTTCCATATGCCTTCTTTATCGTAAACTAAAACAGTATTATTAATGCCTGCGTATAGTTTTTCATTGTGTACACACAAAACTTGGACATAATTTAATTTTTTCCAATCTACTGAACTCAAATTTTTGTTATCATTGAGTTTGCTCCATTTTTTTTCATCATACATATAAATATCAGCCTTACCTTTAACTTTACTACTTAAACCAACAACTAAATTATCTCCCCAAAGTGTAATTGCTTTTGTAGTTTCATATTCTTCTTTATTCCAAGGTATATCAAGTTCATGCCAATTAAACTTGATATTTTCATCTATTCCTGAGAGCTGTAATTTCATTTTTCTGGTTTTTTGATATGACTCAATATTAGATACTATATATTTTCCATATGAACTAACTTGATGTTCAAGAGTTCTAAACCTTTTAGTAAATTCATAATATTTATAAATTACTTTAGGAATAATTATTAGTGATAAAAAAAATAATGTGAAACCAGAGACTAAAATAATAATACTAAATTTTTTTTTCCCAGCAAGGAAGCTAATTAAAAACTGATTAAAATTTTTTCTGAACATTTTTTAAGCTTTAAATAAAATTTAGTTTATTGATAAAAAATATTATTGCAATAGGTTATAATCTAAGTAAGATTTAAATAGTAATTTTTAAATATTTTATTCCTTCTTATTTAAAGTTTATATGCAAAAGAACATAATTTATTTTAAATAGTTTTATTTATGAAAAAAAAAAGACATGAAGCTTATGCTATAATTTATTCAGAACAATTAATTAAAAATATTGAACCAGTTTTAGCAAAGCTCATAAAAACAAAATTAAAGTTAAAAATAATATTTATAGTTTTATCTGATAAGGATAAATTTTTCTATAAAAAAAGTTTTCCAAATATTTTTGATCAAATTTACACTACTAAAATAATGGATTTTAATGAAGAGAAGGAATTGATGCATTCAGATATAGAAAAGAAAGCAGTAGAATATGAAAAAAAATATCGTTGTTCAATTTACAAACTTTTTTTTAATCATAGAGTTTTAGGTAGAGGCTTTTTTGCTTCAGGTGGAGTAAGACATCCAAGAAATAGAACCCATTATGAGGGCAGTCATAAAGATTTTATGAATAGGGCTGTAAGAGAATTATCATTTTTAGAAAATTTATTTAATAGTAATGAAATTAAATTAGCTATAAATTTACCTTTCTATGCACACTTTTTGGCCACAAGGAATAATATTAATTCCTTGAGATCTTTTTGGGGAAGATTTAATAATACCTATGCATGGACAAATGTAATGGGCATAAATCCGAAAGTAACTATGGAAGAATTTAAAAAAAGTAAGCCATTACCTTTAAAAAAGTTTTTTCTTCAAAACCCTTATCAATCGCATGCAGATCTTCAGGAGATTCTTATAAAAAGACTAAATATTAGAAATGTTTTTAAAAATTCAGTTTATAAAGTATTACAACTAATATATGGGAAAATTAAAGGATATCAAAAGTCAAAAAATGCCTATATTTATGATGAATTTATGTATTTTTGGAGATATAAAAAAAGCTATAACGAGTATTTAGGTTATGTTAAAAAAAATAAACAAGAAATAATTAATAAAAAATTTATTTTTTTTCCGCTTCTTACAGAGCCTGAAGAAGGTGTTTCAGGAACAGCAAGTGACTTTTTTTTTCAGCTTTCTGCGATAAATATCTTAGCTAGAGATTTACCAGCAGATTACAGAATAGTAGTTAAAGAACATTTACTTGCTCTAGGAAGAAGGCCAAAAGATTTTTATAGACAAATAAGTGAACTTAAAAATGTTATTATGATTGATCCAATGAAAAAAGGCTTAGATATTATAAAAAAATCAAAAGCAGTTGCTTGTTTAACAGGATCCTCTGGTTGGGAGGCCGCCGTAATGGGAATTCCAGTAATTTCATTCTCTAAGAATAACGAGTTCAACATACTAAAACATGTTTATGTTATTAATGAATTTGATAGTTTAAGAAATATTTTTAAAGTAATAGATGATAATTATTTTCCTAATGATAAGACCATGATAGATGGAGCTAAATTTTATAGTGCTTATCTTAAAAAGTTTATAGATGTAAAAGATTATAACTACCTAACTCCTTTAGCGAAGTCTATGTACCAAGTACCAAGAAATTTTAAAAAAGTAGCAAAAATTTTATTTCAAGATTTAGAAAAAAAGTTTTTATCAAATAAAAAAAATTTTTAAAAATTTTATTAGTTTATTAATCTGGTATAAATAATAGCAAAGCGTAATTATATGATATTAAAAACATTAAAAAATAAAATAATATTATTTTTAAGAGGTGACTACAACTCTGTCCGTTACAGATTTCTTATGATGCCAAAAGAGAAACTATATTACTACTGGTTTAGATTAAAGGGTAAATCTTGGATAGATTTTTATGCAAATAGATTAAATAACTTTGTTGAACAAAGCAATTTTAAAATAGTTAACAAAGATTATTTAAAAACAAATAAAGAAACTATGCAATTTCTTAAAAAAAAAGGCTTGAAAAAAGATAATAGTTTTTTAGATTTTGGTTGTGGTTTTTTTAGGTTAGGGGTAGTTCTTATCCCGTACCTAGATAATAAAAAATATGTAGGTATAGATATATCTAAAAATAGAATTGAAGCTGGAATAAGAATTTTAGAGAAGGCAGATATAAAGAAAAATCAATACACGTCAATAGTAAATGATTCTAATACTGAACTTCAAAAAATCTTAAAAAAAAAATTTGATTTTATTTATTTAGAATCCGTAGTCACTCATATGCCTAAAAGCGACTTTAAAAAATTATTAATATCTTTTTCTAAAATTCTTAAAGAAAATGGAGTTATATATTTAACCTTTATAATTGGAAATAGTTATAAGATTTTTGGTATTAAAGACTTTATTTATCCTTTTTCACTAATTCGAGAATTATCAAATGCAGTAGGGTTTGATGCTAAGATAGATCTTGATTGGCCAGATAAAGACTTTCCTATGGTTGAACTAAAGTTTAAGAATAAATAGAACATTAAGTAAATATTAGCCATCATAAAAAATAATTATTATGTACATAATTAACTTTTATCTAGTATACTTCATCAATGGACAAATGGGTTATATTTAGAACTTCTGTAGATAATTTGCTTAAGCAGGGTCAATCGTATCATGAAGTAAAAAAAAAGTGGAAAGCAATTACACAAGAATTTAAAAACTATAGGCCTAATCACCTTTCGAGCCTATTAATGCTTTTGGATAAAAGCAAATCAAAATTAAATATTAAAATTTTAGATCACGGCTGTGGTAGCGGGCTAACTTTATTTTTTCTAGCAGCTAAAGGCTATAAAAATATTTGGGGTGTAGATGTAGATAACACTCAAAAATTTTTAATTAGAAAAAAAGCTGCTAATAAAATTTTAAAGATAATACTAGAATCTAAGGAAGATAGAATTACAAATTATAATGGTAAAAAAACTGACTTCGATAATGCTTCCTTTGATTATATTTTTTCACAGCAAGTTATAGAACATGTTCAAAGTAATCTGTTAGATAGTTACATATTAGAAGAACAAAGAATACTTAAAAAAAATGGTTTTGCATTGCATCAAATACCACATAGACTTGGTCCATTTGAAGGACATACTAAAAGATGGTTTATTCACTGGCTACCTTCAAGAATATACCATTTTATTTTAAAAAATGATATTCAGAAACTACATTTAGTACAAAATGCTTTGTTTTTGAGGTGGCCTTGGGAATTAAAAACTTGCTTTAAAAAGTACTTTAAGAGTGTAAATAACTTAGTCAGTGCTAGACTAAAAGATGATGTTTTTTCTGAAGAATATTCTACCAAGGAGCGCTTATTAAGAAAAGTTATTATATTTCTTTTTAAACTTCCAATTGTAGGAAAGTTATTTTTAAGGTTACTTTCAATTTTTTTTCAATTAGAACTTTTTGTACAAAAGTAAATAAAAAACTCATAAAAAAATGAAATCATATTTAAATATATAAATTTTTAATTTGTTAAAATTTTTGACTTTGATATTATCTTTTTATAAATGTATTTATTATTTTAAAAAAAATTATTTTGCCATACATCTAATAATTTATAAAGTTTATAACTTTTGAATTAACTACTTGAAACTGTAACAGGAAGAATGTCATGAATTTAAATCCTTTAAGAATGATTGGTAGACTTGATATAAAAAACGACAGTGTAGTCAAAGGAATAAATTTGGAAGGCTTAAGAAAAGTAGGTAACCCAAGGGACCTTGCAAAAAAGTATTATGAACAAGGCATTGACGAAATTATATATATGGATGTAGTTGCCTCCTTGTATGAAAGAAACACTATTACTGAATTTATTAAAGAGGCAGCAAAAGAAATTTTTGTACCTTTGACTGTTGGTGGGGGTATAAGAAGTCTAGATGATATCAGAAAAGTATTAAATAATGGAGCAGATAAGGTTGCGATCAATACTGCTGCAATTAAAAATAAAAATTTGATTAAAGAAGCAGCCCAAAAAATTGGTAGTCAATCAATAATAGTTTCAATTGAGGCTAAAAGAATAGAGGAAAACTATTGGGAAGCATATTATGATAATGGACGAGAGAGGTCTGGCCTTGAAGTATTAAAATGGGCAAAAACAGCTGAAGAACTAGGAGCAGGTGAAGTTTTAGTTACATCCGTTGATAAAGAAGGGTTAGGATTAGGAATAGATATTGAATTATTAAAAAATTTAAGATCGGCAGTATCAATACCAATTATTTACAGTGGTGGAGTAGGAAAAGTTGAAGATATATTGGATGGCATACCATACGCCGATGGTATAGCTTTAGCTAGTATCCTTCACTATGATAAATATGATATTAGGAATTTAAAGAAAATACTTAAAACGAAAGAAGTTGATATAAGGACTTAAAAAGATTTATGATAACTATAGTTGATTATGGATATGGAAACATTTTTTCCATCTTATCTGCCTTTCATAAAATAGGACATGAGTGTAAGGTTTCTGATAAAAAGGCCGATATTATTAATTCTGATATTATCGTGTTGCCTGGTGTTGGAGCTTTTAAACATGCTATGAAATCATTAGAAAACAAAGGGCTCGATAAAGTAATAATTGAAGCATCGGCTAATGATAAAAAAATTATAGGTATTTGTCTGGGTTATCAAATGTTATTTAATAAAAGTAATGAGTTTGGTCAACATAATGGTTTGGGCTTAATAGATGGAGAAGTAAATAGTCTAGAATTATTTGGAGAAGGATTTAAAAGGGTTCCAAATGTAGGATGGAGGCCACTAATTATAAATAAGCAAAATAATTGTTTAAGTAATAAAAATAATAAACAAATGTTTTATTTTGTTCACTCATTTGTTCCAGTGGCAAAAAATGAATTGCAGATTAGCTCATTTATAAAGTTTAATAATGTAAAAATTCATGCTTCTGTTCATTATGAAAATATTGTAGGTTTTCAATTTCATCCCGAAAAAAGTGGAGAAGCTGGCTTAAGCTTGCTAAAAGAGTCTACTGAATATTTATTTAAAAAAAATTAATTTATTAAAAAACTAAAAAATAATTAGAATATAATTTTGAAATAAAGTAGTATGTTAATACCTTTTTGGAAATTAATATAATCTAAATATCTTGAAATATGCTACAAAATAGTAAAGATAAGACCTCATTAAAGACTGATGATGAAGTTTTATTTTGTAAAAAATGTGTTATGTCAAATCAAAGACCAGGGTCAACTATTGAATTTAAGAAAACTTCAACTATTGAAAAAAACTCAATAAATTTTAATAAGCAAGGAATATGTAATGCATGTCATTATAAAACCATTAAAGATAATGATATAGACTGGAAAGAGAGAGAATATGAGTTAAATCAACTATGTAGTAAATATAGAAGTAGAAATAATTCTTACGATGTTATTGTTCCAGGTAGTGGCGGTAAGGATAGTGCTTTTGCTAGCCACATTTTAAAGCATAAATATAAAATGAATCCACTTACAATTACTTGGGCTCCTCACATTTACACTGATATAGGCTTAGAAAATTTCAGACAGTGGATAAATTCTGGGTTTGATAATATTTTATTAACACCAAATGGAAAGTTTCATAGGCTATTAACGAAAAAAGCCTTTATTAATTTATGTCATCCCTTTCAACCTTTTATTATAGGACAAAAAATATGTGGTCCTAAGTATGCAGCTTTGCATAAGATACCATTTGTAATGTATGGAGAACATGCAGCAGAGTATGGTGACAGAATAGATGAAGCTTTTGACCCAAAAATGAAAGAACATTACTTTGTTGATAATACCAATATTAATAATCTAATGCTTTCAGGAGAGCCAGCAAAAAAAATTTGTGAAGATAATGGTTTTAACCTTTCGGAGTTATCTCCATATTTGCCATTGAAACCTGAGGTTATTAAAGATGCAAATGTAGAAGTATACCATTTAAGTTATTATATTAAGTGGGATCCACAAGAAGTTTACTATTACGCTTCTGAAAAAGTAGGGTTTAAGGCTAATTCAGAAAGAACAGAAGGTAGCTATAGTAAGTATTCATCTATAGATGATAAATTAGATGTTTTGCACTTCTACACTACACTAATAAAATTTGGTATTGGAAGAGCGACATATGATGCTGCTCAAGAAATTAGAACTGGTAAAATAACCAGAGAAGAAGGAGTAGCTTTAGTCAAAAAGTATGACCAAGAATTTCCAAATAAATATTTTAATGAAATTCTTGATTATATGGACATAAGCTATGATGAGTTTTGGGAAATAATAGATAAGAATAGACCAGAGCATTTGTGGAAAAAGGAAAATAATCAGTGGGTTCTTAAAAACCAAGTTTATTAATTTGAATCATTTAACTAACTTGTCCAAATTTAAATAAATTGCAATCAAATCTTGGTAAAATATGCATTCTTTTTTTGACAAAGTATGAAGTATCTATTTCTTTTGCTTCAACATTAAAGGAATATTTAACGCCTGCTTCATAAAGCAGTTTTATAGTTTCGTTATTAAAACTATGAAAGCCACCATAAGGGTGGGCATAAATTCTATCACTAATTAATTTTAAACTGGTTAAAGTTTCAAAAGACTTTTCAATACTTTTTTTTTGCTCTTCAGTGTTTAAACAACTCATTAATTTATGTTCACTTGTATGAGAGCCTACAAAATTACCGTGAGCTAATAGTTTATTAATATCGGGGACACTTGCATATATCTCCATTGGTTTAAAATGACACTCAAAATTTTCACAAAGTTTATCTATAATGTGAGTAGAAATTTTATGATCAATAAAATAATTAAATAATTGCTTAAAATATTTTAAGGATTCAGTATTACTTTGTAATGAATAAGTGCAATGCTCAAATTCTTTGATTCTATTTTCAATTATTACATCTTTATCGATAAGTTTAAGAGCTTCACTTAATAGCTTAGAGGGAGAATGCTTAGCAGAAATTTGATGTATTTTATGTACGTTAAGAATTTTGTTATCGGAGTAAGGTAAAGAAGGTATAAAAAAAAACCCCCATAAGCCTCTTCTATTTAGTTCAGGTAAAACATAATCATAATGACATTTTAGTCCATCATCAAAAGTAAGAAGTATTTTTCCTCTCTTTTCTGGAAGCTTACCTGTGCTAACATAATTTAACCATTCTTCCTTTGATACAAAACCATAATTATTTTCAAAATAATCTAATTGCTTTTTAAAGTTGTTAAAATCAAGAAATTTCAAATAAGGTAATTTGGGATTATATTCTTGTACGTAATGATACATTATAGCTTTCATTTTACCTTAAAGCCTCATTTTCAATAATTATTGGTAATTTTTGAACATTTTTTTTCTTTAAATAGTCATAAATTAATCCATTTTTTAAATTTTCATAAAGCACATTACAAGCTTTAAAGTCAAAGTCTTTGATATAATAAATTTTACCAGGCAAATTAATTTGTTTTTTTTTTTTTAAATCATCAAATTTATCTATTATTTTACAATATTCCTTAGTCATTTTTATTATTAACCTATTTCCTAAAGAATGTGGGCTATCACCTAACATATAATCAGCTCTAATCTGATGAAAAACTCTGCCAGTATCTATCCCGGCATCAATAAACATAAAGGTAGCACCTACATATTGTGGTTCCAGGTTAATGAGTGGCCATATATTTGTACCAGCTCCTCTATAATATGGAGAAAGTCCTAAATGTACATTAATGAACCTTTCTTTAAATTTTTCTAACAGAACTGAATTAATTAGTGATGATCCATAACAAATAAGTAAATCAGGGTTTAGTTTCAAAATTTTTTTAATTATATGGATTTTATTTATTTCTCCTTTTTTAATAATTTTAGATTTAGATAAATCTTTACTTATATTTATAAAAGAAGAAAAAAAATCTATCTCAGACTGAGCCCTTGCTTTTACATGTAACTTTTCAATCATATGGGATTTTGGATTTGAATTAACTCTATTTGCTAAACTTTTTTGAACATCTTCACAAAAAGAAGCCAGCACATTAAACCTTGAATCATTAGATAATCTTATTCTGAAGTATTGATGTCTTAGTTCATTTCCGGTTAAAATACATATTTTTTTAAGCATTATATTTAATTGAAGTTTTTATATATTTCTCTTATAACATATATTTATTAAATTAAAATACTAACATTGTTGGTATATAGTTAAACTAATAAATAGTCATTTCATAAGCTTAGAAAAATAATTATTTAGCATCTAAAGAATATTTTAAAATCTTGGGTTTTGATACCATAATTTAGGTATTGAATTAATTTTATTAATTGCAGTGTTAAAATCCACACCGATCATATCAAAGTATTTTGACAGACTTTCATATCTAGGTTCATTATCTCTTTCAACCAATTTTAGCGCATCATCTCTGGATATCTCTCCTTCTCTAATTTGATTACTCCTAAAAGTATCATGTTCAGTAAAACCAGCAACTGTATGATATATATAATTATAAAAAGCAGCAGTACCATCACCAATTCTCCAGCTTGTTTTAGTATCATTAGCAAATTCCCATTGATACTCATTTAATAGAATTTTATCTATTTCATTTTCATTCCATTTCCAATAGTCAAATATGTATAGATAGTTGCTATTATTTTTGATACTTCTGTAATATTCTCCTGACAATGTATCCCATAAAGATGTATTAAAATAGCCTAAGCTTTTAAACATTTGTTTAAATCTAAGAGATTGGTAATTTAGTTGTTTAAGCAACCCTTTTGAATAAACCCTTTTTTCATTAAGGTTGGGTTCTACACCTAAAAAGCCTGCTTTAAAATGTGTAACTTCAAAAGGACTATCACCCCATATATGTAATTTTATTTTAGTTTCCTTTTTAATATGCTCCACATATTTAAAAAAATGTTTATCTCCAGCAGTAAATAAACTTATCATGCCCAAATGCGGATTTTTTAACCACGCCTCCACATTTTTTTTAATATTATCTCTTTTTTTCTTAATATCTGCAGCTACTATTATATTCTCTATTCCTAACTTGGAACACATTATACTTATATTTCTCCTTCCTACATCAGAAGTCATTCCCCAATCATAGGTGTAAGTAACGGGTTTAAGCTTTAACTTTTTTACAATAAGGTGTAAAGCAAAAGAACTATCTCGTCCCCCAGAAAAAGGTACTATACAATTGTCACCTGTATCTTTTCTATAAGGTTTGATTAATTCTATAAGTTCATTGAAAGGTCTAGGCTTATTATTCTTTTTATAACTATGACAATAGTTACAAATTCCTTTTTCATCAAATTTTATGAAAGGCATAGTATGAGGTAATAGGCATTTTGTACATCTTACTAATTTAGGTTTAATTTTTTCTAGCAAACTTGAATTTGATATAGGATTTACATTTTTTGGAATCAACGGCCTCCTAGCTAATTTATATTCTTCTGTAATTAGGGTGTTATTCATATTTTTGGGTATGTCAATAATTTTAATCTGGTTTACGAGTTTTGTAATATTTTTGCATCCAAGTGTTTTTAAATGACATAACTCTGATGAGTAATATTTAAAACCATCCTTTTCTGCAAAATAGAGACTACCATTATTTGACAATAAGATTAACTTGCCTAAATCATAAAAAATTAAAGCAGCAGAGAGTGTTCCACTACATTTTTTAAGAACTATTTTTGCTGTATTATGTAAACTATTTTTTTTTAAATATTTTTGTGCTAATGACAAAATAATTTCAGAGTCGATCTCACTAGTTTTTTTAATCCCTTCTTCATTAAATAATTTTTTATCATTTATAATGATTCCGTTATGAAAAACTGCTGCGTTTTTTTTTAAAAAAGGTTGATTGTCATTATTTCCATTTGTTATTAATCTTGCTATACCAAGAACTATACTAGTTTTTTTTAAATTTATTCTTTTTTTTAGCTTTTTAATATCAAAGTCAGCTTTTTTAACTTTGTAAGCACTATCGTAATACATGATACCACTAGAGTCTTGCCCCCTTCTAAAAGCAAAGTTTATTAGCTTATTAATTTCTTTAGGACAAATTTTAGTTTTACCTATTATTCCAAAAATACCACACATGCTAAGTCTTATAAATTATATAATATCTTTTCTTCTTCTTTTATTCTATCTTCCCAAGATTTAACAAATTTTTGTTTTCTGGCTGATATCTTAGACTGCATTTTTTTTATCTTATTTGGATTAATGACTAAATATTTTAATTTATTTACAAGGTCATTACTATTATTAATATCATAATAATAAACAGAGTCTTTTAAAAATAAATATGTTTTGATATCTATTTTTTTATCCCTTCTTGGTTTTGGTATTATCATGCAATCATTAGAATTAATTGCTTCTAAATTGGCATTACTTAAGTTTCCATCTTTATTTGCTGATACATATATATCTGTAATTTTATGTAGTTGCATTATTTCATTATGTGGAATGTTTCCTAATATCTCAAAATTATTCGAATAAGAACTTTCTTTGACTTTTTTTCTAATATCATTATACAAAGATCCTGAACCAGCTATCATAAAACTAACTCTTAGACTATAAGTTTTTAATAATTTTAAGGCCGTATTTAAAAATAACTCTATACCTTTATTTTCTTCTAATCTTCCTAAAAAAAGTATTATGATTTTTTTTTTATTTTTTTTTCTTATATCATAGTACTTTTTTTTTACTTTATTATTATTAATATTCTCAACGCCATTTAAAAGCACGTATCTTTTTGTTTCTTTTTTCAATATCCTATCAAACCATTCTTCTACACCACTTCCATCTTGAGTTCCTATCACAGCAGAAAAATTTGTTCTAAATGCTATTTTATAAATTTTATGAATAATTCTTTTAGTATCCAATATTGACCTTAAGAAAGTACAAATCCCTAAAACTCTTAGTATAATTTTTTTTTTTGGAAACATAAGTTTTAATATTGATGCTATTACAACGTTTGAAGAATCAAGATAAATAATATTGGGTTTTTCTCTGTAAACAAAGATTAGTATCTTAATGAGATGTCTAAAATCTCTGAGAATTATTGCAATTTTTCTTGGTAAAAAATTATTAAAATATGAGATTCCAGCAAAAACAGAAATATTAGCCTTTAGTCCTTGAACCTTCATAGCGATATCATTATTTCTTTTCCATCCTGAAGAATATGTCTTTCCTGAGTCTTTAGCTAAAAAAAAAAATATTTAAATTATATTTCTGATCTAAACTTTCTATTAACTTATAGATTGTAGGTAATCCTTCAGGTGACCAATTTAAGTTATTGAGGCTTGCCTCAAAACTTGTAAACAGCCTTGTAACAAAAAAAATATTCATAAAGATTAATACATGATTTAGTAAGTTTTATAGTAAATTTTTACACATTTATAATTTATTACTGTAACCTAAAATTTTCAAATAGTATAACTTTTATTACAAGTTAGTACAAATTATAAGCTTTATAATTATTTATTTTTAAAAAATATAAAACTAAATTATCAGAAACTTAACACATTATTATATAATCTTTATAACTGCTTGAGAATTATTATTAATTATAAATGCTTTATGTTCAAATTCAGTTTCTTTAAAAACTTCTTTCAATGCTTTGTATTCACCATTTTGCCAACCAATATAATTGTAGAATTCATCAAAAACTATAATAGCATCTTTAACAAGATAAGGTTTAATCTTTTTTAAAACAAATTTAGAGGGACTGTAGGTGTCCATATCTAAGTGCACAAATTTTATTTTAGGGTTATGCTTTTTTAAAAAATCATCTAGTGTATCTTCTACCCATCCTACTATAACTTCTATATTATCATTAAGTTTTGGTAATTTCTTATTTAAATTAAATGAACCTTTAGACATAAATGTTCCTGTCCAGTCTTCTTTTAATCCTTCAAAACTATCAAAGCAATATAATTTTTCACAATAGTTTGAAAATAATTAGCGCTTTCGCCTTTCCAAACTCCAAACTCTAAAAAATAATAGTTTTTATTGAAGTTGTCATTTAATGCCTTTTTAATTGCATATTCTCTAAGTTGACCTACGTCTTTGAAAAGCATACTTTTTTTAAATGCTGCTTAAAATGTTCAAAGGTCTCCTCTACTAAATCATTTTTTAGTTTTTCCTCAAGAGTCAGATGTTTTCTGTATAATTCACGAGGTACAAGAAGAAATAAAACTCTAGAAATCAAATAGAAAAATCTTAAAATTATTTTCTTCATACTTTTTGTAGAGTTAATATATTCATACTATCCATTTTATAAGTTTGATAAACTTTTGTTTAATTTAATTTATAAAAGTTTATCAATTAAGCAAGACAAAAAAATTTAATTTTTTCATTAATAGTCTTTATTTTTTTTCCTTGCCTTTAAATTATAACAAATTGCATGTAGTATTGACATAAGACATTCCTAAATTATAGGGGTAGCGTTAGTTAATAATAATATTACCGTTATTTTATTATTTAAACTATCAATAATTTTAAAATAGCATATTAAAAATTTACCTTTTATTAAACTAACTTTAGTAAAGATACTTGCCTATATTTGCAAAGTTGTTAGTATTACTTTTTTGTTATTATTTTAATATTAAAGGAGGGGTGGCCGAGTGGTTAAAGGCAGCAGACTGTAAATCTGCCCTCATTTGAGTACGTAGGTTCGAATCCTACCCCCTCCACCATAATTTCTTT
>MDTB01190700.1_pt1 | contig 25988 bp, 21 predicted proteins | sample 811161 | NCBI WGS metagenome assembly MDTB01 (sample SAMN05326650, study PRJNA326480) | marine metagenome | isolation source: seawater | place: Mediterranean Sea | collected 2009 | reverse complement strand
TGTTCAGTATCTGTAGCAATATACAAATCTTCAATCAGTCCATTTCCAAGAGTGTGCATATCAAAGTCTGTTGCTTTGTGGATGAAGTAAGTAGATGATAATTCATTAAAGTTGGAACCATCTAATTCTAACATTCTCGGGGCGTCTCCCGATTCAAGGACATATAATTTATCTAAAGTTTCAGACCAAAGCATTCCAACAGGATTAGAAACAGTTTTCTGATGCAAAAGGCCTCCAGAAACAATCCATGCTGAAACATTTCCACCTTCAGATACCGCAGAAATTCTTTGATTAAATGAATTAAATCCACAACCGGTTATTTTTCCGTTTAATTGAAATGATTTACCAGTGAATGTACCGTCATAATTCCATAATTTTAGATTTCCATCTTGATCACCAGTAATCAATAGATTTCCATCATTAGAGTATTTTATACATGTCACATCAGTTTGGTGTTGATTTGAATATTCATTGACAATATTCATTGTACTTACTTCAATAAGGTTAACACCATTTTGGAAATTAGCAACAGCTAAGAATTGTCCATCAGGAGTCCAATCAATTGAACTACGTTTTATGTTAACCCTCTCTTTTTCTGCTTTCATTTCCATATTTTCCATGTCATATATTAATACAGAATCTATCAGTTCGGAAGTACCCATTATGCTTATTGCAAGATTTTTTCCATCAGGTGAGAATTCGATATCATAGATTCGTCTCTGCAGTTCTATTTTCTCAATAATGGAAAAATCATTTGCATCATGTAATAGGAGGTCATTAGAGTATGTACTAGCGATTATTGTATTATTGAAATTAACAGTTACATACGTCGAAGAAGCCGCACTATCGTCGCTATTAGTGACATCATTGTAAACTAACTGCGATGATGCAGAAGCATTAATAGAAATTAGATTTCCAAGGATGCATACTGTTAAAAATAAAGCAATCGCCTTCCTAAACATTATTCTTTACCAATCAAGCCTCACGTTCAAGATACTTGAACATATAGCAGACAAAATCAATATTTGTAGGTTTTTGATATAATTTTGTATTTTCGAAAATCGGATGGTTCTTGAAGGACTGACATGTCGCATATATATGAACAGTCAATTACCGCAAGATGAAGATGGTAACTATATAGTGAGAATCGGCCATTCACCTGACCCTGATGATGCATTTATGTTCCATGCAATGACTAATTCAAAGTTCCCAACTCCGGGGTATAAATTTGTTCATGAACTTCAAGATATTGAGACTCTAAACCACAGAGCAATGAACAAAGAATTAGAAGTTTCAGCAGTATCAATCCATGCCTACCCCGAAATTGCAGCGAACTATGCATTGATGAACTGTGGGGCATCTATGGGCGAGGGTTATGGACCAATGATAATATGTAAAAAAGGAGTCTCTGAGGAACATGCAAAGAATTCCTTAATCGCAGTTCCTGGGATGAAAACAAGTGCATATCTTGGACTGAGATTGGCTTGGGGAGATGTTAATGTGGAAGTTGTTCCTTTTGACGAAATTATACCAGCCGTCTTAGAGGGTAAATATGATTCTGGTTTAATAATTCATGAAGGTCAATTGACTTATGTCGAACACGACCTAGATGTCTTGATTGATTTGGGCAAGTGGTGGAATTCAAGAACAGATAATTACCCGATGCCACTTGGAGGTAATGTCGTTCGTAGAGATCTTGGGAAGAAAGCTATGGAAGATATTACCATGTATACAAAAATGAGTATTGAATATGCTATAGAGAACCCAGATGAGGCACTAGAATTTGCTAAGAAATGGGGCCGAGGAATAGACGATGCGACAAACCAAAAATTCGTTTCAATGTATGTTAATCAAAGGACCATTGATTATGGCGATGATGGACGTGCTTCAATCAAACAATTTATTCATGAGGGGCAAGAAGTAGGTTTGATCAATAAAGATTTCAACATTGAACTTGTAGACTTTATCGGTAGATAATAACTAATTTAGAAACAGTCCAAGTGATACAGTTTGTTCTGCAGTCCCGCATCAACCTCTAATTTGTGCGATATTGAAACTTGGACGACTTCATTGGCAGATGTAGAACAAGGTTGATTTCATCACTGATAGAAATATCTGACCGATTCTAATCCAGAAGTTTCAGATCATGCGAAGTCGTATTAGGCCTCTTGGCTTGACGCAATACAGAAGAATGGAGCGAAAATAATGTTAATTGATGAGTAAATTCAAGTGCCTGTGATAATTGCGGCAGATGAGGAGATAAAATGCTACATGAAAATATCGAACTTGCACAAGCACCAAATGGTGAATTGGGTCCAAGATGTAAACAATGTGGAATTAGACTCACTTTCGGTAATGCAATGGTTATCGACAAAAATTATTTTTGTTGGGATTGTTATGTTGAATTGACAGGTGCAGAAAGTGCAACCACTGTTGGAGATGCAGAACAAAGATTTTGGATGGCCGAGAGTAATTGATTTTATTTACCCTCGACTAATTCTGTTGTGAAAGTATGTTGTCTTCTGGCTGGTCTAGATTCGCACACAGGTTTGCAAAATATTACAGAACTGCAGAATTGTGGGTTCCTCCACGAATAAAATTACGAGAATGGATGTTTATACCATTTGGCGGCGCTCCTCCGATAAGACATAAGGGGTTTTCAGAAATTGAATCAGTACGAGACTTTCTTTCTAACAGGTCCATGCATTCATGTTTCTATTCTACAGCATATTGGGAAAGACCATTTGAGATGAAAATGGCAGATAAGAATTGGTATGGTGCAGATTTAATTTTTGATTTAGATGGCGACCACCTTCCAGGTGTTACCGATAGAGATTTCCCAGGTATGCTTGAAGTTATTCGTGAGCAAGGATGGACATTATGGAATGATTATTTAGAACCTGAATTCGGCTTTGATGAAAAATTTCTCCAAGTAACATTTTCTGGTCACAGAGGTTATCATTTGCACTACCGAGATCCAAGTTTATTCCACCTTGATTCAGGTGCACGCAGAGAATTAGTATCTCACATTAGGGGTGAAGGAGTAGATGTAAAGGGAGGTTTAGCCAGGTTTCATGATACAACATCTTCTGGTTGGTCCAATCGCATACGTGACGGTATGGAGGCCATGGTGGGTAAGTTACAAAATATTTCACTACAGGGAGATGGCTACAAAGCAGATATAAATGAATTGCACGAGGGTCTAAAGTCTCAATCTAAGCGTGAAGGAAGAACTTCAACAAAGGGTGTAGTTTCCATACAAAAATTATCTAAACTTCTACAAGATTCTAGGCGTAGCACTCGTCTTTTAGATGGTCATTTCGGTGTTTTAGATAGGTATGAATCACTTTTCCTAGATTTGTTAAAAACTGATTCATCAGTAATTCTTGGTTCAGCAGGTGAGACAGATGAGGTCGTTACCATTGACGTCAGGCGACAAATTAGATGGCCAACATCCCTTCATGGCAAATCAGGTATGCGAGTTAGTGAGTTTCCACTAGAGAGATTAGATCCTGATGGTTCAAATCCTTATGACCCTCTCACTGAAGCAGTGGTTCTAGGTACACAAGATTCCATCAAGGTGGAAATGCTCAAAGATGAATGTATTTTTGAATTCCTTGGCAAAAGAACCGAGGCTTCTTCAGGAGATATTATTGAAATTCATGAAGCAGGAGCCACTTTCTTAGTTTTGAAGGGTTGGGCTAAAATAATAAATTGATACTAAGTTTTTGATTAAAAATTAGTAACTTTTTCATTCTTCTGTCGGTAAGGTTCAAGACTCTACCGCCCCCCACCCGCATTAGGGTGAGTAGTATGGGATTCCGAAAAGGCAAGAAAAAAGCTTCTGAGCAATTGCCTAATCCTACTTTACCACCAGCCCCTATGCCGCCACTCCCTGGTATGCCAATGCCATTACCGGGTGCTGCACCTTTACCGGATTTACCAGTGCCTGAAGCACTGCCAACTCCGAGTATTGAATCTCTTCCTGCTCCATTGCCAGTCCCTGAAGCAGAACCACAAACCGATGAAGAGTACAATCAGTTGTGGGCTAAAAAGTCTGACAAACCCTTGCCTCAAATTTATGGACACATTGATCGTATATCAAGTGGCGAAGTAGGCTCACTATTAGATAGGTATGCGGATCGCTTTGGTCATTCATTAGATAGAGATATTATTGTTTTGAGAAAGAAAGAACATGATGAAAAAGTTGCACAAATTAGAGATGCACCAGTTGTAGAATTAGTTGAAGATGAGGTTGTTGAGCAATCACTATCAGATAAACTAACCGAAATTGAAAATCAAATCCGTACGCTTAAGCCAGATTATCAAAATGCCAAAGCATCGGGTGATTCTGAAGCGCTAAATGAGTTACGACCACAACTTGAACAACTTATGAGTGAACGCAAATCTATAAAATCCCAAATTTCAAGCGAGACTCCAAAGGCAAAGGCAAAGGCAGTAGCGAAACCTGTTGCTAAGGCTGTTATTGCAGAAGAGGCAACTGATGGAGAAGATATATTCGTTAACTTCGTTGCCATTGTGGATGAATTATTAGGCTCACATCTACCCGAAGAAGTAGTGAATGCTTTTGTGGAGAGTGATGATTTTTCAGTTTATCAGGCAGTTGGTGGAGATCCATCAGATGCCGATGATGAACTAAGAGGAAGATTCTTTGCAATTGTCGATGGACAATTGGCAAATATGAGTGAAGAATCAATTGATGCATTTGTTGCATCTTCTGATTTTGAGATATACCGTACAGTCGGAGAAATGTATTAGAGAGAGTGAAATTATGGGATTATTAGACAAAGCAGGTGGAGCAAGTCCAAAAGACAAACCAGTCGCTAAAGCAGTCGCCAAAGCAAAACCAGTAGCCAAAGCAGTTGCTAAGGCTAAGCCTGCCGCTAAAGTAGCGGCAAAAGCAAAGGTTGTAGAAGCGGCTCCTGCACGTAAAAAGGAAAAGAAAGCAAGAGCTCCCCGCCCAGTTGGTTTACCTGAAGGTTTTGATTTAGCCAATAGGCTGGATAGAACTATGAGTTGGTTTGTTAACTTCGCTTGGAATTTTGGTGTTTTGATTGCTGCAATTTTCATGATGATGGCTGACACATCAGTTGTAACAACAATATTACTGGCAGTAGCATTTGTTATGATGCTGCTAAATGTAATAATTCTTCCATTAAAGACTGGGCGCACACTTGGTCATTTCGTTTCACGTATCAAATATGTAAATAGTGCAGGAGTTAAATCAAATCCAATTCAAGGTATGCTATCTAACTCAGCAGGACTCTTTTCATTATTCGGATTAATTGCTGTTATGATGAATTTCCAGAAGTTGGGTGATAAAGCAGAAGGTACAAGTGCAATTATCTGGACTGTATTTGGTGCAATATTCCTAATCATTTGGATAGTTAATTTCCAATTCTCTCGTGCAAGTGAGTTTAAACAAGGAATTTATGACTTGATGTTTGGAGCATACTTGGTAAAGCACGTACCTCTTGAAGGAGAACAATCTTCAGGATTCTGGGCAAAACTTGAGAACATGGGTAACTATGGTGACCAGTTTGCTGCTAGAAGAGAAGCCAACAAGCAAAAGAAACAAGAACGCTCAGAAGAATCTAAGGATTCAGAATCCAAAGAAACTTCTGCAAATAAAGGTGACGATAAGCCCAAGGCAAAAGCAACACCTAAGGCGAAAGCAAAAGCAACACCTAAGGCGAAAGCAAAGGCTAAGACTACATCGAAGTGATCAATAAATGAGACTTCTTTATAATCGCTGGGCAACATGCCTAATGGCTATTTCTTTGACTATTATTTCTTCAAGTTCAATATTTATTATTTCAATAAATGAATTGACAACTACCTGTTTGATAGTTATCTCAATCTTTGGTTTTTACAATAGTATATTGGAGACATATGTTGCTCTAACTTTCATACACCCAGGTAAGCGAAAGGACAGTCTAGAAGGAGATAATTGGGAACAAATAAGATTGCAGCATGACGGTCCAGAGATTGCAATAGTCAAGAATAAGAACTTTAAAAATGGGCCATTAATGCTGATGATCCATGGCTGGAGGAGTAGTTCTTCTTCCATGCTTGGAAGAGCTGAATTATATCTTAAGCGTGGATTTAATGTCATAATAATGGAATTGCCTGGACATGGAAGTTCCGAAGCTGTTGATAAATGGAATGCAGGTGTCTCAGTGCGTAATTTTATGTTCCTATTCAACAATCTAGATGACATATGTGATACTTCTTTAATCTCAGAAATATATTGCCATGGTCATAGTATGGGTGGCTTTGTCTTCTTACGATTTACCCGCGAATCGTCTAAGATGGAATATAATTCTCTGATTAAGGGTTATATTTTGGAATCACCGCTTACATGCTATTCACAAATTTTTGAGGAATCCTGTAAAATGCTAAGAGTTCCTAAATTTCTCAAACCACTATTCTGGAAACGTCTTAGGTTTCATTTCAATATGATTAATCCCGGATTGGAAAAAATATCAGATACCAATGATGTCGATGTACCAATTTGGGGATTGCCTGATAAGCCAACACTAATTGTTCAAGCAGCAAATGATGAGAGACTGGGTCAGATTCATCATGAAAGATTAGTTGAGTCATTCAAAAAATCAGATAGAGCTAAATTATTGACTAATATTGTTCTTGAAGACCTAACCCATGCGGGTGCTAGAAACTGTAATTCTCGAAACGATGCAATAAGTAACTGGCTAGATAGTAATTAATCCTACTATTCCTCACTTGTATCCGCTTGCTCTCTTGCCAATTCGCGCATATCATCAACTTCATCTAATTCATCTACAATCTCTTCACCAAGAAGAGTTTCCAATACATCTTCCATTGTTACTAATCCTGCAGTGCCCCCAAATTCATCGATCACTACAGCAACCTGTTGTCTTTGAGTAAGGAACATATCTAGAGCATCATCAACAGAATTATCACCTTTTATTGATTTAACAGGTTTGGTAAATTCTGAAATCTTTCTATCCCATTCATCTCTACTTGCAGCCATCAATAACTCCGAGCGAATTACAATACCATTGATATCATCAATACTTTCTCCAAATACTGGTATTCTTGAGAATCTGATTACAGTATTTTCTTCTAATATTGTGCGTATTGTCGAGTCGGATTGAAAAGCAGTGACTACAACACGAGGAGTCATCACTTCACCTACACTTATTTCCCTAAGTCTTAGCAAATTATGTATTACAGTTTCTTCATCTTCCTCTAGAATACCTTCTTCTTCACCTAGGTCTGCCAATGCCGCTACATCATCTCTAGTAACTAGTGAATGTGAACCTTTAGGCAATATTGCTTTCAGCCATTGTATAGGGATAATCAAAATTGTAAGTGCTTTAGTCATAACATTGAGAATACGTCCTGCCACTGGTGCTAATTGCTTCCAATATGCTGTTCCAATAGTCTTAGGTATGATTTCCGAAAGGAATAAAACTGCCAATGTCAAAATTATCGAAGCAATAGTCAATGAATCTTCACCGTAAATCATCTGCACTTGAGAACCAACTCCTGCAGCACCCATAGTGTGAGCAATTGTATTCAATGTTAGAATCGCAGTCAAAGGCCTCACTGCATCATCATCTTTTAAATTCGACCATAAATCTCCAACCTTAGATTTATCTTTTTGTAGTACTGCTATGTATGTATGGGGTATTGAGAGAACAACTGCCTCTAAAATAGAACATAGGAATGAAACTCCTAATGCTAATGTAATATAGAATACGAGAAGGGCCATACTACCCTCTCCAGTAGCTTCAAATGTACTTTCTATCGACGAAAAAACTGAATTTTGCATTTGTTTTCTAATTCCCCTGACCGTTCGGATGTAATTTACCCATTGGCGGTGGGTTCTTAAAATGGTGGAATGTAATATATTCTTCATATTCTTGGGGTGAAACTCAAGAAGCGATAGCGATTGGAGTACTTTGTAGGGGTCTAAATGCCATCCAATAATGGGGAACATGTCTTGATTTGTGTCGCTTGGCCGTATGCCAACGGCCCACTTCACCTAGGTCATGTCGCTGGTTGCTATCTTCCACCAGATATCCAAGCGCGCTTTGAAAGAGCAAGAGGAAATAAGGTTCTGATGGTCTCTGGTTCAGATGAACACGGGACACCTATTACTGTGACCGCCGAACAGGAAGGAGTCTCACCTCAAGACATAGTAGACAAATTTCATAAAATCAACTCTAAGGCTTTGATTGATCTTGGATGTTCTTGGGAACCTAATATTGACCCTAGAGGAATTGACTTTGGAGGTTCTCTATTCAACCGAACCTCTGATGATAAGCATAAAGAAATAGTCCGTGAAAATTTTTCTAATTTATTGGAAGCAGGATTGTTTGAACGTAAAACAATGAAACAATATTATGAAGTTTCCAATGATGGAAATGGACGTTTTCTCCCTGACAGGTATGTCGAAGGAACATGTCCAACCTGTTCAGCAGATGGGGCTCGAGGAGACCAATGCGATGAATGCGGTGCAACATATGAGTCAATTGAACTGATCAATCCTAAATCAAAAATGAATCCTAATAATCAAATTGAAATCAGAGACACAGACCATTTCTTTTACCGATTAGATTTATTTCAAAAGGCATTGGAACAACACGCCGATTCTCGGCAGAAAGTCTGGAAGTCCAATGTTAAGGCTATGACCAAACAATGGCTTGACATGGGACTAAGGCCTAGAGCAGTAACAAGAGATTTGTCTTGGGGTATCTCATTACCAATGGAAGATTCTGAATGGGATGGTAAGTGTGTTTATGTTTGGTTTGAAGCAGTTCAAGGATATTCTACATGCGCACAAATTTGGTCATCTAAGTATGCAAATCCTGCAGGGCATCATATGGGCGAAGATGCTTGGAAGAAATGGTGGAATATCGATGAAAACGGAAAAAAACCCAGGCATTTATATTTCCTTGGCAAAGACAATATTCCTTTCCACACAGTTATTTGGCCAGCATTAATCTTAGGACTCAATCATGCAAAGAATGGTAAAAACTCTAATGATGAGATTGAATTGCCAAAGGCTGGGGACATGGCTTTGGAAACCAATGTCCCTGCAATGGAATATTTGATGCTATCAGGTGGTCAATTTTCCAAGTCAAGAAAGCACGCTGTTTGGCTTCCATCATTCCTTGATAGATTTGATCCTGATACCTTAAGATATTATTTGGGAATAAATATGCCCGAAAATCATGATACAGATTTCAATTGGCCAGACTTTGTTGAGAAAATAAATAGTGAATTAATCGCAGCTTATGGAAACTTTGTTCATAGAGTTTTGACTCTAGGAGCAAGACTTGAAGATAATGTGAAATCACCATTGGCAGAATTTGATGATGCGGAAATTACTGCTGAATACAGATTAAAGTTAGAGAAAATCCATGCATCAATTACAGATTCATTGACTAAACATCGCTACAAAGAGGCACTCAGATATGTCATGAATGCTGCACAACTTGGCAATCAAATGTTACAAAATGCCACACCTTGGAAATTCCTTTCAAGTGAATCTAAAGAATCTATAGAAGACTATCAAGTTCAAAGGTATAATTCTTTATCGGCACTATCATTTGGTTGGAGGATAGCACGTTTTATTGCTATTACTTCTCAACCTTTCCTACCATTCAGTGCATCAAGGTTATGGAATTCCCTTGGACAAGAAGGGGATGTTAGTCTAGTTGAATGGGATAGTGCTATTGATTGGAGTGAAGAGATGACTTGGAACACCGATAAACCCGAACCATTATTCAAAAGGCTAGATTTAGAGGAAATATTAGCCTCTGAGCAAGCATTGGTAGATGATAACCAAAGTAACGAACAACCAGGCCATGGTGTAAAAGGTGGCAAAAAGAAAACTAAAGGAGATATAAAAATGACCGAAGAACCCGAAGGAATTGAATTTGTTGATTTTGAAACATTCATGAAAGTCGACCTACGAGTTGGTAAAATAACAAGCGTTGAAGACCACCCTAATGCCGATAAATTATATGTTGTCAAATTAGATGATGGTACCGATAATGGTAGAACTATTTGTGCTGGATTAAAGAATTATTATACAATCGATGAGATGACAGGTAAAACAGTTGTTTTCGTATCAAATCTTAAGCCAAGACCACTTAGAGGAATCACATCTGAAGGAATGATGTTAGCAGCTGATGATGGTGAAGGAAATGTCAAATTAATTACCGTCGATGGCGATATTGGTACTGGTTCACAAGTACGCTAATTCAACCTAGTCTGCTACGAACATTTTGAATTGAATCCTTGGATAATATTCTCGATTTTTCTAGAATTTCTTTAGATTCATCCGATAAATTCCCTACCATTTCTTCAGGTAGTGAACCAATATTGATGTCGACATTGAACAGCGCACCTTTCACTGCTGCACTAGCCAATAAAGATGCCACACCAACATCTGAAACAGCGTTAGCATTTCCCTTATGTGCTAATTCGGGCAGTACTTCCAATAATTCAAAGGCTAATTTAGCAGTTTCCATAGGCACTAAAGCAGCATTTAGAGTTGCCTTTCTAATCGCATTTCGCCTCTCTTGAATCTCATCATCATTTGATTTAGGCATTCTGAAACATTCCATGACTTTATCAAATGAATCACTATCATCCTTTGCTAATTTTCCAGCCTTTGTAAAAATTTTTATCGCTACTGATTGGGCTTTTTCGGCACAATTCCATCCATCCTGCCATTTTTCTTTACCAATTGTTAAATCTGCAACCATGCAAGTCAATGCTGCAGCTTGACCCAAGGCGATTGCACTAGCAGTACCTCCTCCGGGGGTAGGTGATGATGAAGCCAGAGCAGATTGAAAGTCTCTAAGGCTCATTTCCATCCAATCCATATCATTCATCCCCTCTAAGAGCCCATTCAATGATTCTATTTTCTGCATCAAATGATTCAAGATATTCTAGACCTAATCCCTTAATTGCCGAATTCACCAATGACTTTTCATCACTATTTTCCGGATTTTCACTAAACCACAATCCTGCATCAAGCATAACTTTCAATGGAACTAATCCAACAAGTTCACTACCGAGTAATTCAACTCCATGATCTCCTGCAATAGCCCTGCATGCCTCAAAAGCAATATGTAATGGACAGGAATTGACATCCAATAAATTCATTGAAACTTGACTTATTTTATTTGCCTCCATAGTAACACCCATACCTTGGACTTTGGTCAACATTCCTGGTATTCTTGTTCTTTTTTGACCCCTTTTAATCAATCTACCCGAACTTCTCACCATAGAACCAATTATCTTAGAGACTCTGGCATCTTTTTCATCAACATTAACATTGTATGCAATCAATATGTCTCTAGAACCTATCGTAATACCACCTGATTTTGCAATAGTTGAACTCCATTGCTCAGGGCCAAAATCAGGTAAGCGTGTATTTTCTGAATGTTTTGTTTCCCCTCCACTCATACGACTTTCTAAACCTTCATATTCACCCTTACGTAATGTCGAAAGTAGAAATCTATCTTCATGAGTTGCCGAGTAACCATAAAGGAAAGTTGGTACAGAAAAATCATTTGCAACACGCTTAGCCAAATCCTGTGCATATTTCGTACAATCTTCCATATTAGCTCCTTCTAGCGGTACAAATGGGCAAACATCTACAACACCGAGTCTTGGATGTTCTCCTTTATGCTCGGCCATGTCAATATTTTCAATGGCTGATTGAATTAAATTATACGCAGCCTCTTGAACAGAACTTGGGGAACCGGCAATTGTAATGACTGTCCGGTTATAGTCAGCATCGGGTTCTACACCCAAAACTGAACAGCCATCGACTTTCCTAGCGGTGGAAACTATTCTTTCGATTTTATCTAAATCTCTACCTTCGGAAATATTTGGAACGCATTCGATTATGGCTGCCATGTATGTGTCGTTCAAAAGAAGGACTTTGAACTTAAGTATTGAAAATCAACTGTAAAGGGCTTCTGGGCTATCTTTCAAACCACCGCGACTTTTCTTTAAATTAATTCTCTTTATGGATTCCATGAAATCTTTTTGACTTATTGATGAACGCTTCTCTCTAATTGCAATCATTCCAGCCTCTACACAAGTCGCCTTCAGTTCCGCACCAGAAAATCCACTAGTCTTTTCGACAATTTTTGGAATTTGTATTCTCTTAGTCGACATTTTAGATATATGTAGTTCAATTATGGCTTTACGTCCAACATCATCAGGGATAGGGATCTCGATTATTCTATCGAATCTTCCAGGTCGTAATAAGGCATCATCTAGAATATCAGGTCGGTTTGTAGCAGCAATAATTTTTACATCTTCCAATGCATCAAAACCATCTAGTTCAGCCAGTAATTGCATCAAAGTCCTTTGTACTTCACGGTCTCCGCTTGTAGAGCCATCTAATCTTTTTGCTCCGATAGCATCTATTTCATCTAGGAATATAATCGACGGGGATTTTTCTTTGGCAAGAGAAAATAACTCCCTGACCATTCTGCCACCTTCTCCAATATACTTCTGAGCTAATTCGCTTCCAACCATTCTAATGAATGTCGCTTCCGTATGGTTGGCAACTGCCTTTGCTAGCAGTGTTTTTCCACAACCTGGTGGCCCGACTAACAAAATTCCTTTTGGTGGTTGAATACCGACTTTCTTGAAAAGTTCTGGTGAAGTAAGGGGTAATTCAATCGCTTCACGAACAGAATTAACTTGTTCATCTAACCCAGCTACAGAATCATAATCTACATCAGGCTTGTCAATCATTTCCGCCCCAGTGACCATAGGGTCCCATGCGTCATGAAGAACTTCAATTACAGCAAGTGTATCTTGGTTTAGAGCAACTCTGACACCTGGCTTCAAAACATCAGATGAAAGCCTTTGGTTTAGTGAAACTTGGAATACGGTGCCATTAGATGAACGCACAATTCCTCTCTCAAAATCTAATACATCTTCAAGATGACCGATAATCAATGGAGGATTTTTGAGTGAACGAACCTCTTCATCAAGTCGATTTGCACGCTTCTTTAGGCTTCTAATTTCAGATTCTAAGTGGGCTCGCTCATTAATCAATGATTGTGCTTCATCATGAAGATTTTTATAATCTTCTTCAAGTTTTTTCAACTCATCATCAGAAGACTTGTTGACATCACTTGCATTGGACTCGACGTCTGTACTCATGGGAATCAACACTACCAAATGCCAATGATGTATGAACTCTTCCTTAATTCAATCCCAATGTTCTTGACTCGCCGACTCAACCCTTTAACTGGCGAGGACTATGGCTGATTGTGAATTATGTGGAGCAATGAAGGTTGGTGTCAAACAAGTTCCAATGGGTAAAACAGTTGTTTCAGCATGCTCTAGATGTGTAGAAAAGATGGGGCTTGCGCCAAAAGAAGTGGCGCCTGGTCTAAAAATTGCGCAAAACCGACCGACTACTAATTACTCATCAAATAAGAAGGGCAAGAGTATAATGACAAAGAGTTCTAAAGAGTTGAGTCAAGACTTTTCTTCTATTATTTCACAAGCCCGTAAGAAACGTGGATGGAATCATGCCACTTTGGGCAAGAGAATGGCAGAAACAGTGAACGTGATTAAATCAGCTGAGAATGGCAAGCACCCTACAGATTCGGTTATTAAAAAATTCGAACGTGTATTAGGAATCAATCTTATGGTAGATTCAAAACCTGAAGAAACCAGTCGCCTCTACAAAGATAATTCTAGAGGTCTGACTTTAGGCGACTACTTCAACCAAAACGGTGAGTAGATGGAAGATATCAAAGTACATGCCATTTGGTTAGCTCAAGACGACCCAAAAAAAAACACAGCGGTATTAGCATCTCGGCGTGGCGACTTAAAACTCCATAAAAATCTTCGAAGCATACCGCGAAAAGGGGTAATTTTAGAACCGCTTTGTGGGAAAATATTTGGCCCTGAAGACCATGAATTACTTACTGTTAAGCACGGTTCACTCGTTGGTTTAGATTGTAGTTGGGCACAAATTGAAAGTAGTGTTGAAACTGTAATGAAAAGAACTAGACTTGTTCCTAGAATGCTACCATTACTTTTAGCTGCTAATCCGGTTAATTGGGGTAAACCGAGTAAATTGACTACGGCTGAAGCTCTTGCTGCAGCATTATATCTTACTGGAAGAATTGAGCAAGCGAAAAATGTACTTGGAGCATTTCGATGGGGAAATAGATTCTTTGAACTTAATAAAGAACCTCTTGATGCATATCGTATGGCTAAGTCTAGTTCTGAATTAGTAGATCTTCAGTTTGAATTTTTTGACATTGAACATCTGAGGTGATATTATTACCAATACTGAAAAAACCCCAATATCCCGTTGGAATGGTATTTCTACAGAAATTGAAACAGATGAATTAGCTTGTGAAGCATTAATCATTTTAAATTATAATGAAACCGTGATTGCTAATTTACTAGGAACTCCTGCAGATATTCATGAATTGATGATAGGCCACCTTGTATGTGAGGGCTATCTAAATTCAAACTTAGAATTTCTTAAGGAGAGTTTATTTCAAGTTGAATTATCATCAAAAAGTTTCCTTGCAAAAATTTCTTCTGAACAAATAATTACTAATCCAGATAATTCTAATCGTTTAGTCACTTCTTCATGTGGGGCTTGTAATAACGATGATTTAGAACAGTTGATTTCTGATTTACCTCTTATTGAAAAAGATATGAGGGCGGTAGATTTCGAATCACTCAATCGATTATTCAGTTCAATGAGAGAATTTCAGAAAGGTTTCCAATCAACCGGAGGAATGCATGCAGCAGGAATAACAGATTTAAATGGTAATTTATTATATGTCATGGAAGATATCGGCAGACATAATGCCGTAGACAAAGTAATTGGTAAAGCATTGAAAGAGGACATAGATATTTCAAAGAGTCAATTATTGCTATCCGGTCGATGTGGCTGGGATATTGTTGCTAAGGCAAGTAGATGTGGAGTTCCAAATATTGTTAGTATTGGTGCTTGCTCATCTCTGGCCGCTAAAGCCGCTAGATACACTGGGGTCCGAATAATTTCATTCCTCAAACCCGATAATGCCGTCATAATCGGCCATAATTAGTATTTACAACAGTAAGCCTTGAAACCCTCGGGCATGAGCGCAAAATGAGGAGCATGAGAAAACCAGTTTCACACAATGTTCCGCTCGACCAAAATCGTCTGCGTTTGACAAAACCCAAAAAGCAGGCAGCAGGTATTCCAGCAGTTATTTCCTCGGGAAAACATTCATTGAAAAAAATGGGAATTACTCGTACGGTAAAATCCTTGACAATGGTTAATCAGAAATTAGGTTTTGATTGCCCTGGCTGTGCTTGGCCTGATCCTGAACACCGTACACATTTCGAATTTTGTGAAAATGGTGCTAAGGCTGTTGCTGATGAAGCAACTAAAGCAAGGGTTGGAGCAGCATTTTTTAGCAAATATTCTATTCAAGATTTGGCTAATAGAAGTGATTATTGGTTAAATAATCAAGGTCGGATTACCGAGCCGATGTTTCTTGATAAGAATTCCAATAACTACTCACCTATCTCATGGGACGATGCTTTGTCAAAAATATCTAACAAACTAAACACTCTTAGTAGCCCTAATAAAGCAGTTTTCTACACATCTGGTAGGACAAGTAATGAGGCTGCTTTTTTATATCAAGCTTTTATTCGTTCTTTTGGAACAAATAATTTACCTGATTGTTCCAATATGTGCCATGAGTCGAGCGGTAAGGGTCTTGGTTCGACAATAGGAATAGGTAAAGGGACTGTCAGATTAAATGATTTTAATCATAGTGATTTAATTCTAGTAATCGGTCAAAATCCCGGTACAAACCATCCAAGAATGCTTACTGCACTAAGAGATGCAAAGAAAAAGGGTAGTAAAATCATCCATGTCAATCCATTGCCAGAGGCTGGACTAGAGCGTTTTAAACATCCACAAGATTATATGAAGTTAGATTTCAAGTCGACTAAGTTATCAGATTATCATTTACAAGTAAAAATAGGTGGAGATGCGGCCTTAATCAAAGGATTAATCAAGGTACACATCGAATTAGGTGGACTTGATTTAGATTTCATCAATAATTCTACTACGGGATTCCAATCAATGTGTGAAAATGCTAGAAACACTCCTTGGGACCGAATTGTTCGTGATTCAGGGGTGGACAGGGCACTTATCGAGGAAGTTGGGTTATTATGCGCACGTTCTAAAGCAACTATTGCTTGTTGGGCTATGGGTTTAACTCAACATAGAAATGGTGTATCGGTTATCCAGGAAGTTGTTAATTTATTACTAATTGGAGGTCATGTCGGTCGCAAAGGTGCAGGTTTTTGCCCTGTGCGGGGTCATTCAAATGTACAGGGAGATAGGACAGTTGGAATTTGGGAAGCACCTAGTGATTCATTCTTGGATAAAATGGAATTGGGACTAAAAGTTGCACTACCTAGAAAACACGGATATGACGTTGTTAATTCAATAAAAGCCATGGATTCTGGTGAAGTTGATGTTTTCTTCTGTATGGGTGGAAACTTCATTTCCGCAACTCCTGATACCAAATTTACTGCTGATGCACTTTCAAATGTCGATTTGGTTGTACAAGTTTCAACTAAATTGAATCGTTCACACGTAGTAACGGGTCGAGAGGCACTAATCTTACCGTGCCTAGGCCGAACAGAATTGGATGTACAACAATCTGGAGAGCAATTTGTTTCTGTTGAGAATTCTATGGGTATAGTTCACATGTCAAGAGGAAATCTGAAACCTGCTTCTAAGAGCCTTAAGAGTGAACCTTGGATTGTTGCAAGTCTGGCTGATAAAACTCTAGAAGAGAGTCCGATTCAATGGCTCGATTTGATAGATTCTTATGATAATATAAGAGATTTAATGAGTGAAAGCCTGTTTGGATTTGAAGATTATAATTCGCGTGTTAGAGATCAAAATGGTTTCTATCTGCCAAATCCGCCTCGAGATAGTCGAACCTTTGAAACAAATGATGGAAAAGCACATTTTACGACTCATAGTCTTCCATCGTTAGATGTTGAAAGCGACCAATATGTAATGATGACTTTGCGCTCACACGACCAATATAACACTACTATTTACGGACTTGATGACCGTTATCGGGGAATAAAAGGTAATCGAAGAATTTTGATGATGAATTCATTAGATATGCTTGATAGAAATTGGAAAACACGTCAAATTATCGATATAACTAGTCATTTTGAAAGTGAAACTAGAGTTTCTAAAAATTGGTTGGTTATACCATATGATATTCCATCCGGCAATATCGCTGCATATTTCCCAGAAGCAAATGAATTAGTGCCTTTGAATTCTACTGCTGAACTATCTAATACACCTACCTCGAAGTGGATTGTTTGTTCGCTAGGCGAATCAAATAATTCTGATGAGGAGGAATGATTTTGCAATCTGGTTATTTCTCCTTTTTTAGGAAGAATTCTAAATTTAGAAGATTTTGGTTCGCTTCAGTCATCTCTTGGATAGGAGAATGGTTCAATACAATAGCACTTTTCTTTTTGATTTTAGAATACTCGGGCTCGGAATTTTTACTTGGAGTTCTTTTCAGCGTAAGGATGGCATTATTTGCAATTTCACAACCGATTGTAGGTGTTTTGGCTGACAGAATAAATAGAAAGAAATTGATGATATTCTCTAATGTAATTCAAATTGGACTTGCATTAACATTCCTTCTTGTAGATGGTGAGGAAGACATGTGGTGGCTTATCGCAGTCTCCGGAGTAATGATGCTTTCACACGGATTCTATGTTACTGCTGAGCGTGCTGCTTTACCCAATATAGTCGCTGAGGAAGACTTGCTAACGGCCAATGCTATAGATTCTGCCTCTTGGTCAGCCTCGCTATGTATTGGTGCAATGCTGGGTGGTATTGTTGTATCTGAGTGGGGTACTGATGTTGCATTCATTTTGGATTCGTTGACATTCGCTATTGGTGCTCTTATTCTCTTGCCAATGAAAATACCACAAACCGTAGATGAAAAACTAAAAGGTCCAATATTTTCCACAGCCATTCAAAATATCAAAACCGGTTGGGATAGAATTAGTAGTGACCCGCGACTTTTACGATTGGTTTTTGCTAAATCTTCATGGAATCTTGCTGGTGCAGGACTTGCAGGGGTTTTCCTTGTTTTGGCTGGTGGAGATCTTGATGGTTATGGAGCAGCCTTTGGTTTCGGACTATTCTTTTTCGCTAGAGGTATAGGTACGGGGATAGGTCCTCTAGCAGCAAGGACCTTCTTCAAAGATCAAACAAAGTGGCCGTCATTAATTGGATTACTTGTATCCTTATCTGGAGTGTTTTATTTCTTCGTCGGAATTTCTCTAGATATGGCACTTCCAATAACTATTGCATTCATTATTTTAGCACATGCTGCAAGTGGTGCTAATTGGGTTCTTTCTACAGTTTTAACTCAGATGTGGGTTGAAGATGAGGTAAGAGGTAGAGTATTTTCTATGGATATGCTTATTTTAGGTGCTTCAGCAACCTTTTCTACGACAATAGCCGGTTTTTTGGTAGAAAGTTATGATTTAGCATTGGATAAGGGGATGATGATTTTCTCATTTATTATGATTTTTTCAGGGCTTGTGTTTACCTTTTGGAGACCTGACTTGAAGCAAGCGAAGAATTAATTGAATCATAATCCTCAAAGACAATGCAGTATAGCGTCACCTATGGGCGATAATGGGTCTTCACTTAGAGATTCAATCTCGTTAGGTATTCCCGACCAATTACCTGAACACCCTGGTCTTGATGATTCGGTTGACCATGCACCAGATAGGAGACAAGTTTTGAGCCCGAGCGAGAAAAAACTCGCTCTAAAGAATGCTCTCAGATATTTCAGTCGAGAACATCATGAAGTTCTCGCTCCTGAGTTTCTACAAGAATTAAATTCCTTTGGTAGAATAATTATGAATCGATTTAGACCGACTGAGTATCAAATGAAAGCTCATCCAATTTCGCATTACCCTGCTAATTCCCTTCAAGCAGCATCAATAATGTTGATGATTCAAAATAATCTCGACCCCGCTGTGGCTCAATTCCCTCATGAGTTAATCACATATGGTGGAAATGGTTCTGTTTTTCAAAACTGGGCACAATACAGATTAACTATGAAGTATCTATCTCAAATGTCAAATGACCAAACTTTGGTAATGTATTCTGGACATCCAATGGGATTATTCCCTTCTCATCAAAATGCTCCGCGTGTTGTCGTGACTAACGGAATGGTTATTCCAAATTATTCATCGGTTAATGATTATGAGAAAATGAATTCCTTGGGAGTCACTCAATATGGTCAAATGACTGCTGGTTCATACATGTACATTGGACCTCAAGGTATTGTTCATGGCACTACTCTAACACTACTCAATGCTGCCAGAATACATCTTAATTTAGATCCCGAAAAGGACCTTTCAGGAATTACATTTGTTACTTCAGGTCTTGGAGGGATGTCAGGCGCTCAAGCAAAAGCCGCAGTAATTGCAGGCGCATCTTCAATAGTTGCAGAAATCAATCCTCATGCAGCAAAAAAGCGACATGAACAGGGTTGGTTGAGTGTACTTTCATATGATGTAGATGAAGCCATAGATTTGATGCTAAGCAATGCCGAATCGGGTACTGCAATATCCATTGGATTTGTTGGTAACATTTCGGACTTGTGGTCAAGATTAGTAGAAAGAAATGTCCATGTAGACTTAGGTAGTGACCAAACTAGCCTTCACAATCCATGGCAAGGCGGATACTTTCCTTCTGGATACACTTATGAAGAGTCATCAGATTTAATGTCTAAAGATAGTGATTTGTTTTGTCAAAAGGTACGTGAAACATTACTTGAACACATATCGAGTATTCAGAAAATGACCGAACGGGGGATGTATTTCTGGGATTATGGCAATGCGTTTTTATTAGAAGCTTCAAGAGCGGGAGCGGATATTAAAAATCCTGATGGCGGATTTATTTTCCCTAGTTATGTTGAAGACATTATGGGTCCAATATGTTTTGATTATGGATTTGGACCATTTAGATGGGTTTGCTGCTCAGGGGACCCTGAGGATTTAGAAACAACGGATAAAATTGCTTGCGATATTTTATCTCAAATGGCTATTGATGCACCAGATACAATTAAACAACAACTCAATGATAATATTAGATGGATTAAGCAAGCAGGACAAAATAAAATGGTCGTCGGAAGTCAAGCAAGAATCCTCTATGCTAATGATGAAGGCAGGAGAAATATTGCTAGCGCTATGAATGCTGCAATTGCAGATGGACGTCTAAAGGGTCCTGTCGTACTTGGTAGAGACCACCATGATGTTTCAGGCACTGATAGTCCATTTAGGGAAACTGCCAATATCTCTGATGGTTCTATGTTTACTGCAGATATGGCAGTTCAGAACTTCGTTGGAGATGCCTTTAGAGGTGCAACTTGGATAAGCCTCCACAATGGAGGAGGAGTTGGATGGGGAGAGGTTATCAATGGAGGATTTGGTATGCTGATAGATGGCTCCAAGAGTTCGGAAGATAATATTCAATCAATGCTTCACTGGGATGTAAATAATGGAGTTGCGAGAAGAGCGTGGGCTCGAAATGATGGTGCGATTGAAGCGATTAAGGATGCTATGGACAAAGAACCTAAATTAATAGTCACTTTACCACAAAAAGCACAAGAGGGTCTTATCGACTCACTATTCACAGGGGAGTGAAATTATTACTACAATAACTCTTGATGGTAACACGCTATCTTCATCTGAGATTTGGCGCGTGGCTACTGGTAATGCTGAAGTTGACATCTCGCAAAGTTCTTGGGATAGAATTATCAAATCACGCAAGGTAGTTGAAGATATTTTACAAAGTGGGGAAATTGTTTATGGAATCAATACTGGTTTTGGTGCACTAGTAAACCAAACAATTTCCGACAAAGATTTACAACAATTACAAGTTAATCTAATTCGTTCACATGCCACTGGAATCGGTGAATTAATGTCGAAAGAGTCTGTTAGGGCTATGATGACTGCAAGAATTAATTCATTTGCTAAAGGTTACTCAGGAGTCCACCCTAATGTAGTCCAACAATTACTCGACTTCATCAACTTAGACATTACGCCAGCTATACCGCGTATCGGTAGCCTCGGTGCCAGTGGTGATTTAGCACCTCTTTCGCATATGGCATTAGCATTGATAGGAGAGGGTGAAGTATTAATTGAAGGAAATAAAGTTTCTAAAACTAAAGATGTTATAGTTGAAAAGGGACTTATACCGCTAGAATTGGGTGCAAAGGATGGTTTATCGCTAATCAATGGTACAAGTCAAATGTTGAGTTTACTAGTAGAGTCAGAACAAATTCTCTCACAATTACTACCACTTGCTGACATCATAATGTGTGCTTCTCTAGAGGCATTCAAAGGAACAGCAGTTCCTGCAGATTCTAGAGTTCATGATGCAAGGCCTCACCCGGGGCAAAAATTAGTGGCATCTAGAATAAGACAAATCATGTCACAGTCAGAAATACTTGCTAGTCACGCAGATTGTGGTAAAGTGCAAGACCCTTACTCATTTAGGTGTGCACCACAAGTACATGGGGCAGTAAATGAAAGCCTAATGCAACTAAGGTCGACGTTGGAAATTGAAATCAACAGCACCACAGATAATCCATTAGTGTTTTTTGATAGTGAAGATGATCAGCAAAAGATTGTTTCTCAAGGTAATTTCCATGGAGAAATATTAGGATTAGTAGCAGATAAAATGTCACTTTCTATCTTTGAATTGGCTTCTATAAGTGAGAGAAGGATGGATCAATTGCTCGATAATAAGAAAAGTGGACTGCCGCCATTTTTAGCTTCTAACAGCGGTCTTGAATCAGGACTCATGATTGTACAATATGTCGCAGGTGCGTCCTTGTCTGAACTTCATGGCCATGCAGCACCCAGGACAGCATTCTCAACCAGTACTTCTGCTGGACAAGAAGACCATGTTAGCATGGGCGCAACTGCCTGTTGGAATTTATTACAAGCAACTCAGAGATTGTCTGAAGTACTTGCTTGCGAACTACTTATTGCTTGCCAAGCACTGGAATTCGAAAGTTTAAAACCATCACCATTCATCCAATCAATTGTTAAATTAGTGAGAGATATTTCACCAAAAATTGAATCTGATAGATCCACTAGTAGTGATTTAATTTTAATTTCTAATTCTCTTAAAGAAGGCGGATGGCTATCTAGAATTGAAGCAGAGAATAGTAGACTTACTAATTAGAGTAATACTTTTTCTCTAATTCTTCTATTCCCGTCAATTGTTTAATTCTGAATAGAGTTGTAGAAAGTTCACTTGAATCAATTTCATGTGAATTTTGATATAGATAATTCTCCAAATCGACAACACGTCTAACTTTTTCTTCGATTAAACAGTACAACTCATATGCTTGGTTGGTATCATAATTTAATGCTGGTTCAAGTTCTGAAACATCTAATCCCATTCGCCTCCATTGCAGAATTCTTTTGACCAGTAAAGCTTGTGTGAAACCAGTTTGTGGTAGCCTTGAAAGGATGCTCAGTCTAGGTGCGCCGTCAACTCCTAAGTCAAACTCCATTTGTTCTCTTGGTGATTCTTTTTGAATTGATATATCGGTACTTTCTTCAAATTCCTTGAAATTGGATACAGGACTATCCAAATTGATGTGTCGAACAATTTTTTTCATTCTTGAAATCCAAACACTATCAAAACTTAATTCGTCAATCGGAAATATAACTCGAACTTTAGAACCATGTAGGCTATCTGATACATCATTGATGAAATTAAGGATGTTTTCTTTGCCATGTAAGTCGATTAACCACTCAAAACCATCTATGATAATTATCGTCTCATCGACATTCTTCGATGAAATAATCTCGCGATTGATGGATTCGAGATTTGGTGGCATTGAATATTCAGTATCTCTTTCGGTAAGCCAAAAAAGTTCGATTTTTGAAATATCTATGTGCTCTAACAATCGCCTAGGGGGCATTCTTGACATTAATTTGAGGTTAAAATCATTATTTTCTAACAACTTATCAGCGATTTCTAGTAAAGAATCTTGATTCGAAAATGTGATGGAAAAAATGTTCCCTCCTTCAAATTTCATCATCGCACCTAATCACCCTAAACCCTTCTTATATTTACATTTCAACGAGGAAATGCCATGAATGATTATATTCATCAATGATTTGCCTTAGACGGGTGTGAACATGTCCGACGACAAATCCGATGAAATTCCAATGGCCGAATGTGGCTCTTGTAGAGCTGTAATTCCACTAAATTCCGAAGAATGTCCAGAATGTGGAATTAGTTTTTCAGGAGTATCTGATGAATCACTAGGTGAGTGTGGCGCTTGTAAGGCTTTAGTACCTCTAGATTCAAAGAGCTGTCCAAAGTGTGGAGTTTATTTTGTGGCGGATGACGTAGTTGATGTCCTCAGGAAATGGTTTGTTGAAACTGGTATAGAAGTTGGCGCTTTATTTTCGAAGATGGATGCCGATAATGATGGCTCAATCGATGCAGAAGAGCTGAAAGATGGGCTATTGAAACTTAATTTAGCAGACCTACCTCCTTCTCAAGTCGATAGATTAGTACAAGAATTTGATTCCGATAATGACGGTAAGATCAGTTTGGAAGAGTTGGTATTTACTATCACTGGAGAAGAGATAGAATCTATTGAATCCGAAGCCGAAGAATCTACTCAGAAAGAATATTCTGAAAATGTTCTTGTAAGAGTCATGGAGAAGTATTCTATTTCTGATAGAGATGCTTTCCTTCTGCATTCACAAGACTATGATTCCAACGATAATGGGTACTTGACTGAGGGCGAATTCAAAGCTGCTGCTGAAGCATATAGTGAGTCGTCAGAAGAGGAATCCTCCGAACAAGGGTCTGAAGAGCCTGTTACTGAAGAACCTACAGAGGATGTAATTGAAGATTCAAATGAAGTCAAAGATGAAGATGTTGAAGAAGAATCTACGGAAGAGGATACTACTGAAAAAGCAGAAGTTGAATCTGAAGATGAAAGCGTTGAAGAAGCAGTAGAGGACCCTGGAGAAGTTACTGAACAATCACCAATGCACAGACTCGGAGTTGCTGCGTCTCAAGGCGGAATGACTATTCGTGAAGTTTTCGAAGCAATGGACTTAGACGATGATGGCCTTATAGATGGGCCTGAATTACAAAAGGGTATAGAACAACTTTCAGGGGATAAATTATCACCCACAGAGGTCTTTGAAATACTGAAATCTCTTGATGAAGATTCCGATGGAAGAGTAAATCCTATGGAATTAGTTAATGCACTAGAATCTCTTGATTTGGATATTAAATCTGATAAATCTGGTGGCATGAGAGATCCTGTCTCAATATTGATTGAAGCAATGGATGATGCAGGCACAAATCCCGGTAGAGTGTTCAGGCAACTGGATAAGAATGGTGACGGTAACATCAATATTAACGAATTACGTTCTGAAGTAGAGTCTTTCATTGAAGAATCCCTGAGTGATGAAGAAATGGACCATCTATTCGAAAGATTGGATGATGATGGAGACGGCTTCATCGACATGTATGAATTCATAGAAAATCTGGAAGAATATGAGGATTCTGAAGATGAAGAAACAAGTTTGTCTTCTAAGGTAGAATTCCCTAGTAAGATGCAATCGCGTATGATGTCGAAGAAATGGAATGATGTTTTCTGGCCATTGATACATGCAGGTTTGTTCATATTCATTGTAATGTGGATAGTTAATGGTTCATTGGCTCCTTTCGTTAGTGGGGAAGGCGGAAATATCGAGTTAGTTACTGAAACTGGATTGTATGATGATGGTGAAAAGTTATACTTTGAAGGCGACATATATCCCTGTGTTGACTCAGTTCAAACCGATGGCTGTAAGAATTCTCTAACTCCTTTAGCAGGTGAATCCTCATCTATGCCAGCAGGATTCTATTGGGATGGTATATTGTTCATAATACTAGGCAGTTTAGGTTTAGTAAGTTCATTATTTACTCACTTGTCGATAGTTCCAGGCTGGAGAGCCAGAGCCAAAGCAATTAGAGATTCCGAAAAAGAGCGTAAAGAAGTTGATGAGGAATCAGAGGATTCCGATGACGATTCACAAGATGAAGAAGAAACCGATGACGAAGAATTGGATTCTGATGATGCAGACGATGAATCAGAAGTGGAAGAAATAATTGATGATGAAGAAGTTGAAGAAGTTGAAGATGATGAAATTGATATCGGCTCACATATCGGATTAGTGCTAGACGACGAAGAAATCTTTGGAGTAATAGTAGAGTTCGATGATGACGAAAATCTAGTGACCATTGAAGAAGACGGAACTGGTGATCTAGTCACTGGTTATCAAGATGACATGTTTTTAGAAGATTAAAATGTCTAAAGATAAGTTGGACGCTTTTAGTGACCTTTCAATATGTCCTAATTGTGGATGTATTGATCAAAAAGGAATCTTCCGATGCCTCGGGTGTGGGACTTTTCACTCTGGAGCTCACCTTGTAGAACGTGATGCGCCTCCAATAACTCAACCTGTAGAGCCCGTAGTAGTTGAGCCGAGTGCTTACTCTTTAGGACCAAAAGGTGAAATTGTTGATGAAAAGTTTGAGCAAAGCGAAAGTGTACGAGAATGGTCGGGCGGGTCAACTGATTTTAGTATGGAAGAGGATGATTTGGATGAGAGTTCTATTGAATCAGATAAATCTGATTTACCAAAATCCGAAGAGTTATGATTTTTAACTTAACTCCTTTCAAAAAGCAAATATTATTTGTGCGTTTGAAATAGCACTACTCCTTAAATCATGGTGGGCTCGGAGAGAATTGAACTCTCGATCTTCGCCATGTCAAGGCGACGTCATAACCCCTAGACCACGA
>MDTB01031808.1_pt1 | contig 26008 bp, 20 predicted proteins | sample 811161 | NCBI WGS metagenome assembly MDTB01 (sample SAMN05326650, study PRJNA326480) | marine metagenome | isolation source: seawater | place: Mediterranean Sea | collected 2009 | reverse complement strand
TTTGGTCGGTAACATGGACGTTACGCTTAACGACAGTTTCTAAGTTTGCGGTGTCGCTAACTCGATACGTGATCTCGTAGCTACCAACCTTGCTCAGATTAGGTTGTCCGCTTATCGAAATCCCCGACGTTAAGTCGCCGTCTACCGCATCTGTGGCGACAACACCGGCTTTCAAATCCGGGGTTTGTGTTGACCCATGGGCGATCGTCAGATCAGGTATGCCCGAGATGGTAGGAGCCGTTTGGTCGGTAACATGGACGTTACGCTTAACGACAGTTTCTAAGTTTGCGGTGTCGCTAACTCGGTACGTGATCTCGTAGCTACCAACCTTGCTCAGATCAGGTTGTCCGCTTATCGAAATCCCCGACGTTAAGTCGCCATCTACCGCATCTGTGGCGACAACACCGGCCTTCAAATCCGGGGTTTTCGCGGCACCGTGTGCAACGGTGAGATCATGAATACCAGCAAATTCGGGGCGAGCCTGGTCCACCACGCGTACTTTACGCTTGACCACTTTCTCATGATCAGAAGAGTCGCTTACCCTATATGTGATTTCGTAAACCCCGACCTTGCTTAAGTCAGCTTTGCCGGTCACAGATACTTCTGCTGTGAGATCACCGTCTACCGCATCCGTTGCAGTCACGCCCGCTTTAAGGTCAATCGCCTGCTTTGAGTTATGAGCAAGTGTGACATCCTCCACACCTGTAAACAGCGGTGCTGTTTGATCAACAACCGTTACCAACCGTTTTTGAATCTGTGACCACCCCGCGCCATCAGTCACGCTATATGTCAATTCGTAAACGCCAACCTTATTTTTATCTACGACCCCCTCGATCTTAATGGAGGCGCTGAGATCGCCGTAAGCAGCATCAATCGCAACAACGCCAGCAAATAGGTCTAGCGCTTTGCTTTCCCCGTGAGGAATAACAAGTGGGGACAAACCCTTAATATCAGGTGGTGTTTCGTCGACAACTGATATCGAACGCTGCATGGTTATAACATTACCCGCCCTGTCTTTTACTGCATATTCAAGCAGGTATTGTCCGAGCTTTTGTATATCGACTTTACCCGTTACAGAAATACCTTCCGTCACGTCCCCGTCAATCGCATCATTGGCGGCAACACCAGCCAAAGGATCGAAAACCTTTGTTGAGCTGTGCGCAATAACAAGATCATCCACACCAGATAAGGCTGGTTTGGAGGCATCTTTCACAATCACGTTGCGAATGACCGTTGTCTTCTTACCGCCAGAATTAACCACTGAATACGTCAGCGTGTGTTCACCTACCGTATCCAGCGTTGTCGATGATGAAACCGTTACTTCTGCTGAAAGATCACCGTCAACCTCATCCACTGCGCGCACGCCGGCAAGCGGTTGAAACGCTTCGCGTTCTGAATAGTTAATCGAGACGTTGTCCAATCCGAACAGTTGTGGCTGTTTGCGCTCCCGCACGGTGACGATGCTGGAGGCGACGCTGAGATTATTTTTTGAATCGAGCACCTTATAAATTACGGTATAAATACCCGGATTGCGCGTATCTAGGACAGTTTTTACTTTGATGCGATCGGTAATGTCACCATCCACCTTATCGATTGCAGAAACGCCATCTAACAACTTCGCATCAGTAGTTCCAACATAGAGAAGTTTGTCCGCGATGCCCGCAAACTTGGGCGGCATGATGTCTTCAACGACAACTAATCTCCTGGCTCGCGTGATGTTGCCGCCCGAATCGACCACCGAATAATTTAATTGATAGGTACCCGCCGCTGAGACATCTACTTCCCCTTCAACCACAATTTTCTTCTGCAGATTGCCGTCAATTGCGTCAAAAGCTCTAACTCCTGCCATTTTATTAAAGGGGACGCCGACTGGTTGTTTGAAGTCCGATACGCCACGTAATACAGGCGGCGCATCTCCACCTGGTGCCGCAGCACTTTCACCAACAGAGACGAGTCTCCGCTTGACCGCCTTGTTATCGCTAGAATCAGCTACCTTGTAAGTTAGATTGTAGCTGCCTGTCACCGCCGTATTGACGAAACCTGACATGGAAATCTTGCTGGTCAGGTCTGCATCGTAGTTATCTGTAGCGGTAACACCGCTAAACGGATCAAAGGGTTGCCCAATACTGATCTGCGCATCATCAACACCCGTTATCTCCGGTGCAGTCGCATCAAGGACCCTGACCTTTCGCTGTTTCTCTAACCGATTGCCAGCCGCATCCTGAACCACATAGGTGACCAAGTACCGTCCTACCACGCCAGTATCGACTTGACCCGTAGTTTGAATGGAGCCCGTTAGGTCAGTGCCGTCAGCTGCTTCCGCGGTGACTTCCGCGAGCAAATCCAATGGCGTACCGACGCTGACGATAATTGTATCGACACCCTTAAAATTCAGATTCTTAGTCGGATTGGCTGCTTCCACTTTTGCAGTGGTCGTTAACCCTTTGCTTTCCAGCAATGCCTCAACAGAACCAACATTGCTATATCCTGAATCATCAAAATTCTCTGCCCCTGCCTCTAGCAGAGAGGTACCGGCATCGCTAATTACCATCGAGTCATCTGCCACAGAGATATGATCTTCTATGCGTTCGAGAGACTCGTCTAAATCAGTGCCTATGCCAGAAATAGCAGCTAGCACCTTGCCATAGTTTTGTTCCTCTTCTGAAGCATTGTGCGCCCCTGCTTTGGTCGCGATAACCGGTTGCGTCGCGAGAATGTCGTCGACGCCAAAAGTGTCTGCTACGGCCTTATTTACCTGATCTACCTTGGACGTAGATACATCACTGTCCAACATCCGGTAAGCCAACTCTGTAAGGGGCGTTATGTTGATCGAAACTCCCGCATCGTCTACATCGCCTATTTTTAGCGTTGCAGCGGCCCGAAGCGTCGTCTCCAGCGAGACCACGCTATTCGTTGTTTCGTCGGTATAAACGCCGCCAGTTACTTTGAAATAAGTAACCCCAGTATAGTCAGGCTTAATACGCAACTCGAAATTTCCGGATTCGTCCGAAAAGGCAGGCTCTAAGCTAACAACATTATTGTTCTCGTCGAACGCTTCAACGCTAGCATTGAAAATCAACCCAGCGGTGACCGATCCCGTGATGACCCGCCCGCTTGCAGAATCTGACTCCTCCACCGCCTCGTTCTCTGTAAGGTCTGGACTTTCTGGCTTTTCAGCCGCCTGTCCCGAGGACGCATCCGCCGGTAGCGAGTTCGACTCGTCGCTGGTCGAATCATTCGAGTCTTGTGACTGATTCGCCCCTTGATTGGTATCCAAACTCTGCTCTGTACCGCCACCGACCGAACTAGGGGCACTATCGGAAGCCGGTTGTTCCGTTCTGTCGCCACGGCCGACTGTTCCCTCTTCTCTTTTTACTACGACGTCTCCTGCACCAGAACTGGAACCCGTGCCGCCAGTGCAACCTAGCAGAAGAAATACGTATAACAAAACGGCTGCAGGCTTGAGCGAATAACAGGAAAAACCTTGGCGCGAAAGGTCGCAAAACCAAGACCGGAACGAAATGCTCATAAAGTATTCTCTTGTAATTGTTATAAGCGGAAAAAGTCCGACACCATTGTCAGAAATGATGCAAACCATTATTTTTCGCCGAACGGTAGTTACGGAACAAATATGAAGCAACTAGCAAAAGAGAATAAGGGGAAACCGGAATCTAATATTTTTGACCGATCAGTGGTTTTTTTAGACCGACCAATAAACGATTTTTTTAATTTCTGGTCTTTTTAACCATATTTTTTATTGATAACCATTTTTTTACGAATCTAAAAGAAAGAATCTGTTTAACTTAACTCGACCCCAAAGGCCAGCGACCGAAGTAAAAGCGTTAACAGAAAAAGTCTAATCTAATATCGATTTAAAAGATTTGGTTATGTTAGTAATTCAATCTAACTTGTCGATATTTTGAGATTGAAACTCATTTAAATATCTTGCTAGATGCTAATAACGACGGAAGGTATGTATTTACTGATGTATAGAATTGACAGGTGGCCTATCTAAGGCAGGAAACCAATTAGCTTTGAAAATAAAGTCAGGCGAGATTTAACCTGTTGGGTTTTTGACTACCGACATCGAAAAAAGCAAGAACTGCCTAATACCAATTTAGGTCGTGTCACACCGGAGGCTACGGCAACTGTGGCCCAGCTAGTTTTTGAAGGGAGACCAATTCAACGGGCATAGCGCCAAAAGATGCAGACACTTAATAAAAAGCTTTTTCCGACCGCCTCTTTTGACGAGAAATCTTACAAAGATGCTGGTTTACAAAGAGGAAGTCGTAGCGGAATTTAAAGGTCACGTGAGTAGCGGTTGATCAGAAAGGGGAATCAATCTGTCCGAGGTTTTAGCCGTGACGAAAACGAGTAAACCATATGCCAGGCAGTTGCCTTTGCGCAAACCATGCAAATCCAATTCGCCGGGGTCAACAGTCAATAGCGCCCAACCAAGGTCCCACATTTTGTAGGTCTCATGGGCGCGAGATGCTCAGCGCAAATTAATACGACTAGACCATGAGATTAATCGGCCACGAACCCCTTCCAACCTTTCATATACTCAACAAACTTAGGGCTAAGTCCCTCTTGCTCGAGATGCGCTCGGCTGACAGGCAGCGTTGCTGGCACAAAACTGGAATTCGCTAGCACCTGCTTGGGATAGTCGTGATGCAATATACCGGCACGTCCAATCGTGACGAAATCAACATCGGCACTCAAAACTTTCTCCACGTCCTCAGCAGTAGTTATTTTGCCAGCTACCGTCAGTTTGACCTGCCCTCTTTGAAGTTGCGCAAAGTGCTGCATAAGACCTTTCTCTTGATGGGCTTCCTCTTCAGGTAATTTGAAGCTATTCCAGAGCGAGATATCGAGAAAGTCCACCAACCCCGAATCAATCAAGCCCTGGCTTACCTGCAACGATTCCGCTAATTCAATGCCAAAGCGCTCGGGGGAAAGTCGGACCCCAAGCAGAAATCGATCACCGCACGCTTGTCTGACACCATTGACGATTTCAAGCAACAAACGGGAACGATTGTCTAGAGAGCCCCCGTACTGATCGTCACGTCGGTTATAAGCGCTAGAGAGAAACTGGCAAAGGATGTATCCGTGCGCGCCATGAATCTCAACGCCATCATAGCCCGCTTGCTGCGCGCGCACAGCGGCCGCAACAAAATCATCTCGAAGCGCCTCAACCTCCGCTAAAGTCATCGCTCTCGCGCCGGTTTCAGAATCGGCGGACGGGCAAACCGGCGCTTCACCGATGAGATCTTTCGGAGAGCGCATGCCCGCGTGATGCAATTGGGTTACTGCTACGCTGTTTTCAGCCTTGATGGCAGCAGCAAGGCGTTTATGCCCGTCCAAGTGCACATCAGAAAAAATACCCAACTGCCCAGGAAATCCCTGACCTATTTGCTGAACATGCGCGGCACACGTCATGGTTAGACCGAAGCCACCCTCTGCGCGCATGGTTAACCAACGGAATTCTGCATCGGACAGACGGCCATCCGGATGACTCTGGCAATTCGTTAGAGGCGCTAGCATGAACCGATTTTTCATTGCCAAGCCACATGGGAACTGGATTTTTCCTTCGCCAACTTGCACTACTTCCCCCTTAATTTGACTTTATTTTAGCCGCTAATGATAACAGAGAGTGCGCTACCAAACAGCGCATCGAAATAGCCCCGACGCGCAGCGTCGAAAGCCCATTGCGGGGATTTCTGGATGGACTACGCCAACGTTGCGACCATCACTGGCCAGCTAAGGCCAGCTAAGGCCAGCTAAAGAACACCTAACCAAATTCATAAATAAAACTGATAGCTATTTGGTTCGAGTCTGTGATTCGCACACTGTGTTAGAACTGCATTAATCACGCAGATCAAATTATTCGACTGATTTTCGACCGGACATCGTAATGCTTCTATACCAGTATTGATTGTGAGCAATTTACCAGCGTGAAGATCACGAGCGTTTTGAAATCGTAAAATCTGTAAGCCAAACGGCGGCAAGTCTTGGGGGCATAAGCGTCTTGGCGTAGCAGACTGTCAGCGCCGTTTTGCTCATTGGATTGAAACTTAATATTCACGTTTGCTTCACTGGCGCGTCGACAACATAACGCAATAGATATTTCGTATACGTCGTCGGCGAGCACGACAAAAAACGCTTTTTGTTCGCGACCGTCGGTCATGTGTCAGAGCCTCTTTAGAGGGTTTTTGTTGCCGCCAAGCAATCGGCTACCCAAGCTAAATCTGACCCACTTACTGTCTAGGCCGGTTGTAAGTCGCGAACCGTCGCGCTTGGTGCCACGCGAAACGGTGGTAATAGCTCACACAGAAACACCACCGAATTTTAAGTTTGTGAGTTTCTTAACATAAACGGGGTAACGACATTGAGCATTCGCCAAAAGGCCGTAGGCCTAATTCAACTCGGTGTGGTTGTAGCACTACTCGCTGGCGCCTTCATTTATTCCCGAGCGCCCGGCGAGCCGACTACCAATCGTTTTGCGGGCGCTAATCAGGAAGCAAGCGTCCCGCTGGTGACCGCCATTCAGCCTGAAATCGGTGCTTACACAATTTCAATTCCAGCGACGGGCTCGTTTGCGGTCACCGCTTACGTTGACCTGATTGCCCAGGTGGGCGGCAGGGTCTTATCGGTCACGCCACAATTCAAACCCGGCGCGAGTTTCACGAGCAATCAGTTATTGTTGAGGATTGATCCTGCCGATTTCGAATTACGACTGCAGCAAGCCGAAGCAGATCTCGCGAACGCCACAGCCAATCTGCTCTTGCAAGAAGCGCAAAGTGATGCAGCGATCAAAAACTATGCAATCCTCAACAAACAAACCAAGGTGCCCGACCTTGTTGCCCGGCGTCCGCAGATTGCGCAAGCCAAAGCGCAAATCGAAGCCGCTGCAGCCAAGGTCGAGCTCGCTAAATTAGAACTTTCTCGGACTCGTTTCGCACTGCCGTTTAATGGGCGCGTGACGCGTATTGACGCCAGCGTTGGCCAGATGATCGCCACTGGCAAGAGCTTCGGCAGAGCCTTCGCAGAGGACTCCCTAGAACTGGTTATCCCACTCTCTGTGAATGATTTACGAGCTATTGAACCCGCTATCGGCCGCCGCGTTAGCGTGACCCATGCAAACGGCATCATTACTGGACAAATAGAACGAGTCAGCGCTGAACTGGACACCAAAAGTCGGTTTGCCAGAGTCTATGTGCCGCTGGGCGGATCACCGACTCTTCAGCCGGGAGATTTCGTTGACGTCGACATCGAAGGCCCAGCACACAGAGACGCGTTGTTACTGCCTGAATCAGTCTTCGCAGAGGCCGACCAGATTTGGTTCGTGCGCGACAACATCCTGCAATCATTTACGCCGCAGGTATTAGGGCGCCTGGACGGCAATGTGATGGTCACCAGCTTCGACTACGCGAGCGGCATTGTTATGCGAGTACCACCAGGCGCTGAAGCTGGCCAAATGGTTGAGATCATCGGCCTGCCTGGCGATGCTTCGATCTCAGCAGATACCGCCTCCGATCCCTCGAACACTGGCGACTCGACCACTAATAGCGGTACTGCTAGCACCGCCACACCGGGCCAGTAATGCTTAATCAACCAGCACCAGAAACCGGTCTGATAGGCTACTTTTGCCAAAATTCTGTCGCCGTCAATCTACTCATGTTTTTCTTATTGATCGGCGGCCTGATAGCTGGAGTTCGTTTAACAGCGCAAGTCTTCCCGACAATAGATCCAGGCATTATTTCAATTACGGTGCCCTATCCCGGCGCCACACCAAGCGAAGTCGAAGAAGGCATAACTCGGCGTGTTGAAGAAGCGGTAGCCAACATCGATGGCGTCGATCGCGTTGTTTCCAATGCGTCGGAAAACGTAGGTATCGTCACCGTAGAACTAAAGGATTTCGTCGACGCGATGGAAGTTCGCACCGACGTTGAAGCAGCTGTCGAACGGCTCTCGCAGTTCCCGCCAGAGGATGCGGAACAACCTGAGATTGAGCGCGCACAAACTGTCAGTGACGTGATTACACTGGTGGTTTCTTCACAATCTGATGCCAAAACGCTACGCACTGCGGCGGAGCAGCTCGAGCAATCTTTGTTGGCGCTCCCCAGCGTGACATTGGTTTCCTTAATGGGCGCGGTGGACTACGAAATTGCTATCGAAGTTAATGAAGAAAACTTGCGCCGATACGGCTTATCAATCGACCAAATCGCAGCCGCGATCCAACGCTCCTCGATCAATCTCGCTTCTGGTGAACTACGTACTGAAGCCGGCGACTTATTGCTCCGAACAAACAAAAAGCGCGTTGAAGGCAGTGCTTTTGCGGATATTGTCGTGCGAGCCAACAGCGATGGCACATTGTTGCGCTTGGATGATGTGGCAACAATCAAAGACGGTTTTGCAGATGTAGACGTTATCAACCTTTTTAACGGCCAACCCAGCTTGTTTGTAAAAGTGCAAAAGTCAGAGAGCGAAGACGCGCTGAGTATTGCCGCAGACGTTAAAGCATTGTTTAAAGACTATACGCCTATTACCGGGGTGACCGTCGGCATTTGGGATGACGAAACTGACATTCTCCAGCAACGATTGAGCCTGCTGACTCGCAATGGCGTGCTCGGTTTTGCCTTGGTCTTCCTGTTTCTGGTAGTGATGCTTGATCTGCGACTCGCCACCTGGGTCGCTATGGGCGTGCCAATCTCTTTTTTGGGCGCGTTTTTGTTCTTCGACGCGTTTGGCGTCAACATCAATATGATTTCGCTTTTCGGGTTAATCATTGTGCTTGGTATCGTGGTCGATGATGCCGTGGTAGTCGGCGAAAACATCATCAGCGAGCACGAAAAGAATGGTCAAAGTTTCGCTTCGACCATGCGCGGTGTTCGCGACGTCTTAAGCCCGGTGACCATCGGGGTTCTTACGACAATGGCTGCATTTGCTCCACTACTCTTCGTTACGGGCACCTTCGGACAAATCCTTGGTTCAGTACCTATTGTGGTAATCTTAGTCCTCAGCATTTCCCTGCTAGAAGTCTTTTTTATTATGCCCGCACACCTCTCCCATGGACGTGCATGGAGTCGTTGGCCGTTGGCCCCTATGCAGGACTTCGTGGCAGCCAAAGTAGCCAAATTCCGCGATGAACTACTGGTCCCTCTGGTACGACTCGCTATCCGCCGCTACAAGACTACTCTTGCCTTTGGCATGTTGATGCTTGTGATCGCTGGCACGCTGCTCGGAGTTGGTGCCGTGCGCTTTATTTTTTTCCCTTACCTGGAGTCCGACACCATTCGAGCTTCGCTGGAGTTTCCTGTGGGTACGCCGTTCGCGACCACCCAGGCGGCGGCGGAACGTATCGTCGCCAGCGCTTACCGACTCAATGATGCGGTGGGTGGGACCAGTTTCGAGTCAGTCAGCGTTACCATTGGTGGCCGTACCAACAGCGGTGGCGGCCCAGGTGGAAGCGAAGGTATTTCTATTGCCAGCCACGTTGCTTCGGTGGAGGTTCAGCTTAATTCTGAGCCCCTGCGAACGCTCTCAGCGCAGGTTCTGGAGCGTCGCTGGAGACAAGAAACGGGCCCAATCGCAGGCGTAGAGAAACTCACTTTTTCGGCAACCTTTTTCAGCTCTGGACCAGACTTGGAATACGAACTATCACACCAAGACGATGCCACCCTGTTCGCCGCGGTCGATGCCCTCAAGAATGCCTATGCAGAAGATCCGGCGGTGTATGACATTCAAGACTCTTTCGCAATCGGCAAGCGTCAATATGATGTCGAGTTAACCAATGCCGGCGAAGCCGCAGGACTTACCGCAACTGACATCGCGCGCCAGCTGCGCAACAATTTCTTTGGGCGCGAAGTGCAGCGAATCCAACGCGGTCGTTCAGAGCTAAAAGTAATGGTGCGTTACCCTCGAGATCAACGAGAGAGTACAAGTGACTTATATAACGCGCGCATCAGTTTGCCTGATGGCACGCTAACCCCGCTTGCTACAGTCGCGCGGCTGACCGAATCGCGCAGTTTTTCTTCGATACGCCGCGTGGACGGACGTAGAATCGTTTCGGTGACCGGAGAGGTTGATACAGAACTGGCAACGCCAACCGAGGCCAACTCGCGAATCGCGAAACGCATTCTCGCAGAACTGCCGCGTCAGTTCCCGGGCTTACAAATTGCACAGGCTGGCGAAGGTCGCGATCAGAGCGAGGATCTTAACTCCATTTTCCGCATGCTCGGTGTAGCTATGGCCCTCATTGTTTGCCTAATCGCCTCACTCCTCCGCAGCTATACCCAACCTCTGGTTATTCTATCGAGTATTCCGTTGGGCTCGGCCGGCGCCATCATTGGCCACTACTTGCTAGGCTATGACCTAAGTTTCATTTCAATATTTGGAATGGTTGCGCTGAGCGGTGTCGTTGTAAACGACTCGTTAGTCTTAATTGATCGTTACAACCGTTTGCGTAAAGAAACAAACATGACGGTAGAAGAGGCGATCGTCGAAGCGTGCAGACGCCGTTTCAGAGCAATTTTTCTAACCACTGCAACAACAGCTCTCGGGCTAACCCCAATGCTCTTCGAAACCAGCACTCAAGCGCAGTTCTTAATTCCAATGGCGGTAAGCCTAGCTACTGGAATCGTGTTTGCCAGCTTCCTCATACTGCTCGTTTTGCCCGCACTGGTTGTAACCTTGGAAAAACTTCGCCGCACAGCAAATTTGAAGGTAGGCGCGGAAGCCACGGCTTAAGGCAACATAATGTACGTGGCAACCAACAGCGTAAGAAAAGCCAGTATCCAAGGCATAAGCTCGACCAGGCGAGCATAATACCCGCCGAAGCTTAACCCTAAATTCTTTATCTTTCTCAACACACGCTAACCTGAACTAATCGAATGCCGGAAGGATCCGGCACAATTGTATGTAAACGAATGAAATTGATTAGGTTATCTCCGCACCATTGCTACCCGCATCGCGAACGGATAACAATTCGTTGCTTTGCTACTTCTATTGCTACTCTTATAGCTACTTCTATTGCTACCCTTATGACTGTTTTTATCGCTACTAGTTTTGTTTATTTGGGCTTCTTGTGGTTGCTTCTTCTGGTTGCTTAATTTAGTTCACTTATTTTATTGATTAGCACTCGGACGGTTTACGCCGTTCTTCTGACTCTGCTTAGGTCAATCTTTGATGTCGCTAAACCGCGACTGATCTGCGATCGAGGCGTGCCTACCGCCAATTAAGACTGCCGTAACGAAACCCGATTGCTCTCTAGACATTGCTCTCTAGACATTGCTCTCTAGACATTGCTCTCTAGACTATGTCTAGTAGCCGCCTAAGACCTGCATTTTCAGTTGACGGGGTCCGTCATATACATGCTAACTATTGGTGCGCAATCTAAGGACTAAAAGCTCGAGCGCCCACTCACTAGTGATGAGCGGTACGCTTTCGTCGATGCGCGGCCGAGCGTTATCTTGGCAGACGCGCATTAAAATGTTCGCTATGCTTTCTTCTCCAACAGAACCGGAATGGTTATGAAATTTGCAATCGCTGTGCACGGGTCGGCATTTGCTAGCGATAGTCCTCGCCAAGCACAGCGATTTGTGCGCGCATGTGTTGCGCGAGGTCACACCGTCGAGCGCGTATTCTTCTTTCATGACGGTGTACTGAACGGTCTTAGCACTCCAGTGCCTCCCCAAGACGAGCCTGATCCGCTAAGTGAGTGGATTACGCTCGCGAACGAGCACGCTATCGAGTTGGCTGTATGCATTGCAAGCGGCATTAAACGTGGGGTTCTTGACAACGCGGCACAAGATCGTCACGAGCGATCCGCCGTTACACTTGCGGAACCGTTTCAGTTAGTCGGTCTCGGGCAATTGATTGCCGCTATTGATAGCGCTGATCGCTACGTCGAGTTCCCGGGATGAAGTCTTACCTTTTTGTTGCCAGTCGGGCGCCGTTTACCTCGCCACATACGCTCGAGTTAATCGATACGGCTATGGTGGCAGCGGTATTTGAGCACCCAGTCCGCATACTCTTTCGTCACCTTGCGGTGTTAGGTCTTACCAATTCGGATGACATTCGGCCAAACGGAAATCGTAATTTGGTGAAAGTTTTGAATGCCCTACCGACCTACGAAATTGAAGAAATTTATGTTTGTGAAAGGGCCTTGCAGCACTTCCAGATCGAATCTGCAGCACTGCCAGATTGCGCTAAAGTAGTGAGTCTTGATGCTCAACGCTCGCTTTTTGCGGAAGCAGCAGTAGTAATTGGAGCGCAGGGATGAGCCTGCATCTCGTATTTTCGCTCGCGGGATTAGAGGCCTGTCTGGCACGTCGCGAATCGGCGGATCCCATCGTATTAATGAGCGATGCGACCTTCGCGCTGACTCATTACCCTATGGACCAGAACTACGCCGTACTGGCCAGCGATGCAGCTAGCCGAGGACTTGACCCCGACCGCCTATCTGCCCGCGGATCTGCAATCAAAACCGTGGACTACGCCGATCTAGTAGCCCTAACCGAAGCGCATACCCCCATTGTCAGCTGGCGCGACTGAGCAACTTAACTCAACCCTCACTTCTGGTATTAAGAGACGAAATGCAACAGTCAACCTCAACCGACAAAGAAGGTTACTTAACCGACCTGGATTCTTGGAGCCCGGCAGTCGCGAGCCAAATCGCAGCAGCGTCGAATGTTTCGTTGTCAGCAGCGCATTGGGAAATCATTGAAGTCTTGAGGGAATTTTACCGCCGCACTGACACCGCCCCAGATATGCGCCCGTTTGTGCACCTCATCCGGGAACGCTGTGGTCGAGACAAAGGCAACAGCATTTATTTGATGCAGTTATTCGGCAGCAGCCCCGCCAAGATGGCGGCAAAAATCGCTGGGCTCCCAAAACCCACTCATTGTCTGTAACGGGCTGGTGCGGGTCGCCGAAGCGAATCAACGTCAGCCGAGACGAACTCTTACTTGCACATCAATGAAAGACCAATTGCATTCAGCGTAAAGACCTGTAGTTCAAGCTTCGCCTGGTACTGTCTTCTCCACCGTAACCGCCGTCACGTAGCCCGTACTTATGCTGACCACTTCACCAACAATTACAATGGATGGACCGGTAATTTGGGCTGCCTCTACACGCGCCGCCAAATCTGCTAACACGCCATAGACAGCTCGCTGAGCGGGCAACGTAGCGTTCTCGATCAAAACCGCAGGCGTTGCGCCGTCGCGGCCCGCCTTGATCAATTCTCGTGTTAGCGTGGGCAACGTTACCAAGCCCATATAGATCACCAAAGTTTGATGCGGCTTAGCCATCTCCGGCCAGTCGGTATACACGCTGTCGCTGAGGCGATGTCCGGTCACGAAACGCACTGACTGACTTAAGTCACGGTGCGTTAAGGGTATCCCAAAGTAACTCGAAGCCCCCATTCCGGCTGTAATGCCCGGAATAATCTCCACAGCAATTCCCGCTTCTTGTGCAACCAGGAGTTCTTCGCCACCGCGACCAAAAATGAAAGCATCGCCTCCTTTTAGCCGCACCACTTGTTTGCCGCCGCGAGCGAGATCGACCAGTTTCGCATTGATTCGCGCTTGCATTGTCGTACCACTCTCACGCGGCTTCTGAAGCGCTTCTGACTGATCCCCTGAGGGTGTAGCGAAAATAGCTTCGCGCGGACCAATCTTGCCGACATCGATTAGCTCGGCATCGCGCCGCGCGTACTCCAACAAAGCAGGATTTGCCAGCTTGTCATACAAGATAACGTCAGCGGACTGCAACGCTCGTAAGCCTTTTAGCGTTATCAGTTCTGGATCACCCGGTCCGGCACCTAACAACACCAAACTGCCAGTCGGTGTTTCATCAGCCAATTGCGCGCGAGTCATGGCCACTGCTTCAGCCATTTTTTCCTGCATTGCTAACTCAGCTGCCGGACCGCCAAACACCTTCTCCCAGAAAGCTTTGCGCGCATCAACATCGGCCAGAGCATCCTTGACATCGGTGCGCAAGGCTCCAGCAAGCCTCGCCAGGCGACCCAGCGCGTTCGGTAAACGCTGCTCAATCCACCCACGCACCGTTCGCGCTAAGGTGGGAGACTGCCCCATGCTGGAAATCGCTACCAGAATTGGAAAACGATCGACTATGGCAGGAAATATGACCGTGCACAGGTCAGTACGATCGACGCAGTTCACCAATACGCGGTGCTGCATAGACAAAGCATAAGCCTCTTCGCTAATGCTCGCTGCATCGGTGGCGCAAATGACAAGCGTCAGATCGGCATGGATATCTGCGTGCTCAAATACCCTGTCTAACAGCATTATGTTGTTTTGTTCCGCTAAACGGCGAATTTCAGGATCTATGACTGGAGCGACAACTTGTATCTGTGCCCCGCTGCGTATCAGCCAACGCAGTTTTCGAAGCGCCGTAGCACCACCCCCGATAATCAGACAAGAACGCCCTTGCAAGCGGTGAAAGAGAGGCAGGAAAAACACAGTTACTGCCTGCTTAGTTAGGGTTTGATCTGCGCCAAATCATCGGCGAACGGCCGCAAGGCGTCGGGCACACTTACGCTACCATCGGCTTGCTGATAATTCTCGAGCAGTGCGATTAAAGTTCGACCAATGGCCAACCCAGAGCCATTGAGGGTATGCAGCAATTCGATATCGCCTTGTGCTGAACGATAGCGTGCTTGTAGCCGACGCGCCTGGAAGTCGAGAAAGTTTGTACAGGAAGAAACTTCACGGTAAGTATCCTGCCCCGGCACCCAAACTTCCAAGTCAATCGTTTTAGCTGCGCCAAAACCGAGGTCTCCACCGCATAAAACAACAGAACGATACGGCAGTTCCAAGTCTTGGAGGATGGCTTCGGCATGTCCGGTCAAACTGTCCAGGACGTCCCAGGACGTTGCCGGATGCACCAGCTGAACCAGTTCAACCTTTTCAAACTGGTGCTGACGCAACATCCCGCGAGTGTCACGACCGTAACTTCCAGCCTCACTGCGAAAACAGGGCGTGTGGCAAACATGCTTAACGGGTAGCTCGGCCTCCGCGAGAATTTCACCCCGGTAAATGTTGGTCACCGGCACCTCAGCTGTAGGCACCAAGTAGAGTTCCTGCTCATGCTCCAATTTGAATTGATCCTGAGCGAACTTAGGCAACTGACCTGTGCCTCGGAAGCTGTCAGCATTGGCTATGTACGGTACATAAACCTCGTTGTAGCCATGCGTTTGGGTATGTTTGTGCAACATAAACTGAATCAACGCGCGGTGCAGACGAGCAACCTGGCCGTGCATCACCACAAAACGTGACCCCGTTACTTTGGCTGCTGTTTCAAAGTCCAGGCCTGAATCCGCCGTCAAATCCACATGATCAAGCACATCAAAATCAAAAACTCGCGGTGTTCCCCAAACAGCCAGCTGCTGATTATCCGAATCGTCCTGACCCAGAGGCACTGATTCATGAGGCAGGTTAGGTATGCCCATAACCAACGCCTGCAAATCGTCCTGAACCTGTGCAAATTCTTTCTTAGTGGTGTCCAGGCGCTCACCCAGATCACCCACCGCTGCCAACAAGGGTTGAATGTCCTCACCTTGGGCTTTGGCTTGACCGATACTTTTGGACTTGGTGTTGCGCTCGTTCTGCAATTGCTCGGTTTGCGCCTGCAGTGTCTTGCGCCGCTCTTCTAAATGCGTAAAAGCAGCCACGTCGAATTGGTAATTTTTCACTTTAAGTGCGTCTGCAACGCGCTGCGGGTCTGCCCGCAATACTTTCATATCTAACATTCGAGTCCCTTAAACAGCGGTCACATTAGCGAAATACTGGCCTACCTTGAGGCCCACCCAAGCGCTTAAAACACATAAATTCACAGCGAACAAAACATACAATGCCGCTAAGCCCGCGCGGCCATTTTGCATCATCAAAACAGTTTCTAGGGAAAAAGTGGAAAATGTCGTAAAGCCACCCAACAAGCCGACCATCAGCAGGCCACTACCCCAAGTGGTAAACCAGGCAGGTTGGTGCGCCGCACTGGCACCATAGCCGTGCATGCCTCCCCAGAGGATACCAATGGCAAAACTACCGAGGACATTTATCAACAGGGTCGACCACGGATAGGACTGACCCGCAAACAATATACTCATGCCATATCGGAGCGATGCGCCCAGCGCACCACCTAAAGCCACCCACAACCAGGTCACTTAGGCTTCTCTGCTGGCGTCTTTGCGTCCCTCTTGGGCTGAGCCTTCCCCGCAGGCGTGCGACGCTGCTCCGAAGACTGTGCGTCTAACGCCCGCAACCTTACCAAGCGAGCGCGGATTTTAGACTCCAGCCCTGCTTCTACGGGCTGATAGAAGGTAACCGGTTGCATCTCCTCTGGAAAATAATCTTCCCCCGCGGCATATCGTTCTGGTAGTTGCGCATCAGTAGCTGCGTGAGTTTCGTTATGCGCGTGGCGGTATTCCGACCCATAACCCAGATCCTTCATTAGCGACGTAGGAGCATTGCGCAAATGCATCGGTACCGGTAACGACCCGCCTCGCGTTACAGCAGCCTGCGCCGCCTTAAACGCCTGATAGACCGCATCACTTTTGGGAACGCTGCTGAGATAGAGGGTGGCCTGAGCAAGCGCCAACTCGCCCTCTGGTGACCCAAGTCGCTCGTAAGTTTGCAAAGCAGCGATGCAGTGCGCCACCGCGCGAGGTTCTGCATTACCAATATCTTCACTCGCCATGCGTAACAGCCGACGACCTAGATAAAGGGGGGCTGCGCCACCGTCTAGCATCCGACATAACCAGTACAACGCGGCGTCAGGCGAACTGCCACGAACCGCTTTATGGAGCGCAGATATTTGTTCGAAAAAGGCATCACCATGATGATCGAAGCGTCGCGCAGCACTGCCTAAAGCCTGTTCGATAACCGCGGCCGTCACCTCGCCTTCAGTAAGCTGCACAGCTGTTTCTAAAATGTTTAGCACACGCCTGCCATCGCCATCCGCGTGCCGCGCTAGTAGTTGTCGAGCTTTTGGCACCACAGACCGCCCAAGCTTTGCCTCACCACGTCTGCAGATGGCTTCTAAATCCGCTTCGGTTAACGCCTCTAGCACATATATTCTGGCGCGTGACAGCAGAGCCGCGTTGACTTCAAAAGATGGATTTTCAGTAGTCGCGCCGATTAAGGTAAAAGTGCCGCGCTCAACATGCGGCAAAAAAGCGTCTTGTTGGGATTTGTTAAAACGATGTACCTCGTCCACAAACAACACTGTCCGAGTACCAGTTTGAAGATAATGCTCCGCTGCTTTTACTTCCTCGCGGACCTCCTTAATCCCCGCCAGCACGGCTGACAAACTGACAAACCGACAATCCGTCGCCTCGGCCAACAACCGCGCCAAGGTGGTCTTGCCGCACCCTGGCGGCCCCCACAAAATCATTGAATGAATCGTGTCAGCATCAGCCATCAGTGTTAACGGCTTGTCGGCACCTAATATATGCGTCTGACCTACAAAATCAGCCAAGCTGGAAGGCCGCAACTGTTCTGCCAATGGCCGCGTATCAATTCCCGATCGCCCTCTCACCCCCGGCTCATCCGCGAACAACATCGGTTCCCTCAGGCAAGCTCAGACGAAAAGCTTCTGTATCATCTTTGTTCATTTCGCGCACATCATTGAGCGTTATCAGCGTACGTTGGCCTGCGTGATCGATGATCTGCAACCGAGTTAAGGTCCGCTCTAAAAAAGTCAGCTCGATTCGCTTAAACAATGCCGCTGCCTGCATCGGCTCGATAGCAAACTGCAAGCGCGACTTGGCAGGCAAAGCGGTCGCGGTAGTTGTCTCTCCCATCACGACCAAATAATCACTAAGCACGTCTGCTGCGGGGCGGGTCAGCAACAAAAACGGGGATGCTTCCACGTCAGGATCTATATCGCGTTCGATAACCTGCTCCAGGTCCGGATCGTAAACACGAAGCTGCGTCGCACTCGCAATAGAAATCTGCGCAAACGGCTGCATTATCTCCCAACGGATATGGGGACGCCGCATCAGCACACGGCCAGAGCTTTGCTCAAGCAGACCGCCATACACGTCGTAAATGGCTTGCTGGAAAGAGGCGTCGATGTTGTCTGCTGTCCGCAGCAGGTCGACCAAAAGCTGGCCCGCTTGCTGAGACTTGACAACTGCGCTCGCGGTCTCATCAGGCGGCGTGGTACGCGCCTGCAAAGCAGTACTTATCGTGCTGCCCGATGCGATAAAAAATAACGCGCTAATCGCGCTTAGGAACAATGATTTCACGGCTTCCATTCGTATTCATTGGAGTCACAACACCCGCAGCCTCCATCGCTTCGATCAGGCGTGCGGCTCTATTGTAGCCGATGCGCAGCTTGCGCTGGACCGCGGAGATTGAAGCACGTCGGCTCTCTAACACAAAGCTAACCGCCTCATCATATAGCTCATCCTCTTGTTCACTATCTTGGCCGCTCTCAACTGGCATAAACGCGTCGGCATCACTGCCCCCAGTTACGATTTCTTCCAGATAGTCCGGGGCACCGCGGCGGCGCCAGTCTTCTACTATTCGAGCTACTTCTTCGTCGGAGACAAACGCACCATGCACCCGCTGCGGGAGCGCTGTGCCCGGGGGTAGGTACAACATATCACCATGTCCTAAAAGCTGTTCTGCACCACCTTGATCCAGAATGGTTCGAGAATCGACACGGGACGAGACCTGGTAGCTCATTCGGGCCGGTATATTGGCTTTGATCAAACCGGTGATGACATCCACTGACGGGCGTTGTGTGGCTAATATCAAGTGAATGCCAGCGGCTCTGGCCTTTTGCGCAATGCGCGCAATAAGCTGTTCTACCTTTTTGCCAACGATCATCATCATGTCAGCAAATTCGTCGATCACAACGACAATAGCCGGCAATGTCTTTAGTTCGGGCGCAGCCTCGCCCTCGACATTCCACAGCGGATCCAGAAGCGGCTCCCCTTTCGCGATTGCCTCTGTTACCTGACGATTAAACCCGGCTAAATTACGCACACCTTGAGCAGCCATCAGGCGATAACGGCGCTCCATTTCAGCCACACACCAATTCAAGGCGTGCGCCGCCTCTTTCATATCTGTGACGACCGGCGTCAGTAAATGCGGAATCCCCTCATAAACAGAAAGCTCCAACATTTTAGGATCAACAAGGATCAGCCGGACTTCATCTGGCGTTGACTTAAATAGCAAACTTAAAAGCATTGCGTTGACGCCTACGGATTTACCCGAGCCGGTTGTTCCTGCAACCAGCAAATGTGGCATTCGCGCAACATCCGCCACAACCGATTCGCCGCCGATATCTTTTCCTAACGCGAGCGTTAAACGCGAAGGCGATTCCTGGAAGACGTTTGAGTCAATCACCTCTTTGAGCTGTACGACCGCGCGGGATTCGTTCGGGATTTCGATACCAACAACCGACTTGCCGGGTATCACCTCAACAATTCGCACACTAATCACCGCCAACGAGCGCGCCAGATCCTTCGCCAAAGCCGTAATTTTCTGCACCTTGGTGCCCGCAGAAGGTTGCACTTCAAACCGTGTAACCACAGGCCCAGGCATCACCGAAACGACTTCAGCCTCAACCCCAAAATCCGCCAATTTCAGTTCCAGCAATCTGGAGAGCGCTTCCAAAGAATCGGCAGAGTAACCCTTGTCTGTGCCAGGTTGCTCATGATCGAGCAAATCGATATCCGGCAATTCCTGCAGCCCCTGCGGTTCAAACAGGCGTTTTTGTTGGCTACGGCGTATCGCTTTCTCTGGCTTGGCAGCCCTGACGATTTCTACCTTGCTGCCGCGACCCTCGCCGCCCTCTTCCGAGCCACCAATATGTTGCATGCGCTCGGCGCGTTTTTGTTTTCGAGACTCGGTTTGCTCCTGAAGCTGGCGACGCACCGAACGACGGTCACGCCATCGATCAAAATTGCTGCGGATGAATTGCGCGGTGATCTGTGTACCGCGCGTTAACCCGCGCCCAATCATCTCGGCTATATCGAGCCATGAAAATCCAACTGCTGCCTGAAATCCGAGCAAAACACCAGCCAATGCCACCACTGAGAGGCCGATCCATCCCAGTAAATTACTACCTGGCGTCGCCAGCCACATGCCCACTATACCGCCGGGGCCAGCAGGCAAGGTCAGGACGGGATCGCTGTGCAAAGAAAGTAAAACGCAGAGGCCAAGCAAGACGCTGAGCCAACCACTACCTCTGATCAGAAGCCACAGCGGCTGTTTATCGCCGGTCTTGGTCCGCAGCGCACTGAAGCCAGCATGGACTATCCAAAATGGAAGGAGATAGGCTGCCAAGCCTAACGAAAACAGAAACACGTCAGCGAGGTAAGCACCGAACAGACCCATCCAGTTGTCGACGACATCGCGATCAGAAACCTGCGTAAACGCGCTGTCCATCGGCGAGTAAGATATGAAACATAGAAGCAGAAAGACCGCCAAGGTGCCGAGCAGAACCAAAAGCATTTCTTTCAACGGTAAGCTGCGATGTTCGGCGGATGTTGACAAAAATTCCGGGCTCTTGGGCAGGTGCCGGAATCTTACTGGTTAGACCGCTCACGCACAAACTCCGCTGTTGGCCACCATTCTGGGCTTCGGTTAAACTTTGGCAACTGCCGTAACCAGCTAACGATTAATCATGATGCGCAAGGACAAACTAAAAGTTCTCGAGGAAGTGTGGGATGACGCCCGCGTCGGCGAATTTCTAGATAAGGCACCACTAGGCGACGAAAATCTTTCCTACAGCAGATTGTTATACGCCTACCGCAGTATGCGAGCCGAAGATTTTGCGCGATTTGTCCCGCGGTTTATCGCATCTGGGGGCGATATAAACGCAACCAATCTAGCAGGACAAACGCTTCTCGAGGTCATCGAGGCGCATACAAAGTCCGCACCATTTCGTAAAATCTTGAGCGCTTTCGATGCAGCCGGCTAACTATGCCTAACCCCGTCCTGCAGGCGCAACATTGCAGTCACGGCGCGACGGCGATAGCACGGCAGCCACGGCTACGCGGGGCAAGTAGCGAAGGACGGACGGCTCTGAACACTTCTGCATCATGATGAGCACTAATCAAGCCCCTTTCTTACTCTCTGAACAAATCGCTTTTCCGCATCCAAAGCATGCGCTTGCAGAACCCGATGGGTTGCTTGCGATCGGCGGCGCACTCACGCCAGATTGGCTGCTCACAGCATATGCTAACGGTATATTTCCGTGGTTTAACGACGACACAGATATCATTTGCTGGTGGAGTCCAGGCGAGCGAGGTGTGCTCCGCCCGGGAGGTATGCACGTTAGTCGCAGCCTAAGAAAACGCATACGCAATGCCGGTTTCGCGGTGACCTTTGACAAGGATTTTGCCGGGGTCATAGAGCACTGTCGCCTTACCCGCTTGCGCGCAACCGATTCCAATACCAATACAGCCACCGGGACCTGGATTACGCCGGCAATGCGACGGGCCTATAACGAACTACATTCGCTTGGGGTCGCGCATTCGGTTGAAGTATGGCAAGACTCGAAACTGGTTGGCGGGTTGTATGGCTTATCCCTCGGCAAGATGTTTTTTGGAGAATCTATGTTTGCTCTGCAACCTGACGCTTCCAAAATCGCCTTTTTTAATTTACAACGATGCCTGACGGACTGGTCCTTTACTCTAATTGACTGTCAAATGATGAATCCGCACTTGCAAAGTCTGGGCGTATCGCCGATGCCACGCGGTGAATTCTTGCAACTGCTGTATGCGAACCGCTCTGCACCAACGCTGAGAGGCTCCTGGCAAGCGAAGACCATGCAAGGCTGTACCGAAGCGGGAACAACACCTTATGCGTGATGATCAGCACAACTCCGGCAACGAAGTGGCGTTTTTTTTAACGCCCCCGCATCCGTGCTCGTATTTACACAAGGCGAACGCACAAACTTTATTTGTAGACCCGCGTCGCGTCATTACCTCAGACCTTTATCAAGGGCTGACAGATCAGGGGTTCAGACGCAGTGGTAGTCACCTTTATCGCCCGCGTTGCACAGACTGTCAGGCCTGTATTCCATTACGCATCCCTGTCGCAGACTTCATCCCTCGCCGACAACAAAAGCGGGTTGCGAAAAAAAATGCCGACTTGCGCCTCGAAGTCGAGGATGCGCGTTTTAGCCGGCGCCACTTTCATCTGTACGAACGCTATATCAGCGTACGCCACGCCGATGGGGATATGTTCCCCGCCTCTGAGGATCAATTTAGAGCGTTTCTGCTCAGCCCTTGGTCTAAGAGTATTTTTGTTTCTCTTTATGACCGTGACCGTTTACTCAGTGTAGCGGTAACGGATGTACAGAGTGCCGGCCTATCTGCCATTTACACTTTCTTCGAGCCGAGTGAAAAAGACCGAAGCCTCGGTACATTCAGCATCCTCACCCAAATCGCGTTATGCCGGCAGCTTGAGCTGCCTTATCTCTATTTGGGCTACTGGGTGAAGGACTGCCAAAAAATGAACTATAAAACCGGCTATCGCCCCACAGAAATGCTGATAAATGACCGATGGGTCACCCTGAACTAACAGCCGAGGAGCCCGGCCGCTTGCTTTACTTCTAATTAGCAACGCATTCCGGCAGAATGCCCGGCTTGCAAACGACGCGGTTACTAACCGCAAGAAAAATGAGGACGCATGGCGAAAGAAGAACAGATTGAGATGGATGGCACGGTGGTTGATACGCTACCGAATACGATGTTCAGAGTTGAACTCGACAATGGCCACATCGTCACTGCGCATATCTCGGGGAAGATGCGCAAAAATTATATTCGTATATTGACCGGGGATAAGGTCAAGGTAGAACTCACCCCTTACGACCTCAGCAAAGGTCGCATTACCTTCCGTATGTAAGGTCCCCGTACTGGATCTTGAAAAGGGCTTGCACAGCCTTTAGACCTGACGTGTTTGTAAAACGAAACAGCTGAGACACTTGAGAGTTAGCGTTGTTAAGGTGACGTTGAGCCCGACAGCGACTCTCACACAACCCCTGACTCGCGCAGTGAGCGTGATACGAATGCGGTTCCGACAAATGTGGTACGTTGGAACCGCTTTACTGAAGCTCAATGGAGCGGAACCCACGGCTCCACCCCAATAACAGTTCATGTCAAGAACAAATCAGGTCTACTAATGCCGAACAATGAGCGCGCTAACACCGACGTATCTGCTAGATAGCACGGAGACCGCCGAGTTAGCTCGCTTCAGCTGTTTCTTCAACGACCTCAACACACAGTTCTCCGTCGCTAACATGGACTCGCACAACACCACCACCTTGCGAAAGGTCTCCAAACAACAAATCTTCTGCGAGGGGACGTTTGATTTTTTCCTGGATGAGTCGCTGCATTGGCCGTGCGCCCATTTTTTCGTCATAACCTTCACGTGCCAGCCATTCGCGCGCTTCATCATCCACTTCAAGACTGACTTTTTTCTCGTCAAGCTGAGCCTGTAGCTCGGTCAGGAACTTATCGACCACAGTCTTAACCACTTGCATAGCCAACGGCGCAAACTGCACCATCGCATCTAACCGATTACGAAATTCTGGGGTAAACAAGCGTTTAATCGCTTCCATGCCGTCGGTGGAATTGTCTTGCTCGGCGAACCCGATAGAAGGACGACTCATTTCCTGAGCACCGGCATTGGTTGTCATGATTAGAACCACATTGCGGAAGTCAGCCTTGCGTCCATTGTTGTCCGTCAGGGTGCCGTGATCCATAACCTGCAATAGTAGATTAAACACCTCAGGATGAGCTTTTTCGATTTCGTCGAGCAAAACTACGCTGTGGGGGTGCTTAGTCACCGCCTCGGTGAGTAGCCCGCCCTGGTCAAAACCAACGTAGCCAGGAGGCGCGCCAATAAGCCTGGAGACCGTATGGCGTTCCATATATTCAGACATGTCATAACGCAGTAGTTCAACGCCCATCACTTGAGCTAGACGGCGGCATACCTCTGTCTTACCGACTCCGGTCGGACCAGCGAAGAGGAAGGAGCCAATTGGTTTGTCTCCAGTTTTCAGACCAGCACGAGACAATTTAATCGAGGTCGCAAGCTGTTCGATGGCCTCATCTTGACCAAATACAGCCATCTTAAGGTTCCCCTCAAGATCGCGTAAGGACGTCTTATCCGATGAGGTCACCTGACTGGAAGGTATTCGCGCTATTTTAGCGACCACCTGCTCCACATCAGCAACGCCTATGCTTTTCTTGCGTCGGCTGGCTGGCTGCAATTGCTGTGCTGCACCCGCTTCGTCTATCACATCAATCGCCTTATCTGGCAAAAAGCGATCATTGATGTATTTGGAAGCCAGTTCCGCCGCAGCGCGCAGTGCTTTGTTGGTGTAACGCAGGCTGTAATGTTCTTCGAACCTCGATTTCAGACCTTTCAGGATCTTATAGGTGTCTTCAACATCAGGTTCTGCCACATCGATCTTCTGGAAGCGTCGAGATAACGCCCGGTCTTTGTCAAAAATGCCTCGATACTCCTGATAGGTCGTCGAGCCCATGCAACGGATCTGCCCAGAAGTCAGCAGTGGCTTGAGTAAATTAGATGCATCCATCACGCCACCCGAGGCAGCTCCTGCACCGATAATCGTGTGTATTTCATCGATGAACAAAATTGCTTTGTCTTCTTGTTTCAGCTCCGCGAGGATTGCTTTGAAACGTTTTTCAAAATCACCCCGATACTTTGTACCTGCAACCAATGCACCAAGATCAAGCGAATAGATTTGGCTATCTGCGACGACTTCAGGAACCTGACCGTCGACAACACGCTTCGCCAAGCCCTCGGCAATTGCCGTTTTGCCGACCCCGGATTCCCCTACCAGCAATGGATTATTTTTACGCCGTCTACAGATGATTTGGATCACTCGCTCCAATTCATCGTCGCGTCCAACCAATGGATCAATGCGTCCAGCGCGGGCTTCGTCGTTTAGGTTGGTTGCATAAGAGGCTAACGCCTTAGGTGTCTGACCTGCTTCGCCCTCTGGGCTGTTATGGCTTTCAGTGTTTTCTTCTTCGGATGCATCGTCGCCTGTTTTACTGATCCCGTGGGAAATGTAGTTAACGACATCGATCCGGCTGACTTCTTCTTGCTTGAGTAGATAGACCGCTTGGCTTTCCTGCTCACTGAAGATGGCCACCAACACGTTCGCACCGGTGACTTCCTTTTTACCGGACGACTGTACGTGAAAGAGGGCTCGTGACACGACTCGCTGGAATCCTAGTGTCGTCTGTGTGGTTCGCTCATCTGACTCTGCAGCCAGGAGAGGTGTTGTTTCGTCGATGTACTTTTCAAGTGCTGAACGCAGCGACTCGACATCGGCGCCAACTTTTTTTAGCACATTAACTGCTGTTGGATTGATGGTTAGCGCAAGCAATAGGTGCTCAACGGTAACGAACTCATGGCGCTTCGTGTTCGCTTCCTGCGCAACCGTATTTAAGGACTGTTCTAACTCTTTACTCAGCATACTTATTCACTCACGTGTTTGGAGCTAACATTGGGGCGCTAATCAGTCATTTCTACTGTCGACATCAGCGGATGATTATTTTCCTGGGCATATTGATTCACTTGTTCGGATTTTGTTTCCGCAACGTCGCGCGGATAGATACCTACAACCGCCGCGCCTTCAGTATGCACGACCAACATAATCTGGGTGGCTTTCTCGATGGTCATCGAAAAAAAGCTTTGCAGGATGTGCACGACAAATTCCATGGGGGTGTAGTCGTCGTTTAGCAAAATCACCTTATACATTGGTGGTCGCTTCAGCTCAGGCTTGCTTTCCGCGGTGGCGAGACCGCCCTCATCACCAACTTGGTCACGATCCGGCATGTCATCATCTCCAGCTTGCATCTGCAAAGCCAAGCGCTTGCTTTGTAGAAGACAGTATGGAGTCAAGAGGTTGTTCATAGTGTGAAATCTAATGTGATGTTTTTGAATTGATCGCAGCGCGGTGCAGTCACACGCTGAACTCAGAAATG
>MDTB01177061.1_pt1 | contig 26013 bp, 29 predicted proteins | sample 811161 | NCBI WGS metagenome assembly MDTB01 (sample SAMN05326650, study PRJNA326480) | marine metagenome | isolation source: seawater | place: Mediterranean Sea | collected 2009 | reverse complement strand
GATTCATCGTATCAGAATCAATATTATCCATTGAAAGTTGAGCAAAAACAGAAACTTGGATTGCTAATAAGGCAATAATTAATCGATGAGCCATAGTGGCATATTACCATGAATATTAAATCCCATGCAAAAAGTGTATTAAGAAATTAGATTATTAATTGGTTTCAGTTAATTCTAATTCTTTTAAAATAACATTCACCACTTGATCAGAAATCGGTACAGTTTCAACTTCAATGCTTTCAATCAATTGTTTTTTATCTGATGGAAACTTTGATAAAACATAGGACCGTTTTGAATCATCAATTTTATTTAATACACAAGCAATTAACTGTGGTGGCTGTTGTTGAATTTTATCAACTGCTTTTTGCATTTTCCCTTCAGCTTTTTTAGATAATGATTTTTTGGGTTTCGTTGGTTTTTTTTCAATTATTGGTTCAACCGTAATGATTTCATCATCGGTTTTTTGGCTGGCCTCTTTTCGCTTATCGATATTTGCTAAAAAATTTGCAACTGTATTATTAATGTCTGAGTTGGATAAATTATTTAAAACTTCGAGATCAACGTTATTAAACTTTGACAGTTCCTGATTATTAAATGATGATAAAACAGAATATTTACGATCATCAAGTAGTTCAATAATTATTTTTGCTTTTACTATATTATCCATGATTATCCCTTAATTAACTCTTTTAACTCATCAACTAAAAACTCTAGATCTTGTGTTGATTTTGCCTTCAGCTGAATCACTTTTGCAGAATCAGATTTTGTTTTCATACCATTAATTACATCTTGTTCATTTAAAATATCTTCTTCGACTATATTTTCTTCAATTGGAGGTAAATCTTCAATGACATCTTCATCCTTTTTCTTGGATCGAAATAGGCCGCCTAAGCCGAGAATAATTTGAACAGTTTTTTGCAATACATTTTTAAGTACAACGCCAATAATTAAAACACCTGCTGTTAATAAAACACCAATACCAAATATTGGCCAAAGCCGTAAAAGACGTCCTGCTTTATCAAAAATTGTATCTTTAGGAAGTATGGCTTGTTTTTGTATATTGTCTAATTGTTGCTGAGCCGTTGTTTGACGTTTTGGTAAAAATGATGCCTTGGAAATGTGAATAATATCTCTTTCATCTACAAAACCAACAGCGCCAGCCACGGCTTGTTTGATTTGAGTCATGGGTTCTTCAGATAAATCAACTTCATCATATTGATCATCAACAACAACACTCGTTACTATTTTTTTGATATCCGGGGCACCAGTTTTTGACACTGAATTTAAATCAATGGTAACAGCTGTTTTATAAGAACCTATTGGAAGTACCCCATTTAATTGATTCAAAGCTTTTTTCTCTAACACAGTTTCGTAATTAAACTTTAATTGAAACCAATCGACAACATCTTCAATCGCTGGAATGATCACTTTCCCTTTTCCAACATCAGCGATCGGTTTTGCTTGTTCTTGCATTTCTTCAATTTTTGCTGTCATTCGATCAAGTACCCCTGTAGATAAAACGCGACCTTCTGTATCTACAACAGATATATTTTCAGGGGTTAAATTCTCTACAGAATTCGAAACCAGCTGCATAATAGCGTAAACCGTTTCATCATTAATATTTGCCCCATTTCGTCGCTTAATCAGAATTGAAGACGTTACTGGCGGTTGAGTTACTGCAAATAATCGTGTTTCTGGAATTACGATCTCTACGTAAGCATAATCTACGACATCAAATTCCATAATTGCTTTTTCCATCTCACCAGATAATGCTCGAATAAGTCGAATTCGTTTGTCAAATTCAGTGACGCCTAGATTCGAAGCTTCGTCAAAAATCTCATATCCTTTCACAACATTTGATGGCATGCCCTTGATCGCTAAAACTTGCTTTGCTTCGTCAACCTGGTCTTCATCAACCTGCAAATCAAATTGTTTCCCATTTTGAATAACATTATAAGAAATATTTTTGTAATTTAACTCTCTTAGTATTGGAGATAATTGACGTCCATCTAATTGTTTGTATAAATCAATGTATTTAATTTTTTTCTTTTTCTTTTTTTCAGACTTTTTATTTACAATATTTGAACTGTCAAACTGGGGAGACTCTTGAGCACCCATGCCCATTTGAGGATTGGTTACTTGATTATCACTTCCATCACGGAATAAGAAAAAAGAAGTTAAAACAAGAGCTAGTGTAATTACACCGGCCAAAATCATGTTCCTACGGCTTGATAAAATCGCACTTGGCAAAGTTTTTAATCGATTTAGAATTGATGGATTCTCATTATTTGATGTATCCACAGGAGATTCATCAAGCTCATCGTTAATGACCTCTGGTAGACCGACATCATCGGCGGCTAAATTGTCATCAAATTCATTTTCCAAGTTATTTTCTTCAGCCATATGTTTATATTACACCTAAACCGGAATTTGTTGTATTTCTTTAAATGTTTGCACCGCTGACTGAACAATTGTTGTGACCATTGAGATTGATAAATTTAGTTTGGCTGTTTCTAAAACAACTTCATCTTCAGAAACATCCCCAGCAACAAATTGTTTAATTAAGTCATTAACCCTTGATTCTTGTTTGCTCACATTTTCTAATGAACGAATCGCATTATCTAAAAATACCTGCAAAGGTACAATGTTAATATTTTCTAAATTTGCATTGGCTGCATTTTCTGCTACCCCTTGATTTAATTGTGCGAGACTTGATCGGTCAATTTTTTGTAAAGATATTGTTTCCATATCAACATTATTTGTAATTTCTTTATCTCGCTTTTTCTTTTCTTTCGTTATCCATTCATTTGATTCTACATTTGCGGCTGCTGCAGAAGCTTCTTTAAATACATTATTAAACTCATCCAACAACTCTGGTCTAACTGCATTCTTTACAATGGCTTGTTTGGAGATCTCAGCAGCTGTTTTAATTTTTTGAATATCGGCCATTTATTTCAATAACTCCAATGTATTTTGAAACATTTGTCGGGACGATTTAAACGCGGTTGTATTGGCTTCATATAATAAATTAGCATAAGACAAAGTTACCATTTCATCATTTAATTCAAAGTTTGGTGTTCGTAATACTCCATTTTCGTCAGCAAATACATGTGAAGGATCTAAAATCTGACCAAAAGGAGCATCAGACTCCATAATACCAGCTGCACGAACGCCATCTTTATCGGGGACAACAATTACATATTTTTTACGATATGGCTCTCCTCGATCCGTCATATGGGTTGACACGTTTGCTATATTTTCAGCAATGATTCGCAACCGATACTTCTGCACAAGCATCCCATTTCCAGCAACATTTAATGCATCAATTGCACCACTTTTTGCACCAAAGCAAACGGTTGAAAATACCAATAATAATATTATTTTTTTCATTAGCCGCCCTTCCCTAATGTCACCACTTTTTTAGTAATTCCTATTTTTGTACTTAACAAACGGACATATGCACTGTGTTTAAGTCGAACTTTAGTGGATCTAACCATTTCATCATCAATATTTACAGACTCCAACATTCGAGCATTACCGTAAAGTCGAATCGCTTCCTGAACTTCATCTTGAAAACGGATGGGTTTAAAACCAGGAGTTGAGGCATTTGCAATGTTATAAGCTGCCGCTTTTTGTCTTTCATTCATTTCATATATTGCTTTTTCTAATTGAACTGATGACGAATCAAATAAAATATTAGATACAATATCTTCGCAATAAATAAATACAGGAAATAATAATATAAATAAAATTTTCAAAAGAAACCTCAGTTCCATAATAATTGATTTTTCTCGTTATAACAATTAATCAAATTCATTTCCAACCTTTGTTCTTAATTCAGAAATTACACGATGATGCAGTCGACTTACTGTAGCTTCGGATATGTTTAGTTCTATGGATATCTCTTTTTGACTGAAACCTCTCCTATAGAATAAATCGATAAATTTTAAATCATCTTTAGGCAATGTTACTAATAATTTATTTAATGTTCGATACTCATCGTCTAATTCAAATTCAACATCAATGGTATTTGTCTTATCTGCTACATTATCACCATAAGTTTCCATTACGTTCTCCAAAGAGACCATATAAGACGTTGTTGCTAAGGATAATAAGTTTTTAACATTTATAGGTTTATCTCCATTTTCCATGCCATTATCAATGACTTGAGCAACACGTTCTTTAATATTATTCATAAAATCATTATGTTGACTGCTAGCCTTCGCTCGCCATTCTTTACGGATTAAATCGAGCATTTCTCCTCGAATACGAATGTTGGCATAGGTTTTAAATTGGACGTCAATATCATCTTTAAAGCCACGAATTGCTTTTAATAAGCCGTAAAACCCAATGCTAATTAAATCATTAAAATCAATGCTTGGTGGCAATTTTTTCTTTGAAAATAAAGTTGAAGCAACAGCGTCTATTATATATGAATATTCATCAATAATTTTTTTTTCTTCTGCGGTTACACTCTCCGTTGACTGATACAACTTATCCATATTCACTGGAACTGTTTCAGGCATTGATTTATCATTTTTTCCAGGAAATTCAGATTTATTCATCGAGTGTAATATGGCTAAGATCTAAGAAATCTGTTTCTACTAATTGATCTGCAAATTCATTGATCATTAATTGATTGACTAACCCATAATCATTATTATTATCTTCACCATAATACAGATGATTGGTTTTAAATACATTATTTAAAAATACACGTTTTATAAAATGTTTTTGAAATTGTTTTTTGATTTGTTCACGGTCATCTGGATCAGGATCCGGTTCTTTCGCTGCCATATATTGTAGAAGTTCATAGTTCATCTCTACCTGAGGGAAACAAGTTAAACTAACCATACTTAAAAAGAAAACAGTAACGATTAACTGCAATTATATAACCTCAATTGTTGCGACAAGTGCTCCAGCTTCTTCCATTGCTTGCAAAATTGAAATTAAATCTTTGGTGCTCACTCCGATATCGTTTAAGACGTCCACCAAACTGGACAACGAATTATCTGGCTTTATGAAATGAACTTTTGATTCATCTTCTTTTATTTCGATGTCAGAAGAATCGCTCGTATCTGTATCATAAATCATACTTTCTTGTTCGCCGCCCGCTATTCGAATTGAGATACTTCCATGGGTAATAGCCACCGGTAGTAGCCGAACATTTTCACCAATAACAACAATACCCGTTTTAGAATTAACAACAACTTTTGATGTTGATTCAGGTGTAATCATTGTTGATTCAATTTTTTGAATAATATCTACATATGGCATATCCGCTATTTCAGCAATTGGAATTAAAATAGACCCAGCATCAACCGCAGACACCTTGTTAAACCCATTATTTTTTAAAGCCTTTACCACTTTTGAAGACATTGTAAAATCAGGTTTATTTAATACTAACGTCACATTTAATTGATCTTCCCTTGTTACTTTTACTTCTTTTTCAACAATCGCACCATTGGGCACTCGCCCTGATGTGGTTTGATTTTTTTGATAATTTATACGATTTGATTTACCTGAAATTCCACCAACAATAATTTGCCCTTGTGCAACTGCATAAGTGTTAAAATCAGGCCCTTGTAACGGTGTCATGAGTAACGTACCACCAGCTAAACTGGTTGAATCGCCAAGTGACGACACACTAACATCTATTTTTTGTCCAGGGCGAGCATATGGTGGAAGATTCATAGTTACAATAACTGACGCTACATTTCGAGATCTAAAATCTTTTTTATCAGGCTTAATGCCCATTTTCTTTAATAAGTTTGTTAATGCTTTTTCAGTAAACACAGAGCGTTGCGTATCGCCAGTGTTCCTTAATCCAACGACAAGTCCATACCCAATTAATTGATTATCTCTTGACTCTATTACCCTAGAAATGTCTTTAATTCTAACTTTAGCTTCTTCAGCCACCCCGTTAAATCCAACTAAAAAAATCAATAAAATTAATATACGTATTATCATTAAAACACCCAATTGAAGAAATTTGATAAGAAACCGGGTGTTTGCTTAGAATTAACAACACCTTTGCCTTTTAAAGAAATATTAAATTGAGCGATTTGATGTGATTCAATTGTATTTTTTGCATCAACATCTGTCGGACGAACAATTCCCGAAATTTGAATAATCTCAGAATCATTATTTACATCTACCAAACGTTCACCGCTAACAACCAAATGACCGTTGGGTAGAATGTTTGTTACAATGCAAGACACAATTGCCTCAACTTTACTTTTTCTTGTTGTTTGACCAACACCAGAGTAGTTATCATTTCCTCCAATTCTGTAGTCTTGAAGTTTTCGCATGGATTGATTTTGATTTGTATTGAGCGAATATTGATCATAAGTATCAAAAAACTTTGCACCAATGTCTGATTGCTTTCGTGTTGTAGTTCCGGCTTCTTGAACAGCTGTTGATTCTGCTGAAATTTTAACGGTTACCAAATCTCCAATTTTAAAAGCTCTCTGATTATCAAAAATGGATGCTTTTTTAGAATTTGACCATAATGAATCAGCAGTTGATGAAGCTGTAAATATGATTAAGTTACAAACTAGAAATAATAACTGTTTTTTTATCATGTAATTTTCCTATCACTATTTTGTTGTTTTGATTTAACTGACATCTTACATCATCCCCTATATGTCCATTTTGTATAACTCTGGCCTCTAAAGTCAATGTTATCTTGGATTTTGCAATAATTGCCTTTACTTTATCACCTTTCAGAACATCTGGCTGTCTCTCAAGCATCCACGATTCTATGATTGAATCTTTATCAACAAAATTTCTAAATTGAATATTTTGTGAACTCATATTACTAATTGTATGAATGGTTACTTTGTTAATCTTTATCTTATCTTCATACAATTGATTCAAATCTAAACCATCGCCACGCTGCATTATTTTTCCAGTTTTGTATACTTTTGCCCATCCAGTAAGCCGAAAAATCTTCGTTGATCGTTTTTGAAACACACTATCTTTATATGCATCGAACTTCATTATAACATCCCCTTTTAAATCAATCTTTTTAGGGAAATCAAATGAAATATAGTCACAGTCAGAAGAAATTTTTGTGCCAACCGTTTGAATTTTTAATTGCTGAAAATCAACTTGAGAATACTTCTGTTTTACCATATCAATTATTTTATCGTTAATTATTTGATTTACATTATCACATGCTAATTCAAGTGCGTTTAATTGAAATGAAACCATTAAACACAGGAAAAGAATCCGCATTAATTACGTCATTCCCATACCAGCCTTCAGCATTTGCTCACCAGCCTGCATCGCTTTACCTAAAAGCTCTAATCCTTTTTGTGTCATTATCATGTCCATCATTTCTTTTATGATGTCGACATTTGAATTTTCAATTGAAAACTGAACCACTTGGCCCGTTGCATTTCTACCGGGTATTTCAACCATGGGCTCACCAGAATCAACGGTTTCTTTGTAAAAATTATTCCCTACGTTTTTTAAACCATCTGGATTATTAAATCGAGCTAACAATATTTGCCCGACTTCTCGAGGCACTGTTTCATTGTTAACACTTGCATAAACTCTGCCTTCAGGATCAATTGTTAATTGGGTTGTGTTTTGAGGTATTCGAATGGGTGGATCCAGTGTATATCCGGACTGACTGATGATATTCCCATCAACATCTTTGGCCATATTCCCTGCTCTTGAGTAGACAATATCACCATCTGGTTTGCGATATTGAAAGAAACCATCACCCCGTACTGCAACATCAAGTTCATTTTTAGTTACTTGTAAATTCCCCTCTGAAAAGTCTGTTGAAATTGCCTCAACGCGCACACCCGTTCCAAGTTCAATTCCACGCTTTTTCTTAATGTAGGGATTTAAATCTTCGTCTTCTGCATACTTTACTTCCGCTTCTTGAAGAATAACTGGAAATAGCGTTGCTAACTCAACCCGTGTTTGCTTATACCCCGGTGTTTGTGCATTTGCAATATTATTGGTAATGTTGAACATCATTTTTTGATATGTTCCGAACCCCGATCTTGAAATATTAAATTGTTGAAACATTTATTTCCTCCTTTTTTATTGTGGATTTGCAGCTTGAACTGCGAGTGACATACTTTTTATGTAAGCTTTAACCATTTTTACGTTGGCTTCATGCCCATTTTTCCATTCTGGAACAAGTCCAATATAACCTTTTGTAATCGAAGAGTCAGAAACATAACCTTGTAGAATTTCAGCATCTGAAGGAAGGAACTTATTTTGCTTATTCCAGTCTTCTTTTGAAAAATAGAATATTTTATGGTTAAAGGACTTTAAATCATGATTGTGGATTGGCCATTCTAAGCGGAATGTATCAACGATTTGCCCACTTTGATAGATGACCCCTTTTCTATCAACGTCTATTCCACCACCATTGATGTAGATGTAGCCATTTTCGCCAAGCACTGGGAAGTTTTCTTCCATCGTTACCAAACGTCCATTTTCGTCAAGTTCAAATCTTCCGTCTTGAGTGTATGCAGGCCAACCCCCAGGAATTTCGATTACAAAAAAACCTTTTCCTTCAATGTAAAAATCAAATGGCTTTTTTGTTTCTCTCGCATATCCTTGGGCCAATCTATAGAATAAAACCCGCTTCATATTTCCAGATTTATTATCGTAGTAATACCCCACTCCCGATTCTTTAGACCCTGGAACATGCTGAATTGCTGTATAAACAATATAAGATTTCATGGCATCAAAAAAACCACCCATTGAAGCGGAATTAAGCTTTAATGTTCGCTCAACTAAATCATCGTAAATTTCAAATGTTAAAGGATTGTGCTCAGCTGAAAAAATTGTAAACGAAAGGAAAAGTAGCATCAATGTTTTTTTCATTTTTTAATCCTCTTAAACTTTGAACGTAAGCTAGATCGTTTTGACGCCATTTTTTCTAAATAAAAAATAAAAGCCAAAATTTCTGCAACCACCTTAAATAAATTTGCTGGTATCTCACTTTTTATTTTAAGCGATGAAAGCAATTTTGACAATTTTGGATCTTCTAGCATTGGTATTTGATTTTCTTCAGCTAAGGTTACAATTTGTTTGGCAATTTTCCCACGACCAGACGCAACAATAGTTGGGGCCTTTTTCGAGTCTTTGTCGTATTTAATTGCGATCGCTTGTAAATTCTCTTTGTCTTTGCTGGATAAATCCTCCATTCGAGATTTTAATTTCTTCTCCAGCTCTTTTCTTTTTTTTATAATTTGATCTTTACGTTGAATCATATTTCAGTTTGAACCCTTTTAACCTCAGAAATATCTTGTGAAGGCGCAATAAACTTTTGAATATTTATTTTTTTTCGAGATGCTTTGAACTCTTCTAGATTATATTGATATTTCTTTAAATTATCTGACAATTCATTTCGAAATGAATTGACATGACTAACAGCACTTTCTTGATCAGAGTAAATATTGCACCAAACTTTAAAGCCCATGACTACAACAATCACAGTAACTTTACCCATTGTTTCAGTGTCCATGCTAATGATAATTTTTTCCTGTTCTTTTGACTCTGATTTTTTATCTTTTTTGTTTTGACGGGAGCGTGCTTGTTTTCTTAACAACATTTCAATGACAGCCTGAGCGGATAATGGGTTAGGAATTTGAAAATAATGAAATGATTCAAGCAATCCCAATGGCTGTTTAATCGAATCTTGGCTTAAAATAATTTGACCCAATAAATTTTGATTTAACTTTCCTAATTCAGCTAAATATTTTTGCAATGTTTTACTGTCCAAATTTAACTTCTGAGATAATCCTTTTAAAAACGATTGAAGGGCTAAGGCATCATCCATAAGTTCTGATGGATTGGCTAACAATTGATTTGATGATGCTATTTTCCTAGTTTTTTTTAACTGATCATTAAATTCATCAAATAATGCTGCAAAAGAATGTAACCCTGGATGATCTTTTATTGCATTATTTAACATACTCATCATTTTGCCTTGTAATTGTGCTAAGTTTTTAAGAGAATCCGAAATTTTTGAATTCTTACTTAGAATATTGTTTAAAACACCGACATCATCCGTTGCTTCGCCCAAACCTTTTGAAACCAATAAAATTGCACTTTCTTGTGCGGATTTTGATTTTTTACCTTTTAATAATTTATTTATTAAACCAAAACTTTCTTCTGAAATCTCAATGCCATGGGCGGCCATTAAAAATGCCAGTTCTAAATTAGAATTATTAACGGGAACTTTAATATTTGCCAATTGCTGGCTAATATCTTTTGGGGTTAATTGAGAAACTTTGGTTTGAACAACCGCCTCTGACGCTTTTTGAGTTTGTGATTGAGGTGTAGTCTCTTTAATTTGAGTTGATGACCCCGCTGATTTGACCCCAGGAGCAGAAACTTCTTTGTGAAGTTCAAACGCTTCTTCAGCACCTTTTAAAGGTTGTGTTGGATTACTTTTTCCTCCGGGCCAAATGGGACCTCCACTTGACATTCCCCCAGAGTTTACATTAATTGCCAAATTAAACTCACCTTCCTAGGTTCACATGAATTAATTTAAAATAATATCTAATATTATAAGTGTAAACCATAATGGTAAATAAATTATCGATAAAATAAATAATTTCTTTGCATTATTTTTTAAATCTCCAATCCCTTTAAAAATAAATCTTAGAAAAACAACAGACAAAATCCCGACTCCGATTAAATAAACTTCGCTTAAAAACCCAATAAAAAAGGGATAAATTGATGAAAATACCATCAACAATGAAAAAAATAAGGTTTGACGCTTTGTGGCCTCGATGCCCCCCGTTTGATTTGGAAGCATACGAAATCCAGCATTTTTATAATCATCAAAGTACATCATTGATAACGCATAGAAGTGAGGAATTTGCCAACAAAACAATGTAAAAAACAATGATATAACAGCCAAATGGAGCGGGGTACCAGTAGCCACCCAGCCACCCAGTAAGGGTAACGCCCCAGGAATTGCACCAACATAAGTATTAATCCAAGAAATACGTTTTAATGGCGTATAAATACCAACATAAATAAATACCGTTAAATAAGAAATAATTAATGTTTCAATATTTATTTTCAAAATTAAAACTGTCGCCAGTAAAAAAAGTATTGAAACTATTACAATGCCTTCAATATTTGACATTGCACCTGTTACTAAGCCCCTATTTTTGGTTCGTTTCATTTTTGCATCTAATTTTTTTTCAAGCAAATTGTTTCCGCCACATGCAGATGCTGAAAATAAATAGGTTGCCATTATTAGAAAAATATATTCGGCATTTATGAATATCGCTTGTTTTGCAAGAAAATAACCAATGGAAACCGTTAAAATTTGGGCGCGACTAATTCCAGGTTTTGTAAAAGCAATATATGTTTTTATTTTGTTAATCATTTTTTTTATTTTAATATTCATTGACAATTTTTTACAGTATTAGTGATAATACTTTTCAATAACCAAAATATTTACATCTGAAAGGAACCCATTATGAATACATTTCCAATCTTGTGGTACATTGCACCGATAGCGGCTTTAATTGCATTATTTACTGCTCGTTTTTTTTATATCGTTGTTTCAAAGGAGGATGAAGGAACTCCTAGAATGAAAGAAATTGCCGGTTACGTTAAAGAAGGCGCAATGGCTTATTTATCCAGACAATATAAAATTATAACTGTTGTTTTTGCTATTATATTTGCATTACTTTTACTTATGGTTTTTGCAGGCATCCAGAACTTATTTGTCCCATTTATATTTTTAAGTGGTGGCATTTGGTCCGGTGTTTGTGGTTACCTTGGCATGAAAACGGCAACAAATGCAAGCGCACGAACAGCAAATGCATGTCAAACATCACTAAATAAAGGCTTAAAGATTTCTTTTAGAGCAGGCGCCATTATGGGGCTCATTGTTGTTGGTTTTGGTCTTTTGGATTTATCTGTTTGGTTTTTACTTCTAAATTATTTCTTCAACCACAATATTCTAAACATATCTGGCGTCATATTACAAAAGATGAGTTTATCAAGTTGGGACCCATCTATTGTAAACTCTGTTACCTTTCAACAATTTAAATTCGTAGAGCTTACAACAACATTACTCCCATACGGAATGGGTGCCTCTATAATGGCTCTATTTTCTCGGGTTGGTGGCGGAATTTTCACAAAAGCTGCTGATGTGGGTGCTGATTTGGTTGGAAAAGTAGAAGCAGGAATTCCTGAAGATGATCCTAGAAATCCGGCAACTATTGCTGATAATGTTGGTGACAATGTTGGTGATGTCGCAGGTATGGGTGCGGATTTATATGAATCATATTGTGGCTCTATTCTTGCATGTGCTTCATTGGGTGCAACATTAATGATTTCTTCAGCAGCATCTATGGGATCCATCTTAAATATTAAACCAATTCTTGCACCAATGATTGTTGCAGGTGGCGGTATTTTATTTTCAATTATTGGAATTTTCACAGTTAAAACTAAAGAAGATGCAGACCAAAAATCATTGCTAAGTTCACTTCATAAGGGAACAAATATTGCGGCGGGTTTAACACTAGCATTCATTGCACTTCTTGCATCACAAGACTTTATTTCTTGGGGAATCTTTGGTTCGGTTGCCGCAGGATTACTATCTGGGGTCTTAATTGGACAAGTCACTGAATACTATACATCTGATCATTATAAGCCAACGAAATCAATTGCAGAGAATTCTGTTATGGGTGGTGCAACAGCTATTATTCAAGGGATTTCAGTGGGTATGTTATCAACTGGTGTAACGGTCATTATTATTTCTATTGGTATTATTGCTGCCTTTCTATTTTCTGGTGGGTCAGCATCAACTATAAATGGTATTTATGGTATTGCATTTGCAGCTATTGGAATGTTGTCCACACTTGGTATTACACTTGCTACCGACGCATTTGGTCCAATTGCAGATAATGCTGGTGGAAATGCAGAAATGGCTGGCCTTGATCCAATTGTTAGGGAACGAACCGATGCACTTGACTCATTAGGAAATACAACAGCTGCTACTGGTAAAGGGTTTGCCATTGGTTCAGCGGCTCTGACAGCATTAGCGCTTATTGCAGCTTATATTGATTCTATAAAAATTTGGTTATCTCGCATTGCTGGCGAAGGTATTCATTTTATTGGAAATATTGGATTTTCAAATAGTGGGATTGCATCTGAAACCAATCAACTGATTTATAAGATTAGTGATTTAGATATAGTTACGCTTATTGAAATTTTTCAAATAAATGCGCTTAATCCAAAGTTTTTAATTGGCTTATTTTTAGGGGCAATGACAGCATTTGTTTTTTGTGCATTTACAATTTTAGCTGTTGGAAGAGCTGCAGGTGATATGGTTAAAGAAGTGCGACGACAATTTAAGGAAATTGACGGAATTTTAGAAGGAAAAGCGACACCTGAATATGCTAAATGTGTTGAAATTGCAACGATTGGTGCTCAAAAAGAAATGATTGTACCTTCGTTGTTAGCCATTTTAGTACCAATAGTTACTGGGATGGTATTAAGTATAGCTGGCGTACTAGGTTTATTAATTGGTGGTGTAGCCACTGGTTTTTCACTTGCAGTTATGTTGAACAATGCGGGTGGGGCTTGGGACAATGCTAAAAAATTCATCGAAAAAGGTGCACATGGTGGTAAAGGTACCGATGCTCACAAGGCGGCTGTTATCGGTGATACTGTTGGTGATCCCTTTAAAGATACTGCCGGTCCATCATTGAATATTCTGTTAAAATTAATGACCATTGTTTCTGTTGTTTTTGTTGGATTAATTTTAAAATTTGGTATCGTATTATTCTAAAATTCAATAAATGATAATCAGTCTTATTTTAAAAATTATAAATTTGTTTAATCTATGCCCCACAAGGTATGGATTAAACAATTGTTTTGAGCTAATATTATTTTAAGATGAGTAACCAGATTTTTCCCAAGTGGGCAAATTACTTACCAATTATAATATTAGTCGCTTTAGTTGGTGCTTTGGGGACTGTTGTCCATTTATTTTGGTTTTGGTTTTCGCCAAACCATTTAAACGTCGGCTATCAACCAAAACAGCCGATACCTTTTTCACATGCATTGCATGTTGATAAAGTCGGGATGGATTGCCGCTATTGTCACTCAAATGTAGAGAAAGCAGCTCACTCCAATATTCCAACGACTGAAACGTGTATGAATTGTCATAAACAAGTAAAGACAGGTTCTAAGCATATTCAAAAACTAACCAAATACTATGAATCTGGTGAGCCCATAGAGTGGGTAAAAGTTCATATGTTGCCAGACTATGCTTATTTTAATCACTCCGCTCACGTTAATGTTGGCGTTTCATGTGTGCAATGCCATGGACAAGTAAATAAAATGGAAGTCGTTTATCAAGCTGAGCCGCTTAGTATGAGTTGGTGTTTGGAATGTCATCGGGAACCCGAAAAGTACCTTTGGCCAAAAGATAAAGTTACCAATTTAGATTGGCGACCTAAAGATCAATTAAAAATTGGACTTGAGCTTAAAGAAAAATATAATGTTAATCCAGGAGAGGCCTGTAGTGTATGTCACCGTTAGATAATTTAAAACCCGAATTTGAGCACACTTTTTTTTCTGAACCAAAAACCAGAAGAAGTGCAATTAAATCGATAGCTACTGGGATGACAGTTGCTTCCCTTTCTGGCTGTTTGAATATTCGAAAACCATATCGGAAAATTAGGGCATATAATAATGAGCCCACAAATTTAATTCCGGGTGTTCCAAATTATTATGCAACGTCAGTCGAAATTAACGATGATGTTAACGGATTATTGGTTACATCTCATGAAGGTCGCCCAGTAAAAATTGATGGAAACCCAAAACACCCGAATACGTTGGGAAAATCAAATGGTTACATTCAATCTGAAATTCATCAACTTTATGATCCAGATCGTATAAAATCACATTCTATTGAAAATTCTAACGCGACTTACGAAGCTATTAAAAATAAACTTACATCAATCAGAAAAGACGACTCATTTGCTATTGTTCTTCCAAAAACATACTCTCTTATCAATCAAAATCTATTATCAAAGTTAAAAGCACAATTTAGAAAAATTAATATTTATTATATCAATCCTGTAAATAATGATAAAAAAACCCATGCAATTAAAGATGCTACTGGTTCAATGGGATATACAGATTATAATTTTTCAAAAACAGCGCTTATTTTAAGTTTTAATCATGATCTTCTTGGAGCTGAAGTCAATCGAATCGCTTCACTAAAAGACTATGTCAATTCACAATCATCATTCACCCGAATTTCTTATTCAAATAGTCTGACAGTTTCGGATTCAAAAGCCAACTCTGTTATAAATTCTTCAATTCTTGAACAAGAGCACGTTATAATGTACATCGCTGATAAACTTCTTAAAAAATATGGGGATTCATTTTTAACAGATTCAAAAGACAATTTAGCTTTTGATAAGCAATTTTTTGACATTAAGCAAGCTGACAAAATTCTTTCAATGCTCATTAAAAACCGATCAAAATCAATTGTGACTGCAGGTGAAATTCATTCAAAACGTATTCACAATATTATTTTATTAATAAATGCATTGTTAAAAAACCTTAATCGTACACTTACATTGCAGCCATACATTTATAATAATGTATCGTTTGTAAACAAACTTTCATTTGATGAAAGCATTGATGAATTAAGTCAGAAATTAACATCTGGGGCTATAAAAACAATACTTTCATTTGACGTTGATTTAACGCGTTATATTGATGACTCAAATGTTTTTAAAAAAGTTGATATTATTTATTTAAGTTTATATAAGACATTGTTTTCTAAGTTTTCAAATGTTCTAATTTCTAAAACACACTTTTTAGAAGAGTGGGGTTTACTTGGTAGTAAAGAAGGCCATGTTTCAATTCAACAACCTTTGATTCGACCGTTATATGATGGCACCTCTACAACAGGAATTTTGTTACATTTACTCAAAAGCCAACAAACGCCTTATGACTATCTAGTACGTTACTTGCAACAAAAAAACATTAATTTCAATCGAATAAAACGGTCTGGTGTCATAAAAAATAAGTTTAAACAAAATTCATTGTCTTTAAACTTTGTTCAGTTTTCTGCTCCTAATCCAGATGTAGCCGATGCTTTAATGTTATCAGTGATCCCATCGTACCAATTGCTTGATGGTCGATATTCAAACAATTCATGGCTTCAAGAAAACCCTGATCCAATTAGTAAATTGACTTGGGGAAATGCTTTTTATATTAGTCATAATTATGCAAAACAAGAATCCCTCGAAACAGGGGATGTTATAAAAATAAAAGTTAATCAAGATGTTACTCTTAAAGGTCCTGTTATTATTTTACCTGGACAAAATGACAAAAATATCACTATTTCATACGGTTATGGCAAAATAATTGAAGGTGCTTTTTCAGGTTATGGAATTTCGACGGATAAGCTTCAACCAAACCGAACTTACTCAATATTATCCATTGACAAACTTAATGAAAAAGAAACGTTAGCTGATACTCAAATGAACCATGGCCTCGACGAAGAAACATTAGCAGGCAGTGGTATTAAAAATCGAATTAATAATATTTTGCAAATTAAAACCATTGAAGAAATTAATGAACCTCACCATAGTAAACATCATATCCATAGTTTATTTAAAGAGTTGGAATATAAAGGAAAATACCAGTGGGGAATGAGTATTGACCTTAATTCGTGTTTAGGTTGTGGGTCTTGTAGCATTGCGTGCCAAGCTGAGAATAATATTCCAGTTGTTGGTAAAGAAGAAGTTATCAAAGGTAGAGAGATGAGTTGGCTACGAATAGATCGATATTTTATTGATAATGATGCTCATGAAACCACCATTAACTTTATGCCGGTTGCTTGCGTTCATTGTGAAAATGCACCCTGTGAGCAAGTGTGCCCAGTTAACGCTACCGTTCATGATGATGAAGGTTTAAATGTTATGACTTACAATCGCTGTATTGGAACACGCTATTGTGCGAATAATTGTCCTTATAAAGTACGACGATTTAACTTCTTTGATTGGCATCAAAAGAATCCACAATCTGTAAAAAAAGATCGTATTCATTTATTTGATTATTTTAAAGAGCCCGATGAACAAACTCAAAAACAATTCAATCCCGAAGTTACAATACGAATGAGGGGTGTTATGGAAAAATGCACCTACTGCTTACAACGCATTAGTAACGCAAAAATATCTGCTAAAAATAATAATGACGAATCATACATTACAAACTTACAGACAGCTTGCCAACAAGCTTGTGCGACAGATTCAATTGTCTTCGGTAACATTAATGACGAAACATCCAATGTTTCTAAAAAAAGAAAAAGCAAACGACGTTATGATTTACTTCAAACAGAATTAAACACACAACCAAGAACCATTTACCTTGCAAAAATAAAGAAACATGTATGGAGTTCTGCAAAGAAAAAGGAGAACACTCATGGATATCATTAACGAAGAAATTCAACGTGTTCCACAGGTTTTAGGTAATAAATCGTTTAAGGAAGTATCCGATATTATTTCAAAGCCTGCTGAAACTAAAGCACCAAAATGGTGGTTTATAGGAATGCTAGGTTCATTATCTCTAGCATCATTGCTTCTGGCCATGATTGCTTACCTGGTATGGGATGGTGTTGGTGTATGGGGATTAAATAACCCTGTTGGCTGGGGCTTTGCTATTGTAAATTTTGTTTTCTGGGTTGGCATCGGTCACGCTGGTACCTTAATTTCAGCGATTTTATTCCTTTTTCGTCAAAAATGGCGAACATCAATCAATCGATTTGCAGAAGCTATGACAATATTTGCTGTAATATGTGCTGGTATATTTCCAGGCATACACATAGGAAGAGTGTGGGTTGCTTACTATATGTTTCCAATACCAAATTCAATGGTAATGTGGCCAAATTTTAAAAGCGCCCTATTATGGGATGTTTTTGCAGTAAGTACATATTTTACAGTATCTTTATTATTCTGGTATGTTGGATTAATTCCAGATCTCGCAACATTTCGAGATCGCTCAACAACAAAAATAAAGCGATTTCTTTACGGACTGTTTGCTTTGGGTTGGAATGGATCAAACCGACACTGGATGAACTATGAAAAAGCCTATCTAATTTTAGCAGCCATTGCGACACCACTTGTTTTATCAGTACATTCAATCGTAAGTTTTGATTTTGCGACATCAAACCTTCCTGGTTGGCATACAACAATTTTTCCACCATATTTTGTCGCTGGAGCTGTTTTTTCAGGTTTTGCAATGGTGCTAACACTTTTAATCATTGCACGAAAGATTTTTGGCTTAGAAGATTTAGTTACAATTCGACATCTTGAAAATATGAATAAATTTATCTTAGCAACTGGTACTATGGTCGGTTACGCATATGCGATGGAATTCTTTATGGCATGGTATTCAGCGAATCAATATGAGGCATTTGCCTTTATTAATCGAGCATTTGGTCCATATGCATGGGCTTATTGGATTATGGTCTCATGCAATGTAATCTCCCCACAGCTTTTCTGGTTTAAAAAAATTCGAACAAACATTCCATTAATGTTTATTATTTCAATTTTTGTAAATATTGGCATGTGGTTCGAACGTTTTGTTATTACTGTAACATCATTACACCGGGACTTTTTACCATCATCATGGGATTATTATATTCCAACATGGGTCGATGTTTTGACATTTGTCGGTAGTTTTGGTTTATTTTTTACTTTATTTTTGCTTTTTTTGAAATTTCTACCAATGGTTTCAATTTCAGAAGTAAAAGGGGTTATGGATATTGCAGATCCCCATTATTACGATTCAAATGAGGAGAAGCACTAATGAATTTTCATGGTTACTTGTGTGAGGTTAATAACCCAAAAGAACTCATTGAATTAGCTGCTAAGGTAAGAGACTCTGGATACACAAAATTTGATACATACTCACCATTTCCAATTCATGGTATTGATAAAGCAATGGGAATACCACCTAGTGTTGTACCAATCCTATCTTTCATCGGTTGCATTATTGGCTTGGTGTCAGCTTTTGCGCTTCAGATCTGGACCAATGGTATTGATTATAAAATTGCATTATCCGGCAAACCATTTGCTGCTATACCTGCTTTTATCCCCGTTGCATTTGAATTAACAATTTTATTTACCGCATTTTTTACCGTTTTTGGAATGTTTGGATTGAATCAATTACCGACTTGGAACCGTCCAATTTTTAATAATGAATCAATTAAAAAAGCAACATGTTCAGGTTTTTTTCTATCAATTTCTTCAAACGATAAAAACTTTGATGAAATTAAAACACAAGAATTCCTTAGTCGATCTGGTGGAATAAATGTAGAGAGAATTGAAGAATGATGAAAAAAATTATTATATTATTAGCGATTTCATTGTTATTTGTTTCATGTCGTGGTTGGCGCACTGAAAAACCACCAGTCCATCCAAATATTAATTTTGACTTCCAGCCGAAACTAAAAGCTCAGTCTGACCCTTACCTTGTTCCAGAAAACACAACACAATTTCAAGCTGATCCTGAAAAACTTTCATTAAATCAATTTGACATTGATGAGCGTTTTGTTAAAAATGGTCAAAAAAATTACAATATTTATTGTGCTGCTTGTCATACAAAAACAGGAAATGGAACAAAAAGCATTATTTCTCAAAATGGCTGGGTTGTAAGTAACATATTAGAAGACATCACTGTTAATAAATCAGATAATGAATTATATACAATTATCCACAACGGAATTCGATCCATGCCTGGTTATGGTAAAAAGTTGAGTTCACAAGAAGTCTGGGAAGTTGTGATTTATGTCAGAGCATTGCAAAATATGAATAGCGCAACGGCATATGAAAAGTCTCTTTTGAAAAGAAAGGCCAATAAAAAATGAGTCAGCAGATCGTAAACCGAATTTTAAAAGTTTCATTATTTTCTGGCATCTTATTATTTTTTTATAGCTTTTATAAAAACCGATCTAATAGTGCTTTCTTCTTGGATTATTTAAGTGTTTATGGTTATTTCATATCACTTAGTATTGGTGCTACATTTTTAATATTATTAATGTACCTTACTCGAGCAGGATGGGGAGTGGCAATTAAACGTATCCCAGAGCATATTATGAGCTTGTTGCCAATTTTTGCACTGCTTTTTATACCGCTTTTATTTGGTTTAGATTTTATATTTGAGTGGTTAGATGCTGATCATATAAAGCATGACCCATTAATTCAGCGAAAACTACCTTATTTAAACCTTCCATTTTTTGTTATCAGAAACATTATCTATTTCTTGGTTTTTTCAATCATATCAATGTTTTATTGGAGAAATTCAATTCAACAAGATAAAGCAAATAATGAAGAAACAAAAAATATTACTAGAAAACTTCAACAACGAGCACCAGTATCAATTTTATTGATGTCACTTGTAACATCGTTTGCATCATTTGATTGGCTAATGTCACTTTACCCACATTGGTTTTCTACTATTTTTGGAATTTATTATTTTGCAGGATGCATGGTATTTATTTTAGCAATAACGATTATCGTTTATGAATTGTTACTATCTTTTAAAGCTATTGAAGATTACCCAAATAATGAACATTTCCATGATTTATCAAAACTTTTATACGGATTTATTATTTTTTGGTCGTATGTTGCGTTTTCACAATACTTCCTAACTTGGTACGCAAATATCCCTGAATTTACACAATGGTATTATCCAAGAATACATGGTGAGTGGGAATCTTTATTTTATATTTTAATGATCTTTCATTTTGTTGTTCCATTGTTTGGATTTATGTCACGACATGTTAAAAGAAATAGACTCGGTCGATTATTTTTTTCATTTTTAATTATTATTATTCATTATTTAGATATACGGTTCATCGTCTATCCAAACTTTTTTGAACAAAATGTAATAACATCGAATGAATATATACTTATTTTATCTTTTTCTTTAATTCTTATCCCACTGGTAGGATTTAAAATTATTAAACATAGTATAATACCTGAAAATGACCCACGACTTGCTGAATCAAAACATTTGGAGAATGCATTATGAGCAAAATTGATTATGATAAAAGTCAACCAAAATACATTCCTGTAATTGCATCAATTATTGTTACAATGTTTTTTATATTTCTCTCATGTTTTGCCATCATTTATTACTTCAAAGGGTCACTTAAACTTCAAGAAAATAATAATGAAAAAATTAGCACAAATAATTTTGATTTAATACAACTAAAAGAATGGGAAAAATCATACCTTAAATCCACAAATAGCGATAAGATAAATATTGAAGATGCGATTTATATTACTATTACTCGTTATAATACTAAATAACTTTAGTACCATTTATGCAAATGATCTCCCCTATCAGTTTAAGGATGTTGGCGTTGTTAACACCATTGGGGTATCTATTGAACAAGACATTTATTTTACAGATGAATTTGATAAAACAGTTAACATCAAAGACTTAATAAATAATAAGCCAACCATTATTAATTTCGTTTATTTAAATTGCCCACTATTATGTCACTTACTTCTTGATGGAATGACAGATGTAATCATGCAAAGCAAGTATAAAATACCTGAAGATTATCAGGTCATTTCAATTAGTATTGACCCAAGAGAAACAAATGAAAACCTTAAAAATTACAAAAAGAAATACCATTCAAAATTAAAAATTAACAATGGCTGGCTTTTCTTAAAAGGAAGAGAACCTCAAATCGAAAAGCTAACTTCAATTTTAGGGTATAATTATAAATATATAAGTCGAACTAAAGATTACTCGCACCCATCGGTTATTTATTTTTATAATAAAAAACTAAATAATTATATCGAAGGAATAACGTTTAATTTAAATGCATTTAATTATTCGTTGATTAATTCTAAAGTTAATAAAACGATTGGTGAAAAAATTATAACTTATTGTTATTATTTTGATCCAGATTCTCAAACATACAGTTTATTAATTTTTAAAATATTACGAATTCTGTGCTTAATCACTGTAATAATTTTGACATGTATGATAATTTATTTTTTAAGGAAAGAGAAGCAACAAAGAAATTATGGATAACGTAGAAAGCTTAACCAGAAAAGGGTCACTATATTTACCAGAAAATATTTCTGCAACATTGCATCAGTTTGATGTTTTATTTTATGTTATATTCTGGCTATCACTCATTTTATTATTTGGTTTAACATTACTTGGATTTGTGTTTATTATTCGAGGAAAACGAACACATCCAGATCAACTTGCTAAAAAACAAATCACACACAATATTAAGTTGGAGTTTATATGGACCATAATCCCAACTTTTATAGTTCTCATTATTTTTATCTGGGGATTTAAAGAATATTTAATTATGCGAACAACCATTCCAAATTCACTTGAAATTTATGTCTCTGGAAAAAAATGGTTTTGGGAATTTACTTATCCAAATGGTAAGAAATCAATCGATGAATTAACTATTCCAGTGAATCAGCCTGTGAAACTAATTATGAGTAGTACAGATGTACTTCATAGTTTCTATTTGCCAAATTTGAGAGTAAAACGAGACGTAATACCAAACCGATATACTATTTTATCTTTTGAAACAACCAAAATGGGAAATTATAATATATTTTGCACTGAATATTGTGGTGATCAGCACTCTAATATGAGAGCAATTCTAAAAGTTGTTGATAATGCTGATTATGTATCATTTCTAACCGAAGTTGATTTTGATGATTCTATTCCATTAAGCGAAGCTGGAAAAAATTTATACACAAAAAAAGGATGTAATGCATGTCATTCAATTGATGGTAGTGATATGGTTGGCCCAACATGGGTTGGTTTATATAACAAAAAACGTAATTTTACTGATGGATCATCCGCAATTGCTGATGAAGTATATTTAAAAGAATCGATTCTTTATCCACAAAAGAAAATTGTCACAGGTTACCAACCCGTGATGCCATCATATCAAGGGTTATTGGTAGACAAAGAAATTGAGGCTATAATTGAATATATAAAGGAATTAAGCAAATGAGCAATGTTGATGTTGTAAAAAGTAATTATTTAAATCATGCAAAAGGAATTATGAGCTGGTTATTTACATTGGACCATAAACGTATTGGTATTATGTATTTGGTTACCATATTTGCTGCGTTTGCGCTCGGAGGATTTGCAGCATTGTTGCTTCGATTTGAACTGCTATCACCGGATAAAATCGTACTGACAGCTAAACAATACAATCAAGCATTTACTTTGCACGGTGCCATAATGGTATTTTTGTTTATAGTTCCATCAATTCCAGCGACACTTGGTAATTTTTTCTTACCGCTTCAAATAGGAGCCAATGATGTGGCTTTTCCAAAATTAAACTTAGCAAGTTATCATATTTATTTATTGGGTGCATTATTTTGTATAGCAAGCATTATATTAGGTTCGGTTGATACAGGATGGACGTTCTATACCCCCTACTCTACAACAACCGATACAGCTGTTATCACAATGGTAACCGGGGTTTTTATTCTGGGTTTTTCATCGATACTTACTGGCGTTAATTTTATATCAACGATTCATTATTTAAGAGCACCAGGAATGGGCTGGTTTCGTATGCCATTATTTGTCTGGTCGCTCTATGCAACAGCTATTATTCAAGTTTTAGCTACGCCAGTATTGGCAATCACACTGGTTTTATTAATGCTCGAACGCGTTATGGGTATTGGAATATTTGATCCAAGTATTGGTGGAGATCCTGTACTTTTTCAACACTTCTTTTGGTTTTACTCCCATCCAGCTGTTTATATTATGATATTGCCCGCAATGGGTGTTATGAACGAAGTTGTAACCGCGTTCTCAAGGAAAAACATATTTGGTTACACTGCTATTGCTTATTCAAGCATTGCAATTGCAATTATTTCGTTTTTAGTATGGGGACACCATTTGTTCACATCACAATCTGAAGTTGCTGCAACCATATTCTCATTTTTAACATTTTTAGTTGCGATACCCTCAGGTATTAAAGTTTTTAATTGGATTGCAACTATGTATGGCGGTTCAATTGATTTGAAAGTTCCGTTCTTATATTTTCTTGGATTCTTAATACTATTTGTTGTTGGTGGTTTTACAGGAATTTTCTTAGGCGCGCTAGCTATCGATGTTCACTTGCATGACACCTATTTTGTTGTTGCTCACTTTCATTATGTTATGTTCGGAGGAACACTTTATGCATTCTTAAGTGGACTACATTATTGGTGGCCAAAGATGTTTGGAAAAATGTACTCTGAAAAGTTAGCGCTCATTTCATACTGGTTAATCTTTGTTGGTTTTAACCTTACATTTTTCATTCAATTTATTATGGGATCGAAAGGGATGCCACGACGATACTACAGCTATATTGAAGAATTTCAAATTTATCATCAGATTTCAACTGTAGGATCATGGTTATTGGGTCTGGGTTTTATTGTAATGTTATATTACATGGTAAAATCAATTCGATCTGGTGAACCCGCTTCAGATAATCCATGGGGAGCACTTACTCTTGAATGGACATTACCATCACCGCCGGAGTACCATGCGTTTCACGAAACGCCCGTAGTAACTGAAGGTCCATATGAATATGGAGTTGAAGAAGACTAATGGAAACGACACTAAAAAAACGTCAACTTCCACATTACTTTAAAAATGAGCACCAAGAGTTTGAAGCCTGCAAGTTGGGAATGTGGGCATTTATGGCTCAAGAAATTTTATTTTTTAGTGGCTTATTTGTTGCTTACGGTGTATTTCGATTTTTTCATCCAGAAATGTTTTTTTATGCAAGTTCATTACTTGATTGGAAACTAGGATTTATTAATACGATGTTCCTTATCTTGAGTAGTTTTACAATGGTCATGTCTGTTTATTACATACAACATGGTGAAAAACGTAAAACATTAATTAACCTTTTTTCTACTTTTGTATTAGCTTCTGTTTTTTTAATCATAAAAGGCTTTGAATATAAGTCAAAGTTTGACCATGGTTACTACCCAGGCATGCTATTTAGTGGTGAGGCCCCATTTGATAGTCTTCATATATTTTTTGGTTTGTACTTTACAATAACTGGTCTTCACGCTCTGCACGTTATAATTGGGATGATTTTGATATTGTGGATTATGGTTCGTGTTGGCAATGGGAATATTAATCGAGAGTATATAACCCCAGTAGAGATGGTCGGTCTTTATTGGCATTTTGTGGATGTTGTGTGGATTTTCTTATTTCCACTTCTTTATTTATTGTGAGGTTTTAAATGGCAGGACATTTTATAATTCCGAAAAAATATTATATTTTTACGTTTGTTTCTTTGATTATACTAACAATTTTTACTGTTGCAATATCAAGAGTTGATTTGGGTATTTTAAATACGCCAATGGCTTTATTTGTTGCCACTGTGAAAGCATCACTGGTTGGCGCTTTTTTTATGGGTTTACGTTGGGAAAAAGCAAATTTAATATTTGTTTTTGGAGCCATTGCTGCATTAATCTTATTTTTTCTATTCACCTTTATAGATCTCGCGTATCGAGGAGCAATAACAGAAAAAGTAGAAATGCCTTATAATTACAAATCTCCAGTTAAAGTTATAGAATATGATGCTAATAAATTGCATGGAAAAGGAGGTCACTAAATGGTTGGATCTACAGAAATTATTGTAATTGTCTTAATTATTTTTATTTTATTTGGTGCAAAGTCAATACCTAAATTTGCCAAATCCATTGGAGAAGCTCGAAAAGAGTTCCATAAAGGGATGGAAGAGGCGGCTTCTTTAACAAAAGAAGAAAAAAAAGAGGATGATCAATCGTCTACACCAAAATCTGATTAACGTTTAATCAAGACATCATTTAATCAGTCATTATTCATTAATTATCCAATCAATATTGGATGTATTAATTGCTGCTTTAAATTGTCAGTTTTGAATAACTAAATACGCAATCACTCATGTGATAGCTAGGAATAAAATATTGTGATCCATCTTAAGCTTAT